>ERZ795053.2105-NODE-2105-length-24500-cov-7.311720_pt1 | contig 24500 bp, 21 predicted proteins | sample MGYA00375137_ERZ795053 | MGnify/ENA primary metagenome ERZ795053 (study PRJEB30182, sample SAMN05720284) | activated sludge metagenome | isolation source: Anaerobic digester | place: Hong Kong | collected 2014-12-17 ...
CCTCTGGGCGAGACCGAAGCGATCGACGCCCTGGCGGAGCCTCAGGTTCCCGAGAACCTGCCCAACGCCACCTGGACCGTCGAGAAGCTCGCCGAGGTCGTCAGCAAGGAGAGCAACATGCTCGTTCGGGCGAACGCCGTCAACGCCCTCGCCAAGAAGGGCGGGCCTGAGGTGGTGGAGCCTCTGGTCCAGGCCCTCAAGGACCCTGAGGACGTCGTCAAGGCGAACGCCATGGTGGGGCTTGCCGCCATGGGAAGAGATCTTGTCCAGGAGAGGATGGCGGAGCTGATCCTCGACAAAGAGACGAACGAGGAGATCCGGGGCGGCGCCGCCTGGGTCCTCGGCGAGATGATGGACGAGAAGTCTCTTGAGATCCTGAAGAGGGCGGCCGAGGAGGACGAGAGCGCCTTCGTCCGGGTTCACGCCAAGGCCTCGATCCTCGCTCACGAGCAGCCTGCTGAGAAGAAGTAAAGACGATTTTGGGCGGGGTCCCGGGCTCTGGGGCTGGAGGCTCCTGCCCCCGCCTCACACCACCACCACCCAACCCGCCAAACGTTGAAGAAAACCGTTCATTTTTCAAGCCCATGAAAATTTCAGTAATCCTCGGCCATCCCGATTCTGGAAGCTTCAATCACGCCATAGCGGAGGCGGCGGTCGGCGCGCTGAAGGAAAACGGCCACGACGTCTTTTTCCACGACCTCTACGCCGAGAGGTTCGACCCGATCCTCCCCGGCCCCGAGATCCCCAGGGGCGCCGCCGTCGATCCAGCCATAAAGAATCACTGCGACGAGATCGCGGCCGCCGACGGGATCGTCATCGTCCATCCCAACTGGTGGGGGCAGCCTCCAGCGATCCTGAAGGGCTGGGTCGATCGTGTCATTCGGCCTGGAGTCGCCTACGAGTTTCTGGAGGGGGACGGCGGCGAGGGCGTCCCCGTCGGCCTCCTGAAGGCGAGGTGCGCTCTGGTCTTCAACACCGCCAACACCCCCGAGGAGCGGGAGCTTGCGGCCTTCGGCGATCCCCTGGAGACGCTCTGGAAGAGGTGCGTCTTCGGGCTCTGCGGCGTCGACGAAGTCTATCGAAGGACCTTCTCCGTGGTGGTGACGAGCACGCCGGAGGAGAGGCGGGGGTGGCTGGCGGAGGTGCGTGAGACTGTGGCCGCGAGGTTTCCGGCGCTGGGCTCGCGAGGATCACCCGGTGAAGGCTAATTTATATCTCATACCATCAAATAAGATCACGATATGTTCTGCGAGTACATCCAGGCGGCGATGTCCAGGGCGGTCTACGAGGTCATAGATGATGAGGAGCCCTATTACGGCGAAGTGCCGGAGCTGAAAGGGGTCTGGGCATCCGGCAAGACCGAGGTCGAGTGCCGCGAGAACTTGAGGCTCTCAATAGAAGACTGGATAGCTTTCAGTTGGCTATTTGATCTTCACATGCCGGCTATTCTAAACGTTATTTGAGGCTAATATGGAAAATTCTGATCCTTATGTTGATGAAGAAGACACAATGATCCTCAAAGATTGGGATATCTGGCACTCCTACACAAATTATTTCGTTGAAGATTTCAGTGGGCTCGACTTGAAGGATATTGCCATTTTACTCGTTCGAAGTAATCTATGCGCAGTGGTTTATCATTCGGATAATCAGATTTGGTGGAGGGAAGATTCTGAAATTAAAACTGAAAACGTTAATATAAAGAAAGTTGATGGAGTTAATTGGATTTTTACTCTTGATACGTCGAAATTTAAACAAGTTGATAAAAATTATGTACTTGAAGGAGCATTTCAAGCTAGTAGAATGCGAATATCCGAAAACAGATTATTCGGCCCGGCATATTTGTATAGTTTTACATATATAAGAGGATATTTAAATGCGTGTTGTATATATCAAGGCGGGAGGGTGGTTACACTCTACCCACAAATAAAGATATACAATAATGGGGTTTTTAATATAACATTTAGAGTTTTCGCTCCAGATGATCGAAGAGAGTATCCAATCGATACATTCATCGAACATGATGTTAACTTCTCTGAACATAAAGCTGATTATATTGAAATTCCTCCTGAATGGATTAAACTATTTATGAGAGATACACTCAAACAATTCAATAATGATATCATAACAAGAAATAAGATTCAGCGTGTTATAAACGAATTAGACAACACTGTTGCCTCTAAAATCAAAATTATTGATGGTAGCGATTTTACATTTAATATAATAAGAGTTGAGAATAATGATGTCAACGATTATCCCATACCTAATAATTTCGACGATGTGAAGAACATGATTGTCTCCTCTTTGTATTATGTGATCAATCAAACTAATGAAGGTAAAAAGTATATTGTTTTAGGTCCTGGTACTGAAAAGTATACAATTGGTGATTTTCCGATAACAAGACCGAGTATTTATATTCTAGAATTCATTGGCCAGCCAGACGGTAGTGATGAAATATTAACAAAATATAGTAAGCAACTAGGAAAAATTACTGCTAGAGTCACGTGTACAGGCAACCTTTTTAAATTTTTAGATACAAACCTCCGTGCATTTGATGATTACACACTGCACATGAATAAGGCATTGACATTATGGATCTTCAGCAAGAAAGGACTCGATATTGATAAGGACAGTGCAGATCCAAATCGTGGTCATTTAATATACGAGAAACAAGTCTTGGTAGAATCAATCGATTACATACATACGTGTTACAGACGTTATGCAACAAGGTCTTATTTGTCGTATATTTCATATAGCGATTCTGTTAAAGAGCAAATGAATTTAATGAAATTGCACAATATGATTGGCCATACATGCTATGCGGGAGAACTGGACGAGGTCCATCTTTATGCTTCTAATATGTTTAAATTATCAGAGATATTTAAAACTTCGATGAATAACTTAAAACTGAAATGTGAACTGGTAAAAGTAAAGCGTAATGAAAGTCTTCAATCGACAGGACTAATAATATCAGTACTATTTGGTTTGAGCAGTCTTCCTGCCTTTACGAATGGAATAACAAAACCCACTTGGAAGTACTTAGGTCTATGGTTACCCCAAGGGGAAAATCCTCAACAACTATTTTTAATAGTTATTACTATAATAATATTCTCAGTGATTCTTATTGCCTTTTGGAAGTTGTGGCAAAAAGGGGCTTTGTACCATGATCGACCCTGAACCCCTCCCCCACCTCCCCGGCTGCTACCTCTTCAAAGACGCCTCGGGCGAGGTCATCTACGTCGGAAAGGCGCGGGACCTGAAAAAGCGGGTCTCAAGCTACTTCCAGAAAAAAGACCTCGATCCCAAGACCTCGGCCCTCGTCGCCTCCGCCCGAGACCTCGACTTCATCGTCACCGACAGCGAGGTGGAGGCGCTGCTTCTGGAGAACGCCCTGATCAAAAAGCACTGGCCCAAGTACAACGTCAAGCTGAAAGACTCCTCCCGGTACGCCTCCATCCACATCACCGACGAGGAGTTCCCCCGAATCCACCTCTCCCGGAAGCGGGTGGGCGGGGGGAGCTTCTTCGGCCCCTTCGTCTCGGCGCGGGAGAGAGACTACGTCTTCTCGGTGGTCAGAAAGACCTTCGGCCTTCGGACCTGCCGTCGGCTTCCGAAGAGGGCCTGTTTGCGATATCACATGGGGGCCTGCTCCGGCCCCTGCATCGGAAAGATCACGCCTGCAGATTACGGGTCGCGAGTGGCAAGGGCCGAGGCGGTCCTGAAGGGCAGAACCGGGGAATTGATCGGCTCGCTCGCAGAGGAGATGGCTCGGCTTTCGGCCGAGCAGGAGTTTGAGCGGGCGATGGAGCTCCGCGACGAGATCCGAGCCCTCGAATGCCTCCAGGACCGCCAGACGATCGAGCGGCTGAAGAAGTTCGACGAAGACGTCCTCAGCTGGATCGTCGAGGGGGAGACAGTCTACCTGATGCTCTTCAAGGTCTACAAGGGGACCCTGGAGGGAAAAGAGGAGTTCGTCTTCCCCAACGGCGAGAGCTTCCTCGAAGAGTTTCTCGTCCAGTACTACTCGGAGAACGAGCCGCCCGAAGAGCTGATCCTGGGGGAGCCCTTGGACGACTCCCTCGTCGATTTTCTCACCCACGTCAAGGGGAAGCGGGTTCGGGTGACGGTCCCAAAGCAGGGTGAGAAACGGAAGCTCCTGGTGCTGGCTCAGAAGAACGTCGAGATCCGATTCTTCGGGGACAAAAAGAAGCTCGTCGCCCTCCAGGAGGCCCTCTCCCTGCCGAGGACGCCGAACGTCATCGAGGTCTTCGACGTCTCCCACCTGGCGGGCAGCTTCACCGTCGGCTCGATGGTCCAGTTCCGGGGCGGAAGGCCGGACAAGAAGGGCTACCGCCGATTCAAGCTGAGGACCGTGGCCGGGATCGACGACTTCGCCTCCATCGGCGAGATCGTCAAACGGCGCTACTCAAGGCAGAAGGATGAGGCGGGGGAGATGCCCGACCTCATCGTCATCGACGGGGGGAAAGGGCAGCTCTGGGCGGCATCCCGGGAGCTCCGGGAGCTCGGCCTCGCCATACCCGTCATCTCCATCGCCAAACGGGAGGAGGAGATCTACGTCCCCGGCCGGATCAGGCCACTTCCGATTCAAAGGGACGACAAGGCCTCCCTCTTCGTCCAGGAGATGAGAGACGAAGCCCACCGGTTTGCGATCAAGTACAACCGGCTTCTGAGAAAGAAGTCGATAAGCTCATGAGCCGTAAGCCGATAACCTCGCGAGCCGACTTCGGAGGAGGAGGTTCGCAGAAGCCATCCCAACTTTTTTGACCTTGAAGCACAAACCTCAGGCGCAGGGCAGGAGTCGTAGAGAATTCGAGGCGGTGGATTTGTTCAGGTTTGCAAGGGATCAGTCGGTGGTGAACGTCGCCGGGGTGAAGATCGGGGGCCAGCCGGGGGAGAACCCGACCGCCCTCTGCGGGACGATATTTTACCAGGGCCAGGGGATCGTGGAGGACGAGGACCGGGGGATCTTCGACGAGAAGGCGGCCGAGGCGCTCATCGAGAGGCAAACGGCGCTATCCGAGGAGACGGGAAACCCCGCCGTCCTCCACCTCTACTCCAGGACCCCTGCGGCCTTCGGCCGCTACCTCGACTTCACGGAGGGAATCTGGTCCGGCCCAGTAATCCTCGACTCCGCCGATGCCGATACGAGGATCGAGATGGCAAACCTCGTCTCTGAGATCGGGTACGCCGACCGTTGCATCTACAACAGCATCGGCCTCGCCATGACGGATCGGGAAGAGAAGGCTCTGGCAGCAAGCGAGATCGACTCCGCCATCCTCCTCGCCTACAACCCCGCCGACTCCACCGTCGAGGGGACGATCGGAGCGCTGGAGAAGGGCGGGGCGGGAAGGATGGCTGGGCTGATCGAGATCGCCCGCGGCCTCGGGATGAACAACCTCCTCATCGACCCCGGCGTCGTCCCCCTGGGCGACGGTGCCGGCAGATCGCTCCGGTCGACGGTCCTGGCGAAGGCGAAGTTCGGTTTGCCCACCGGGTCGGGGATCCACAACGCCGTCTCCTCCTGGCGCTGGCTCCGGTCGAAGGAGAAAGGGACTAGGCTCACCTGCGATGCCGCCTCGGCGGGGCTGGAGATCCTGGCCGGTGGCGACTTCGTACTATACGGTCCCATCGAGCGGGCCGGGGAAGTATTCCCGGTGGCGGCGATGACCGACATCCTCGTCTCCGAGGCGGCGAAGGACCTGGATGTCTGGCCCGCCGCTGGCCACCCCATCGGCAGGCTGATATGAAGCTCGATCTGAGCTCGATCCTGGAATGATCTGATCCTGGCATGATCTCAGCCTGATTGATCTGAGCCTGATCTGAGCCTTTTTATATTCCGGCGCCGAGAAGCGATCATGCACCTTTCGCGAGAGGAGGAGGAGGCCCTCCAGGGGGAGAGGGGCGAGACCCTCAGGAAGGCGATGGAGATCCTGGTGGCCCTCGGCGACATCTACGGCGCAGACCGATTGATCCCCGTTCGAAGCGTCCAGGTGGCGGGGGTCAGCTTCAAGACGATCGGCGAGGCGGGGCTCGAATGGATATCCGACCTCCAGGGGAAGGTGGTCGTCCCCAGCGTCCTCAACCCCGCCGGGATGGACCTCTCCCGCTGGCGGGAGATGAAAATAGACGAGAAGTTTGCGAATAAGCAGATCGAGATCGTCGACGCCTATCGCCGCCTGGGGATATCGCCGGACTGCACCTGCACCCCCTACCAGATCAGGCCCGACTCCGCCCGACGTGGCGACCACCTCGCCTGGAGCGAGTCCTCGGCCGTCTCCTTCGCAAACTCCGTCATCGGGGCGAAGACGAACCGGGAAGGAGGACCCTCGGCCCTCGCCGCCGCCCTGGTGGGAAAGACCCCGAGGTACGGCTACCACCTCGAAGAGAACCGGGTCCCAACTCACAAAATTTCGGTCGAGGCGGACCTGGAGGCTTCCGACTTCGGACTCCTGGGGTACATCGTCGGAAGAGAGGTGGGCGAAGGGGTTCCCCGGTTCACCTTCAGGCGAAGGCCGAAGGTCTACGAGCTGAAGGCCCTCGGAGCCGCCATGGCCGCCAGCGGCTCTGTCGCCCTCTACCGTTTCGAGGAGGACGCGCCCGCAGCCCCGAAGGGCACAGAGGAGATCACGGTGACTGAAAGTGACATCGAGGCGGTCCGAGAAGAGAACGGAGCCGACGACGATGTGGACATCGTGGCCGTCGGCTGCCCTCACTCTTCCCAGCAAGAGCTGGAGAATCTGGCCCGCCTCCTCGATGGAAAGAAGGTGAAACGAGAGTTCTGGATCTGCACCGCCCGCGGGGTTGCCGAAAGGTGTCCGAGACTAGTCGAGAAGATCGAGGGGTCGGGGGCGAAGGTCTTCTGCGACACCTGCATGGTGGTGTCGCCCGCCAGCGACCGGTACGAAAAGATGATGGTCAACTCCGGAAAGGCCCTCGCCTACGTCCCGGGCCTCTGCAAGATAAAGGCGGCTTACGGGAGCGCCGAGGAGTGCGTCAAAGTCGCCACCGGCAAGGCCGCCGCACGGAGGGTATCTTGATGGAGATCTCCTGCCACAGGATATCCAGCGGAAAGGCCTCGGGCCCCGCCCTGGTATCAAAGGAGACGATATCGTTTCTTGGAACCGTCGATCCGGATACCGGAAAGGTCGTCGATCCGAAGCATCAGCTATTCGGCAAATTCGTCGGAGGAAAGGTTCTGATCTTTCCCGGCGGAAAAGGGTCCACCGTCGGATCTTACGTCATCTACCAGCTAGCAAAGAGGGGCGTCGCCCCGGCGGCGATGATCAACATAAGGTCTGAGCCGATAGTCGCCGTCGGGGCGATCATCAGCGGGATCCCCCTGGTGGACGGGGTCTCCGAGGAGATCCTCAGCCTGGAAGACGGGGTCCTGGTGACCGTCGACGCCGATGGGGAGTGGGTTAAGATAGACGGAGTCTAGACGGAGTCTGACGAACGAGATCCCGGCCGATCCAGCGGACCCTTCGATCGGCCCTTCGTCATCGTCTTCATCTCCGTCTCTTCATCTCAGTCTCTTCATCGTTGGTTTTTCTAGCCCTCTATCTCGCCGCAGCCCTCTCGTAGGCGCTTATGGCGTCGGTCCTGGTGACGATCCCCAGAAGCTTCTTCGGGTTCTCTCGATCCACCACTGGAAGCCGACCTATGTTGTTCTTGTAGAGCCGGTCCATCACCTGCTTCATGTTCTCGTCGGGATAGGCGACGATCACATCCTTCACCGCCTGGTCTTCGACAGTGATCTCGTCCTGCATCTCCTCAGGAACTTTCCGGACGTCGTCGAAGGTGACTATCCCCACCAGCTCTCCGTCATCGACGACGGGAAATCCTCTGATGTTCTCCTCGACTATCCTGTCCCTCACCATGCGGATGGTCATCTCGGGGGCGACGGCAACCACATCTCTGACCATCGCATCTCTGACGAGAACCCGCTCCAATACCGCCTCCCCCGCCTCCAGGGATACCCCCCTCCTCAGAAGGTTGAGGGTGTAGATCGTCGACCCCTTGAGGCCGATCGTGGCGATGCCGTAGCTTGTTGCGCAGGCGATCATCAGGGACGGTAGGAGGGAGTAGTCGGCCGTCATCTCCGAGATCATCACAACGCAGGTGAGGGGAGCGCCCGCCGATCCCGCTAAGAGGGCTCCGGCCCCCAGGAGGGCGTAGGTCGGAGCGTGCCCTCCGGCCGCCGGGAATAGGTCGCCGAAGATGAGGCCCATGGCGGCTCCCAACGCCGATCCGACGTAGAGGGTGGGGCCGATGCTCCCCCCGGCCCCGCCGGAGCCGAGGGTCGACGCTGTGGCCAGGGCCTTGGCCGCCGCCAGGGCGATGAGGAACAAGAGGAGGGGCCGGAGGTCAGCTCCATCGGCCCCAGAGACTGAGACGAGGCCGAATATCCGGTCAACACCGTCGTACCCGACCCCCATGATCCCGTAACCGAAGAAGTATAGGCCTGCAGCCCCAGCGACTAGACCTCCGAGCCCGGGCTTCAGCCCCTCCTTCAGGGGGAGCTGTTCGAAGAGCCTCTCAAAGCCGCTGACGAGGCCCGCCCAGAGGAGGCTGAACCCCCCGAAGACGAGCCCCAGGACGAAGCACAGCCAGAGCTCCGCCAGGGCGAGGTCGGTCTCGGGGGGGGTGAAGGCAGGATTTGTTCCGAGGAAGGATGAGGCGGTCGCAGCGCCGATCACCGCCGATAAGAGGATGGGGACGGCGTCCACCATCCTAAACCGCCTCATGATAACCTCCATCCCGAATATGGCGGACCCGAGAGGGGCGTTGAAGGTTCCGGCGAGCCCCGCCACAAAGCCGCTGATGGCGAGGATCTGGACGTCGGCCACCGTCAGCCTCAGCCTCTGGCCCAATAGAGATCCGAAGGACGACCCGATCTGGGCGATGGGCGAGTCCCTGCCGGCGCTCCCCCCGCTCCCGATGGTGACGGCCGAGGCGAGGAGGAGGGCGAGGCCCGTCCGTGCCCGGATCCTGCCGCCCTTGTTGTGGAGGGCCTCCATGAGGGCCGGGATCCCCTCCCCACCCACCTCGGGCGCGAACCTGAGGATCACAAATCCGACGAGAAGCCCTCCCAGGACCGGCAGGAGTACCAGCCTCGCGTCCCCTCCGGGAAGGGCGGAAAGGACCGGGCCGAAGAAGAGGTGGCCGACCGACTCGGCGAGCCTCCTGAAGATGACGGCCACAAGCCCCCCGACAAGGCCCGTGACTATGGCGAGGGTGTCCAGAACAAGCCACCTGTTCTCGCCCAAGTGACGAATCATCTGAGATCTCAAAGTATCATCACTCAAAACGGGAGCGGGATATAAAGAAGTTCTGTCGGAACGACCCTGGTGCCGATAGGATATCGGAACTCTTTTATGATCCGGAGGCTTCACCTGACCGGGTTATTGCCATGTTCAAGATCGGATTTATCAAGCTCGGCAACGTCGCATCGTCCCTGGTCGCAGACCTGGCCCTTGACGAGATCGCCGAGAGGACCGACATCGAGGCTCGATCCCTCTCTTTCGGAGCCAAGATGACGACAAAAGAGGCTGAGATGTCCGCGGAGCTGAAGAGCTGGGGTCCCCAGCTGGTGGTTATGGTAGGCCCCAACGCCGCCACCCCGGGACCTACGGCGGCAAGAGAGATCTTTAAGGACGTTCCGACGATCGTAATATCCGACGGACCATCGAAGAAGGAGGCCCGAGAGGCTCTGGAGGCCGAGGGGTTCGGCTACATCATCCTCCCCTTCGACCCTCTCATCGGTGCGAAGCGGGAGTTCCTCGACCCCGCTGAGATGGCGCTCTTCAACTCCGACGCCCTCAAGGTGCTGAGCATCTGCGGGTCTGTCAGGCTCGTCCAGGAGGAGCTGGACGGGGCTATGGCCAGCATCATCGCAGGAGAGCCGAAGCTCCCTCACATCCTCGGAAACCCCGAGAAATGCACTGAGCGGATGAACTTCAGAAACCCCTACGCCCGGGCCAAGGCCATAGGCGCCCTTCACATGGCCCAGACGGTGGCTGGGATCGATGCCGCCGCCTGCTTCAGGCTGAAGGAGCTGGACAGAATCGCCCTCACCGCCGCCGCGGGCCACGAGGTCATGCGGGCCGCCGCAAGGCTCGCCGACGAGGCGAGGGAGATCGAGAAATCGAGCGACTCGGTCTCAAGGAGGCCTCACGCACGGTCAGGCGCGATCCTGGCGAAGACGGGGCTCTTCGACAAGCCCGAGCAGGTCTGATCGTCTCTGGTCGGAACTGATTCGGACTCAATCAATTTCGCGTGCGGCCGTACCGCCCTGAAGGGTGGGTATGCTCCCGGCCGCACGCCTGTTTTTTGGATTCAGGTTCAGGCCGCGGGGCAGAAGCCTCCCTCGGTTCAGCTCAGATCATTCAGCTCAGATCCGCGCAGGTCAGGTCGCCCGAATAGCTTCCGACGTACTCGAACTCCCAGTTGGGCGGGCTCCACAGCCCGCAGGCTGTGGACTCGCACTCCGAAGGCTCGCCGACCTCAGCCGGAAGATCCGCCCCTCCGACCCCGTTGGGAACAGAAGGGATGATGATACGGCTTCTTTAGAAGACGAGGCTGTCGACTAAGTTTTGATCCTCTCCAGGAGCCACGCCATGTTCTCTCCGAGAACCCTCATCGTCTCCATGCCCTCCTCGTCCTCCTCGACCTCACCTGACGCCAAGCCGAACCCAACGTTCCAGTAGCTCGATCCGGGGACGACCATCTGGCTGATAAAAAAGAAATGGTTGATCGAGTCGAAGGCGTGGATCGCCCCTGCCCTCCGGACGGCGACGACCGCCGCCCCCGCCTTCCGTCGAAAGAGGTCGCCGTTGGCCCGGGCGACGAAGCCAGCCCGGTCGATGAGGGCCTTCGTCTCCGCCGAGACGTCGGCAAAGTAGGTCGGTGACGCGATGATGATCCCGTCGGCCTCCACCATCTTGGCGATACAGTCGTTGACGACGTCGTCGTCGATGGTGCAGCGCCGGTCTTTATTTACGACGCAGCCACCGCAGGCGGTGCATCCCCGAATCTTCTCGCCAGCCAGCTGGACCATCTCGGTCTCTATCCCCTCTTTCTCCATCTCTTCGAGGACCCTTCTCGCGAGGATGGCGGTGTTCCCGTCCTTTCGGGCGCTCCCGTTGAATGCGACGACTTTCGTTTTTAACCCCTCCAGATTTCGGTCCAGTTATCAACGTTCTGGCTTTGCCTTCGATATTCGGGCATTGCCTCATTGATGGCTTCTGAAATGCCCAAATCATCGAAGATGCTAAAAATGTTTCAGGTTTAAAAGGCTACCTGCGGGATGCTGGATCAAGGCGATGTGGCGGGGCGAAAGGCCCAGATCGATGAGCATGGAAGATATCGCAGGGAGGATCGGGGCGAAGTTGTTCACATGAAGCCCCGGTGCAGGACCGCTCAGAACCCCTAGAAGGAAACGTTACGTTCTCAGTTCGTTCTAAGTTTAAACTTTTTTTGAGGCATCCTTTAGATATCCTTTCTTTAGATATCTTTTTATAGATTCCGTGATCATTTTTTCGGGACTGATTCGCCAGCCCTTGCAGTCAGACGGGGGTTTTATTCTGCCGCCGCCATCCATCAAAATAGTGGCTGGTGGGAGCGATAAAGGAGGTTCGATTGACATGATAAAATCAATGTGTCGAGCATATCTTGCCATCTTAGTGATAATCGCGGCTCTGAGCTTCTCGCTCGTGGTTCTTGCCGCAGATTCGTCATCGGGATCGGAACAGGACCTGCAGCTTTCAGTTCAGTCATCGGAGGTCCCGTCAGGTACGCTTGCGTACTCAGATGACTTCTCCGACAAAACTAGCGGCTGGAAGAGAAGCTCGACTGCAGAGGAATCCTTCGCATACGAGGCTGGAGTGTATAAAATAACGGTCAATGAGCCGTACATGGTATCTTTCGCATATATTCCGGGCGACCTGATCTTCAGCAACTTTGCAGCCGAGGTGGAAGTCGCCGCCGAGGAGTGCCAGGATACCTGTCAGCTGGGCCTGGACCTTCGAGACAACGATGGAGACTTTTACAGATTCCTTATCGCAACTAACGGCATGTTCTCCTTCTGGAAGTATCAGAATGATGAGTGGACTATCTTGATCAATTGGCATGAGTCCAGTGCATTGAACACCGGCAATGCAAAGAACGTCCTGAAGGTGGTCTGTGACGGAGACGAGTTCACTCTATACGCGAACGAAATTCTGCTTGGAACCTGTGGCGACAGCAGCTTAACTTCAGGAGAGATAAGCATCCTGGCCGAGACTGAAGAGTCCGGTGGCCTTGTGGCCAGCTTCGACAACCTTAATGTCTGGGATATCGGCGAGACCGGGGCCTCCGGCCATACAGATTCGGTCATCGGCACAACAAATGGGGCCACTACCGGTACCGTCGCCGGCACGATCACCGTTAGACCCGGCGAGAGCATCCAGGATGCCATCGACACGGCAGCCGAAGGAGCGACCATCGAGGTCCAGAGCGGGACCTACTATGAGAATGTTGTTGTTAACAAACGCCTGACCCTTCGCGGTATCGGATATCCGGTTGTGGATGCGGGCGATGACGGGAGCGCCATAACATTATCGGCCGACGGCATCACTATTGAAGGATTCGCTGTCAAGAACGCGGCAGGTATTGTAATGGCCGGAATCGATGTAGGATCGGACGGGAATACCATCCAAGACAACGTGATCGAGAACTGCGAGAACGGTATACTGCTCTACGATTCGTCCAGGAATGACCTCGAGGGGAACACTATTGAGGACTGTGATAATCATGGCATATATCTGCTGAGCGACTGCGATAGAAACAACATCACCAACAACAAGGTCAGCAGATCCTATAGCGACGGTATAATGCTCTTCAAATCGACCAGGAATACCCTCACGGGGAACACTGTTGAAGATTGTGATTGTGGTATATATCTCTTGGATTCATCTGACAACAAGATCTTCAAGAACAGCATGATTGACAACAGTTACAGCAATGCCTACGACGACTTCGACAGTGCTTACTCAGATCCCAACCTGTGGGACGACGGATCGGTGGGCAACTACTACAGCGACCTGGACTGCACGGATAGTGATGGCGACGGCATCTGCGAAATGTCTTACTTGATCGAAGGCGGCACCAGCATTGACCGCTATCCGATGGCAAGTCCCGGATCTGTCGGAACAACCGTTGGGACAACGAGTGGAACCGGCGCAGTCACTGTGACCTCCAGCACATCGACAAGTAGCTCATCGTCCATAACCAGCACTGAACCTGGGACCGTCAGTACCACGGAGGGTGCGAGGATCAGCGTTCCGGCCGGAGCCGTTCCGCGAAACGCGGACGGTAGCGCAGGTACCATGGTCTTCAGCATCGAGCAGGACGCGACCAAGACGCCGGTGCTGCAGGGTGAGTTCGTCCCATTGGGCTCGGTCTACCAGCTAGGTCCCGAGGGATTCACCTTTGACACCCCTGTCGAGGTTATACTGCCCATACCTTCAGATGTCGATCCGAGCAGTGTCATCGGCGTCACCACATTCAACGCGACATCCAATCAGTGGGAGATGATCCCCGGAGTCGTCGATCCTGTAGCAAGAACGGTGACTATAAGGACCTATCACTTCTCACCCTACAGCATCTTCGGCCTCAGCGGGTCAGCAGATCCTGAGGCCTGGAACCGCGCGAACGGCGGCTGGATCGAGATCGTGAACACCCACCAGTACGAGAGCGGCAGCTACGGAGAGTGCCAGGGCGAGGAGAACTGCCGGAGACTGCCAGTCCACACCGAGAACGGTATCTGCATCCAGGGCGCGGTTCTGGACAATCCTTCTATATGGGGCTCCTGGACTCCGCCGACAGAATGGACGATCCTTGCAAGCGACTACCATCCATACAGCGCAGAACCTACAACGATCAGATATTGGGTGCCTGCCGGGACCTACACACTGGTCCGGTTCCTCTTCGAGTCTGAGGTCAACCACAATCCCTTATACTCCCCATGCTACCATGCAAGATCCATGCCAGCGCAGCAGTACAGGGTTAATCCCGGTGAAACTCTGCGCTTCGACGAGTGGGGAGAACTCTCTGATTCGAGCTTGACCTGCACTCCAGGAGGCTATCCCTGCGGATCGAGGGTGAAGGACACTGCGGTTGGTACCGGTGATGTCCAGGTCACTTTGACATGGCACTCCTATGCGGACATCGATCTGTACGTTCAGGACCCGAACGGAGACACTGTATCATACCAATATGATTCGGTGCCATCCGGCGGCCAGCTCGATCGAGACAACCAGTGCAGCAACTTCGAGATGGGCAGGGCTGAGAACATCTTCTGGCCTGAAAACGGCGCTCCGAGCGGCACCTACAGGGTCTGGGTGAACTACTACTCTGACTGCAGCGACGCCGGACCGGTGGCGTGGACGGTCAGGACGGTTGTTAAAGGACAGGCAAAGACGTACAGCGGCACAATCAACGAGGTGGATGACGACCAGGACGTGACAACCTTCACGGTATGAGGTCGTTTGAATGATATCAGGGACTCAGGGCCTTGAGCCCGCGAGTCCCCAATATCTCCCCAGCGAGCTGCACCTGCTCGGTCTCAATCCTCTTATTTTCTCCAGCACTTCAGCCACCCTTCTCCGCGAGGACGGCGGCATTCCCGTAACTTCAGGCACTCCAGTTGAATGCGACGACTTTCATTTTAGATACCTCCGGTTCCCATCAAGAATAGATTTTCTGGCGTTGGATACCTCGAATCTATCAACATATCCTCATTGTTAATCCCGATAAGACCCGACGATGATTTTTCACAAACGATGAATCCGTTCGATCGCCGAGAGTATCAACGAATGCTCCTGCTGGACTTTGAAAGATCGTATTTGAGGCAATAATTGGCGGTTTCGGTCATGGTGGTCTTTGTTTCATTTATTCGATTCTTAAAAAAGATTTCGCCCTTATTCAACCCTTCTATGTAAATATACGTCTCACCTCAAAATAATATCAATATAATATACACCGAAAATTTAAATCGAAAGCTTAATGATCTAGAAATGAGATCGCATAATTCCAAAAACCGGAGGGAGAGATGTTATGAAAATGAGTGGCGACAGATGCAACGGCAGTGGCCCGCTAATAGTAACGCTGATGTTCGCCTTGATCGTGATCCTCCTGGGATGGATCACGACAACTGCGATAAAAAGCAAGCAGGATCTTGCCCTTGAGTATTTGGAGACATCCGTCAAGCTGAACCAGTCCGTCAACGTTACAGAGATTCTGGGTTCGAGGCTCACCATCGCCGATGCCTGGGTGGGGATCGCCTTCGTGGCCTTTGTCTTCCTTTTCCTGATCTTTCTGGGATGCCTGGCCGACCAGACCCTGAGCAAAGGAGAGCTGAGGAGGGCCGTGGCCGGATCGCTGGTTCTCGCTTTCACCATCCTTGCCCTATTCTCGATCGTAATGGGGGAAGAGATCGGAATCGGCAGGGAGATCGTGATCGCCTACATTCAGCTGGTGGGAATCGCCGTCGGCTTCTACTTCGGCGCCAAAACAGCTGAACGGGAAGAAGGGGATGGCGAAGTAGAAGAAGTGGAAGAGGAAGAACAAGAGGAAGAACAAGAAGAGCTAAAGCCTTAAGGGAGACTGGCGGAAGGAGAGAGATAGGAGTGATCCTTGACGAAATCGGAAGAATAAGCCGGGGATGAGATCGTCTCCTGAAGAAGGAAGCCGGCCGAAAGGCCGATGAAGGATATATCTCTCCGAAGTCGCCGAGAATGCCGAAATGCCGGGGTTTTCCCCATCCCTTTCTCAATCCCTTTTTCTCACCTTATTGTTTTATCGTATCTCTCCAGATCACCCAGTCGTTGCAGATCATCTCCTCCCATACTTTCTGCAGCTATCGACGAACCTCCCCATGGGAAACGAGCAGACGTGGGTGTGGAGGTAGCTTCCCAGAGTCTCGTGCTCCATGAGGCCGTCCTTGTCCTCGACGATCCCCTTCCCGCGCCGGAACCGGTAGGCGAACCGGGCGTCTTGAGCACAGTCCATCTTCGAGTAGTGAAACTCGTGCCCCCTGATGACCGTCCCTTTCTCGACGACGGGGTTTTCGGAGACCACGTCCCCTTCGACGTACCCCAGGGCCTGGAGCCTCCCGGTCATGGTGGTGGTTGCGGGGAGGATTCCCACCATCTTATTCTCCGCGTCCCCGTCCTTCGAGACCACCGACTCGCAGAGGTACATCAGCCCGCCGCACTCGCCGTAGATCGGCATCCCATCCTCGGCGGCCCTTCTGATCTCGATCCGCGTCGGCGACCCCTCCAGCTCGCAGGCGTAAAGCTCCGGGTAGCCGCCGCCGAGGTACAGGCCGTCGACGTCGGGGAGCGGGTCTCTCATCGGGCTGAAGAACTGGAGGTCCGCCCCGAGACGCCGGAGAAGCTCGAAGTTCTCCGCGTAGTAGAAGCAGAAGGCCTCGTCGTATGCGACCCCGATCCTGATCCTCTCTCCATCGAAATCAGGAGGCTCTTCTGCAGATGGGACATCGCATCCCAGTTTCAGGATCTCATCGAGGTCGGAGTTCTCCTCGACGAAGTCGGCCAAGGCGTCAAGATCGTGATGGCCTTCAAACCCCATGGTAAGCCCCAGGTGGCGGCTCGGAAGGGAGATCTCCCCCTTCCTCGGGAGGGCGGCGAGGATGGGGATATCCAGGGGCGCGAGCGCCTCCTTCAGGAGGCCGAGATGGCGGTCGCTTCCCACCCGGTTTAAGACCAGCCCCGAGATCACCACATCGGGGTCGAATCGAGCGTAGCCGAGGGCCATGGCCGCGGCGCTCCGAGAGGTGCCGTGGACGTTTATGACCAGAAGGACCGGGGCCTTGAGGACCTTCGCCACGGAGGCGGAGCTGGCGACGTCCGAGGCGTCGAGGCCGTCGTAGAGCCCCATCACCCCCTCGATGACGGCGACGTCCGCTCCCTCGACCCCACGGGCGAAGGACCGCCTGACACCTTCCTCGCCCATCATGAAGGTGTCCAGGTTCCGAGAGGGCCTCTCACAAATGGCGGTATGATGAGTCGGATCGATGAAGTCGGGCCCCACCTTGAAGGGCTGGACTTTGAGCCCCCGCCTCTTGAGGGCTGCAAGGAGCCCCAGAACCACCGTGGTCTTTCCGACGCTGCTGTGGGTTCCCGCCACCAGGACGCAAGGTATCATGATCCTACAATCGGATTCAAGGTAATTGTACTTTCTCCGAAGACAGACGCCAAGACGGGAGAGCGAGATAGAAACCGAGACGGTGAACGAAAGAGCGCGAATTAAAAACCCCGCTCCAGATGGGAGACCAGGCATCTGAGGACGGCTATCCACGGCGGAGTCGTTGGTCCTGTGGAGACTCGCCGAAACATTTTTCATGGTTAGTGACAGTATATCTCCTGAGAGGGTGTGGAGATGAGACTGATTTTATGCGTGATGGCGCTGGCGATGCTGGTGATACCTGTATGTGGGCAGGAGACAGCAGAGGAGTGGGTGGAAGAAGGCATTGCTCTTGGGAAGGAGGGCAATTACACCGAGGCTATCCAGGCTTTCGACGAAGCCATCAGGCTAGATCCTGAGTATGCCCTAGCCTGGAATAACAAAGGCCGTGCTCTTGGATCTCAAGGCAAGTACAGCGATGCTATCGAGGCTTTCGACGAAGCCATCAGGCTAGATCCTGAGGATGCTGATGCCTGGTATGGCAAAGGCCTTGCTCTCGATTATCAGGCCAACTACATAGACGCCATTCAGGCCTATGACGAAGCCATCCGTCTCGATCCTGAATATGCCCTAGCCTGGAATAACAAAGGCTGGGCTCTCTACAACCAGGGAAATTACACCGAGGCCATCCAGTGCTATGACGAGGCCATCAGGCTCGATCCTGAATATGCCCTAGCCTGGAATAACAAAGGCTGGGCTCTCTACAACCAGGGAAATTACACCGAGGCCATCCAGTGCTATGACGAGGCCATCAGGCTCGATCCTGAATATGCCCTAGCCTGGAATAACAAAGGCGTGGCTCTCGTAGATCTGGGCAACTACACCGAGGCCATCCAGTGCTATGACGAGGCCATCAGGCTCGATCCTGAGTTTGCATGGCCATGGAATAACAAAGGCTGGGCTCTCTACAACCAGGGAAATTACACCGAGGCCATCCAGTGCTATGACGAGGCCATCAGGCTCGATCCTGAATATGCCCTAGCCTGGAATAACAAAGGCGTGGCTCTCGTAGATCTGGGCAACTACACCGAGGCCATCCAGTGCTATGACGAGGCCATCAGGCTCGATCCTGATTTTGCCGGTGCCTGGTATAACAAAGGCAATGCTCTCGCATATCAAGGCAAATACAACCAAGCGATCCAAGCTTACGATGAAGCCATCAGGCTAGATCCAGAGATTGTGGGTGCTTGGTATGGCCAAGGAAGGTCTCTTTATTACATGGGCAACTGCACTGAGGCAATCCAGGCATGTGACGAGGCTATCAGGCTCGATCCTGAGTATGCCGATGCCTGGACAATCAAAGGTCTTGCTATAGAGATGCAAGGCAACTACGCCGGGGCCATTCAGGCTTACAACGAGGCCATCAGGATCGATCCTAAGAATAAAGCCGCCTGGTATAACAAAGGCAATGCTCTCGGGATGCAGGGCAACTACACTGGGGCCATCCAGGCTTACGAGGAAGCCATCAGGATTGATCCTGAGGACGTCGCGTCCTGGTCTAACAAGGGTACCGCTCTCATGAATATGAGTAAGTACGATGAGGCGATCCAGGCTTACGATGAAGCCATCAGGCTCAATCCCGATCTAGCCATCAACTGGTATAACAAAGGCGTAGCTCTTGGCAGTCTAAGTAGAGACGACGAGGCTATACAGGCATATGAAGAAGCTATCAGGCTAGATCCAGAGAACGCAGGTGCCTGGAATAATAAAGGCATTATTCTCGGACAGAAGGGCGAGTACGGCGAGGCGATCCAGGCGTTTGATGAAGCTATCAGGCTAGATCCCAATCTTGCCACGGCTTGGTATGGCAAGGGAATCGCTCTCTATTACCAGGGCAACTACACTGAGGCGATCCAGGCCTGTGACGAGGCTATCAGGCTCGATCCCGAATTTGCCCCGGCTTGGTATGGCAAGTGCATCGCTCTCGAAGCCCTTGGCAGAACATCTGAAGCCAATGCAGCCTACGCCAAGGCCCTAGAACTCGGATTGATGACATAAAGGCGAGGATAGTTGTCAATCCGATTTTCATTCGAATCATGAGTTCTATGGGTCCCAGTGACGTGATATCACCGATCCCCTCAGCAGGCGGAGTAAGTCGAGATGGGCGAAGAAAATTCTAGCTTGATGGAGGCGGAGACCGACTCCGAGACAAACTCTATAACCATCCCTCGCCATGAAACGAACATGCGAGTCGGAGTCGTCACCAGGGGCAAGTACGGCGAGCGTCTCATCGAGACGATAAGAAAGAGGACCGACTTCGAGGTGGTCTTTGTCGACCTTCCCCAAACGTTGCCCGATTTCATCGAGGACCCCGAGGAGTTCCTCGACGATCTCGGCCTGGACCCGGAGTTCTTCACCTCGGACCTGATCATCACCTACTCCCTCCACCCAGACATCACCCCGGAGATCGCCATCCGGGCCGGGAAGGGTGGAGCCCAGGCAGTCATCGTCCCCGGCGGGATCGGAAGAGCGGGATCGGTCCCCGAGCTCCAGAAGATCGCAGATCTTTACGGGATCTACATCGAGGTGGACGAGATCTGCTGCACCCTCGACAAATGCGGCATCGATGCTGTGGACGCCTTCGCCGAGAAGCTGGGCCGGCCGGAGATCGAGGTGAAGGTGGAGGACGGCCGGATCGCCGAGGCCAAGGTCGTCCGCGGCTCGCCCTGCGGCAGCACCTGGCACGTGGCAAAGGACGTCGTCGGGGTGAAGCTGGAAGATGCGCCGCCTCGGGCAGGCCTCCTCTGCCAGATGTACCCCTGCAGGGCGGTCCGGGGCGGCGAAGGCGGGATTCACACCTCCGGCGACCTTCACAAGTACGCCATGGAGAGGGCCCTGGGGCTTGACGCCCAGCTGAAGATCGCTGACCAGTCGAAGCCGATCAAGATCCGGGGGAAGGGTCAGACTTGAGGCGGACGGACCTGGTCGAGGCGACGGTGGCGGTCCTCAAGAGGGCAGAGACGACCCTGCCGTCCTGGGTGATGGAACTGATCGAAAAGGCCGCAGGGAGGGAGACGAGTTCCATCGCCCGATCCTCGCTTGCGGCGATAGTGGAGAACGTCAGGATCGCATCTTCCGACGGCGTCCCCATATGCCAGGACACGGGCCTACCCGTATTCCATCTGGAGATCGGCCGCGACCTCGCAATCCCGCCCTTTCTCGAGGAGGCGATCGCCGAGGGGGTCCGCCAGGCAACCGCAGAGATCCCCCTCCGGCCCAACGCCGTCGATCCCCTGACGAGGAAGAACACCAGCGACAACACCGGTCTGGGGATGCCCGACCTCATCATCGATCTAGTACCAGGAAATGAGCTTCGTATCACCGCCTTCCCCAAGGGGGCGGGCTCGGAGAACGCGAGCTTTCTGGCGATGAAAAATCCCGCAGACGACCCCCTGGACTACGTAGCCAGGGAGGTGGCAAACCGGGCGGGCAGGGCCTGTGCCCCCGTCTTCGTCGGCGTTGGAATCGGCGGGACCTTCGACCTCGCCCCGAGGCTCGCCAAAAGGGCGCTATTCAATATGCCCGGCACCTCGGAGATGGAGCTGGCCCTCTTGTCGGAGATCAACCGGATCGGCCCCGGCCCCATGGGCCTCGGTGGCGATACGACGGCCCTGGGGGTCAAGATCGAGACTGCCCACTGCCACACCGCATCGCTGCCGGTGGCGGTGAACATCCAGTGCTGGGCGAACAGGAGCGCGACCGCCGCGGTGAAGGATGAGGGATGGAGCATAGACTGAAAGTGAGGGATGAGAAATGGAGCACAGACTGAGGACCCCCATATCCGAAGAGAATGTCTCGGCCCTCCGGGCCGGAGATCTCGTCTGGATCAGCGGGACGGTCTACACCGCGCGGGACCGGGTCCACGCCCTCCTCGGCTCCGGCGAGGAGCTTCCCGTCGACCTCAAAGGCGCCGTCATATACCACTGCGGCCCCCTGGTCCGGGACGGCGAGGTATTGTCCGCTGGCCCCACCACCAGCGGCAGGGTCGCCCGGTATACCAAAGAGGTCGTCGAGAGGGGTGCGAAGCTGATCGTGGGGAAGGGAGGGATATCCGAGGAGGCTGAAGCCCTCCGGGGTAAGGCCGCCTACCTCGCCTACCCCGGCGGATGCGGAGCCCTCGCCGCCCGCGGCCTCAGGGTGAGGAAACTCCACCTCCCCGAGCTCGGCATGGCCGAGGGGCTCTGGGAGCTGGAGGCCGAGGACTGGGGGCCGATGATCGTCGCCACCGACTCTTATGGACGCGACCTCTATCTGGAGGCAAAAAGATCGCGACAGGAGATCACAAACCCCTGAGCCGGGCGGCGGCGGAGGTTCGATACCTCCTGGATCGGGGCTACCCGTCGGGACCAGCCATCAGGTTCGTATCCGACCACCACCGTCTTCCCAGGGAGGATAGGTTCGTCCTCGCGAGGGTGGCCGTCCCCTCGACCGTGGCGGCGTCGCGAAAGGGCAAACGGATCTCCGCGAGGGAGCTATCTGGCCGGACCGTCGCCGTCGACGGCTACAACGTCCTCATCACCGCCGAGAGCCTCCTCTCCGGCATTCCCGTCTACCTCTGCGACGACGGATTTTTGAGGGATACAAGAGGCGTCTTCAGAAGGTTTCGACCCTCCGACGAGACTGTCCTCGCCCTGGTGGAGATCATCACGATCCTCAAAGAGAGCGGCGTCAGCCGCGCCGAGTTTGTCCTCGACCAGCAGATCAGCAGAAGCGGGGAGCTTGCGGCACAGATCAGGGAGATGATGGCAGACCTCGACCTTCCCGGTTCCGCGAAGACCGCGAGGGACGCGGACCGGAGGCTCAAGCTCGCGGCCTCTCCGGTCGCAACCGCAGACGGCGCCATCATCGATGCCGCGAGCGAGGCCGTCGACATACCGGCAGAGGTCGCGAATAGGAGGGGGATAAAGGCCGTGGTCCTCTGATTTTCAGGCCGCACGCCGGAATTCAGGGGCTTCGGGGTTCCTACGCTACTAAAGTTATTTATTATATCCATGATCAAGAGATTATAACATAGATCATGGCAATGTAGGGGGTAAATTCGAGATGAAGAAAATCAAGGCTATGCTTGCCTTTTTTGCGGTCTTATCGACCGCGTCTCTGGGCGGGGCGATATGGTTTCCCTTCGTTCCTCTCAGCGATTACACCATGGCAAAAACCGTGAACGCCAACTGGGACCCGGTCTACAGGACCTACTCCTTCTCGCCTGCAGACGATCAGGCAGTATCCTGGGTGAGGTTCGCAAGAGACCTCGAACCTCACGAGATGGAGTGGAGATGGTACGGCCCGAACGGCCGGCTCTACGCCCGAACCTTCGCGGTGGTCCCGCCGAAGGACTTCGCGAGCGGCGACTGGGAGGGCAAAGTATGGAGCGCCATCCAGATCAAAGGATGCCCCCCCGCGGAGATGCAGGGTAACTGGAGGGTGGATATCTTCAGGGACTGGATGAAGATCATGACCGTATCCTTCAACATAGGCGGCCAGTACGTCTCATGTTAGCCCTTTTTGGCTGACGCAACCCAGCTGATCAGACCGTCGCGAATGGTGCATCAGCTGAGGCTTCGTCTCGAAAGAGAAGCTTTAAAGTATATCGTCTCAAATGGCACTTTTAGCTCGGCCTTCGAACTTGGGTGATGAGGATCTATGAGCCCTTTTGCCATCACAACGACGGACGGTCCCGTCGATCACCAGAAATGAGTTCTCGGCCCGGGCCTCACCCTGGAACTTCCGGGGATCGGAGATGACCAGCACCCTCCGGCGGATACGACCGGAAAGGGATGGATGATAGAGATAGCGAGGTTTTGAAAGATGATGATATCCGTAGCCAGCGGGAAGGGAGGAACCGGAAAGACACTGGTGACGACCAACTTGGCAGCCTCCGTCGGCGGGGTTGTGCTGGTGGACTGCGACGTGGAGGAGCCAAACTCGTACCTCTTCTTCCCCCGCCGGGAGGATGAGACCTGCACCGACTGCGACGTGATGATCCCAGTCATAGACGATGAAAAGTGCAAAAGGTGCGGCCGATGCTCGGAGTTCTGCGCCTACAACGCCCTCGCCGTCTTTCCAAAGCAGGTCCTCCTCTTCAAGGAGCTCTGCCACGGCTGCGGCGGGTGCGCCCTCGTCTGTCCCGAAGGGGCGATATCCGAGGGGACGAGGGCGATAGGCAAGATCTGCAGGGCGAGGTCCGGGGATGTCGGGCTTCTCTGGGGGGAGCTCTCCGTTGGCGAGCCGATGGCAACTCCACTCATAAGGTCCGTCAAGGCCGAGGCGAAAGGCGACCTGGTCCTCATCGACTCGCCTCCGGGAACCGCGTGCCCCGTCATCGAGGCGGTCCGGGGGAGCGACTTCTGTCTACTGGTGACCGAGCCCACCCCCTTCGGCCTCTACGACCTCTCCATCGCCGTCCAGGTGGTGAGAGGGATGGAGATCCCATGCGGCGTGGTGGTGAACCGGAGCGGCGTCGGCGATCGAGGAGTCTACGACTACTGCAAAAGAGAAGAGATCCCCATCCTCCTGGAGATCCCAATGAATAGGGAGATCGCCGAGCTCTACTCCCGCGGAGTCCTCTTCTCCGAGGCTATGGCAGAGTGGAGAGACGAGTTCGTCGAGCTGAAGAGAAAGATCGAGGAGGCGGCAGAATGAAGCAGATCGTGGTCATCAGCGGGAAGGGCGGAACAGGCAAGACGACGATGACCGCATCCCTTGCCACCCTCGCCGAAGGGGCAGCGGTGCTGGCGGACTGCGACGTCGACGCCCCCGACCTCCACCTGATCCTCAAGCCCCGGGTCCTTGAGACCTTCGACTTCCTGGGGCTAAAGACCGCCCTGATCGATCCCGACAAGTGCACCGAGTGCGGCGAGTGCGAGAAGGCCTGCAGGTTCGACGCCATATCAGACTTCGTCGTGGACCCCGCCAGCTGTGAGGGATGCAAAGTATGCACCATCGTCTGCCCCTCGGAGGCGGTCTCCATGGTCGACAGAATATCGGGGCACGCCTACGTCTCCGAGACCCGGTTTGGGCCGATGGTTCACGCCGACCTCTTTCCCGGAGAGGAGGCGAGCGGAAAGCTGGTGACGATGGTGAGGGAGATATCGGCAAGGGTCGCCGAGAAGGAGAAGAAGGATCTGATCATCATCGACGGGTCTCCGGGGATAGGCTGCCCCGTCATCGCATCCATCACCGGGACCGACATCGCCCTGGTGATGACGGAGCCCTCCATCTCCGGGGTCCACGACCTGGAG
>ERZ795053.2106-NODE-2106-length-24496-cov-4.621128_pt1 | contig 24496 bp, 27 predicted proteins | sample MGYA00375137_ERZ795053 | MGnify/ENA primary metagenome ERZ795053 (study PRJEB30182, sample SAMN05720284) | activated sludge metagenome | isolation source: Anaerobic digester | place: Hong Kong | collected 2014-12-17 ...
CAGGAAGAGCTTGCAGGGGCGGCGGCATTGGCCGCTGCGATGCAGCCGGACGCTGCTGAAGCGGGACAGTCCATCAAAGTTCCCCAAACCGTTTTGAAGGTGCCGTCAAATACGGAAGGCCCCGCAAGTGTTGACGCGCAGATGCAAGACACGCCCGTGGAGGTGAACGCCGATGGCTTGAAGGCGGCGCGCCAGTTGCGCTCTGGCAGTGCCGTCCGGGTGGAGAAGGAGGGAGTGAATGCTTCGCGGCAACCTTTCCAGCCTGCAGGCGAACCCAATACTGCGCCGCAGGGGGGTGACTTGAATGTAACCAGGTTTGAATTCGGCAAAGCCAATTCTGCCGGCTCTGACCATGCAGTTGTCAGGATGCGCCTTGAAAACAGCGCCAGAGACGCCATCGACAGGACGGTTGGCCGCGTCGCGGAAAAGACCGCGCGAGGCGGCGTTGCATTGGATCAGCCGCCCACGGCCGGGCAACAGACTGCATCGCCGCTGAACCTGACTGGCGCAAGCAGCAATGCAGGAGCCGGTCCGGTCACACGTCCGGCCACGCTTGATCAGGTTCCCTCCATCATTCGCGACATGATCGTCAAGCAGCAATCGCTGCGCAACGAGAATGCCCAGACGCTCAGTCTTCAGCTTACGCCTCGCCATCTCGGTACTATTTCCGTCAATGTGACGCATGAAAGCGGAGCAATGAAGATCGAGATCGTCACCGGATCGGCGGCAGCGAGCCAGGCCTTCGGTAGCATCAAACATGATGTTGCAAAGACGTTTCAGACGCTCGGAATCGCCATGGATGACATCACGATACGGTTGACCGAAATTCGCCAGCCCTCGAACGCACAGCAGGGTAGCCAGGCCGGTTCTGGTCAACAGCAAAACGGTTCGGGCCAATCCTACAGTATGGGAGGTTTTGCTGGTGGCGCTGCGGGGGGAGGTTCTCAGTCTCGCGGAGGAGACCCTGGCGGACTGTTTGGAGGCTCTTCAGGCTCCACCAAAAACGCTCCCCTAAGCGAGATTGTGGTGCCCGAGAATCGGCCCTCGGACTCTCCTTTGGCAGCGCTTGGAAAAACGCTCTACGTCTAAAAACAAATGCGGCAAAATTATCGTGGGAGGCGAGTTTTCCACGGATTCATATGGAGTCATGTGTTTGATAGGTGAAATTTAATTTATTCATTTTTTGAAAGCCCCGAAATTAGCGCTTTTGGATGCTATTAATAGGGTAAAAATAGCGTATTGGTCTCAATGACTCGCGTCCTTTAACCCTTTGTTTACGAGGGAAAAAAAGTGATTCGAGGCGGCGATGATCCTTTTTGCAGATTCCAGGGGACTGGTAGTTGACAGCTATCGCAAACAGTTTGAGCGAGTGGGTGAAACCATTGTTCAGCTGCGCGATGAAGAACTGATTGAATGGCTTGAAATGGCGACCCAGCCGGAGGTTTCGGCGGTCGAGGCAATACTCGTGGGCGAGACCGTGTGCGGTTCCTGCGACATGGCAAGACTTCGAGAACTGGTGAATGCTCCGGTCATAGCGCTGCTAGATGCACGCAATCTGCAGAAGCTGATTGCGCTCTACAAGCAGGGTGTAGACGATGTAGTCAACAAGCCGGTTCACTGCGAAGAACTTGTGGTCCGGATTGCGGCGATCAAGAAGCGCATGCTGCAGGTGCCGACGCCGGGGCAGGCGACTTCCGAGATCGAAGAAGAGGCGGGAGGGCGCATCGTTCTGGCATTCGACGGATCGGACCCCATCGTCGACGGCAGCACCCTCAATCTTCCGAGGCGAGAGCGGCGCATTCTCGAATATCTTGCGAGCGTGAACGGCCGGCGCGTAACAAAGGCGCAGCTCTTCAATGCCATTTACGGGCTTTGCGACGAAGACATCGACGAGAACGTCATCGAAAGCCATATCAGCAAGCTTCGCAAGAAGCTGCGCAGTGTATTGGGCGAAGATCCGATCAACTCCAAGCGCTACCTCGGTTACCAGCTCGACAGGCAGCTGGTGAAGATTCTCGGCGGCCGCAAGGCTGTTGTCCAGGTGGCCTGATCGGACCGTGGTCAGCTTCGGACAAGATTGGATTCGTAGGTTTTGACTACACGCAGTCAGGGGGTTTAGCCATGAGCTTGTACGGAATGATGCGCACCAGCGTTTCGGGCATGTCGGTGCAGGCCGACCGCCTGTCGACTGTTGCGGATAATATCGCCAATGTCGGCACGACCGGCTACAAGCGCACTGCAGTCGAATTCCAGACGCAGGTGCTTGATTTCAATACCTCCAGCTACAACTCCGGCGGAGTAAGCAGCGTTGCGCGAACGGCGGTTTCTCAGCAGGGACCTCTGCGCGGCACAACTTCGGGAACCGACCTGGCGATCGATGGCGACGGATTCTTCGTTGTTCAGGATGAAAAGGGCGAATTTCTTCTGACGAGGGCAGGGTCGTTCGTGCCGGACGACCAAGGCAATCTCGTCAATGCGGCCGGCTTCACTCTTCTTGGATATGATCTGGTCGATCTGCCCACCGTACCGGTTGCCAACGGATTTGCCGGGCTTATCCCGGTCAATGTTGCCCAGGGAATGACCTCCCTCAAGGCGACACCCAGTTCGCTAGGTGAATTCGTTCCGAACCTGCCGGTCAACTCCGACATTATACCGGCTGGAAACCTGCCTTCCGACAACGCGTTGACCTCCGAGGCCGCCGGCAAGACCTCACTCCTTCTCTACGACAACCTTGGCAACGAGGTTACCGTCGACCTTTACTTCGCCAAGAGCGCGGACGACACATGGGAAGTGTCGATTTATTCGGCGGCCGACTCAACCGATGGCGGTTTTCCCTACAGCTCTCCGGCGCTGCTGACCTCGACACTGGATTTCGATCCCAGCAACGGTCAGCTTCTGGATAACACGCAGGCGATACTCGATGTGCCCGTGCCGGGCCTCGATTCCTTCACGATAGACATGACAGGCATTTCCCAGTTGGGTTCTGATTACACCTATCTGGCAGCCTCGGTTGACGGCAATCCGCCTACTTCCGTCGAGCGGTTCGAGGTGGACACGGACGGCACCGTGTACGGTATTTACCAGAACGGATACTCCGAGGCGCTCTACCGCATCGGCATGGCACGGGTGCCAAGTCCCGATTCGCTGCGCCCGCTTTCCGGTAACGCCTATTCCGCAACCATTGAATCCGGCGACGTGCTGGTCGGCCTTCCGGCGGACCTTGGCTTCGGCTCGGTTGTTGCCGGTGCACTGGAGGAATCGAATGTCGACCTGGCTAGCGAACTTACCATCATGATCGAGTCCCAGCGGAGTTACACTGCCAACTCCAAGGTTTTCCAGACTGGTTCGGATTTGATGGACGTTCTGATCTCACTCAAGCGGTAATGGTTTGAGATGGGACTGACCGACGCACTCCGGACCTCGACGAATTCGCTCAGTACATACTCCAATGTACTGTCCACGGTTTCGCGAAACATCACCGGAGTGAACAACGCCGACTATTCGCGGCGCAATGTCGAGATCGGTTCGGATTCACTTTATTCAACGAAGGCACTTGTTACCCGAGAGGTCAACATCTCGGTCTTCAAGGCGTCGATCGATGCGAGTTCAAAACTGGCTACCACCCAGGCCATGGCGGACGGGTTGAACCAGATTGCCACGCTTCAGGGCGGCGACAACTTCATCTTTGCGCCCACGACCATGCTGCAGACTCTCAGGCAGAGCCTTGAACTCGCGGCGGCCGATCCGTCCAGTGAAATGGCACTTTCACTCTCGGTCGGCAACGCGCGCGAATTTGCCAGCGCGATCAACACGTCGTATCAGCAATTGCTCAACGAACGGCAGAACGCCGATGCGTCCATTGCCAGCAATGTTACCAAGCTGAACGAGCTTCTCGATCGCTTCAACGAGGCAAACTCGAAAGTGGTCATTGCCGCCCAGTCGGGCGGGAACGATTTCACCAGTGAGGACACGCGCGACGCGCTGGTAAGCCAGATCTCCGAACTTGTCGGTGTTTCGGTTCTGCGCCGGGACAACAACGACATGATGCTTGTTGCGTCCAATGGCGCAGTACTTTTCGACAGGCAGCCGCGGGCGGTAAATTTCGAGCAGACCAGGATCTATGGCGCCAATACGACCGGCAACGCAATCACCATTGATGGTGTGCCGATCACCGGCGACGGCGCGGGGTTCCCGGTTACCACTGGTGCCCTGGCAGGGCAGGTCAGCCTGCGCGACAAGGTAATCGTCGATCAGCTCAAGCAGCTGGATGAAATCGCTCGGGGAGCAATCGAGGTGTTTGCGGAGACAGACCAGAGCGGAAACATTCCGGGGAAATCGCCGATGGCTGGCCTGTTTACCTGGAATGGTGGTCCGGCAGTTCCTGCTTCCGGTTCTCTCGTTTCCGGTATTGCGATGAGCTTCCGGGTGAACGAACTGGTCGATCCGCAGGCGGGCGGCGATGCCAAACTGCTTCGCGATGGCGGTATCAACGGCGATGCCGACTATGTCGCCAATTCCACGGGCGGTCCCGGATTTTCCGACCGGTTGTTCGAGCTCATTGCGAACATGGACGGCAATATCCAGTTCGATGCCGCGGCAGGGCTCGGTTCGAGCTATTCCCTGACCGGTTTCGCCGATGCATCGCTTGACAGTCTGCATACGCTCCGCTCCGAGATGAACGACCGGGCCACCTATCAGGGCGATCTTGCAACACATGTGCGGCAGACGCTGCGGGAACAAACGGGACCCAATCTGGACTTCGAAATGTCCGCGCTGCTTCAGGTCGAGCGGGCCTATCAGGCTTCGGCCAAGGTCATGAGTGCGGTCGATTCGCTTCTTGGCCGATTGCTGGATGCGGTGTGAGGTGAGACATGAAACTTGATTTCGTCGGAACATACGCTTTCAACAGGAGCCTACAGGTCAATTCTGCCGGTCTCCAGCGCGAGCTTTCCAAGGTTCAGACCGAACTCGCTACCGGCAGGGTTGCGGACATCGGAAGTGCGCTCGGCTACCAGACATCGCGCTCCGTCAATCTCGAAGCGCAGATCGATCTGTTCGATCAGATCAAGTCCTTCAACGGTGTGCTGACCAACCGCCTGACGACCATGCAGGATGCCATGAACTCGATCGTCGATGGTGCCAACGGCTTCATGGGCGAAATGGGTGCTGCAATTGGCGGTCACATGGACCGCAGCGTGTTGCAGGGTTTTGGCGACAAGCTTCTCGGCACCGTCACGCAGTTCGCCAATGCCACCTTCAACGGCGAGTATGTCTTCTCCGGCGTCAATACCGACGTCAAGGCAGTCATCGATTTTCAAGGCGCCGACTGGGATGCCGCCAAACAGGAGATCGAGGACGCGTTCCAGGCGCATTTCGGTTTCGCCTCCAGCGATGCCCAGGCTGCAACGATTACCAAGACTGATATGGAGACTTTCATCGACGGCCCGTATGCCGATCTGTTCAACGACACCAACTGGAACCAGATGTGGAGCGGCGCTTCCGACCGCGGGGTTCGCTCGCGCATCTCTTCGCGCGAGATCGTGGAAAATCCGGTTACGGCAAACGATGCCGGTTTCCGCAAGGTGGTTTCGGCCGGCGTCCTCCTGCAGTTTATGGCCGGTACTTCCGCGGGTGGCAACGCACTGAACGCGGCAGCGGAAAGCGCGATGACGCAGTCGGCAAACGGTCTGAACGATCTAGCAAATTCTCAGGGGCGGCTCGGTGTGATCGAGCAGCGCGTCTCGGATGCCCAGGACCGGATAGCAATCCAGAAAAACCTGCTCAATGAACAGCTCAATTCGCTGATCGGAGTTGACCAATACGAAGTCGCGACGCGCCTTAACCAGCTCGTCATTAACCTTGAGGCCTCATATGCGGCCTCTTCAAAGATTCAGTCGCTATCGCTGATGAACTACCTGTAGGGCCAGAAAAATGTTGAACTTTGCTTATCTAGACGCCCTCGAAGATGATCAGTCGAGTGCGCGCGACAGTGAACGCCAGATCTATCAAAAAGCGCTCGACCTTATCAACGAGGCCGAGTGCGGAGAAGCAAGCATCGGAGCCAGGTCTGAAGCGATACACTTCAATATCCGAATGTGGTCGTTCTTCATGGAAGACCTGGCAAGACCGGACAATGCTTGCGCGGCGGAGTTCAAGGCAGGTTTCATCTCTGTCGGCATATTTGTGCTGAAGAGGCTGCAGGCGATGCGCAACGATCCGAAGCTCGATTTTACCGCAGTCAAGGAAATCAACGAGACCATTCTGGCGGGACTGGGGAGAGAAAATGAAAATCTATCTTAGGCCGAACGAGAGGATATTCATCAACGGGGCGGTGATCCGGACAGACCGGAAAGTTTCCCTGGAGTTGATGAATGATGCGACATTTCTTCTGGAGAACCATGTTCTTCAGAAAGAGGACGCGAACACACCGCTCAAGCAGCTCTATTACGTCGTGCAGCTGATGCTCATGGATCCGGCGATTGCGGGCGATGCCCGCGGCGTATTCAAGGAAATGGTGGCCAACCTTCTGGGCACGCTCGAGAATCGCGACCTGATCGAGGGAGTCAAGTCCGTGGATATCGACGTGTCCACGGGCAAGGCCTTCCAGGCGCTCAAGACCATTCGCGGTCTCTACGACATCGAATTGATGGTGATGGACAACGGCAAGATCAATCCGATTGAGCTGTCCAACTTCGCCGGAGCGCGCAAGACAGCAGAAATAGCAGCGGGCGAATAAAGCCGCCGGCAAATCCACGAATGTTATCGCGGAGATTTCAAAGATGACCGAAGTTGCAGCCACCACAGGCTACGGACAGACCACGGAAAAGACCACGACGGCCTCGTCTTCGGCTTCGAACGCCGCGGACTACGACACCTTCCTGAACCTGCTCGTTACGCAGTTGAAAAACCAGGACCCGACAAATCCATCCGATCCCACCCAGTTCCTCTCCCAGCTGGCTTCGTTTTCCGGCGTTGAGCAGCAGATCCAGGCAAACGACAAGCTTGCCTCTCTGATTGCGCTGACGCAGGCAGGCAATGCAGCCCAGCTCGTCGGCAATTTCGTGGTCTCGCCAGACGGTTCTATGGCAGGCGTCGTTTCCTCCGTCACCCTTGGGGCTAACGGCCCGAAGGTCAATCTGGAGAGCGGACAGAGCTTTACCCTGGATGCTGGCACGCAGGTCTTCGCAAGCTGAGTTCCAGCGTGCTCATGAAATGCGGGCAGAAGGGGTGACGTCATGAATGAAGCCGAAGCGATGGAGCTGATGCAGTTTGCATTCAGCGTTCTGATCAAGGCGAGCGCGCCGATGATCATAACGGCAATGGTTGTTGGTACGCTGATCGCGCTTCTGCAGGCGCTGACGCAGATTCAGGAAATGACGCTGACCTTCATACCGAAGATTGTTGCGGTTCTCGTGGTTGCCTCGATTGCCGCTCCCTACATGGCATCCCAGATCAGCATTCTCGCGACGCTTGCCTATGGCAGGATTTCCACCGGTTTCTAGACTTGGCTTCGGACTACTTGCCCTGACGGGGCAGTTGAGCAGCCTGAAATGACAAAGAGAGTTCCTTCGCGATGGCCATGACGGGTCAGACATCCTTCGATCCAATGCCGGCCAATCCGAGCCGCGATGTGATCTTCGCGATCGGAATCCTGATCATCCTCGCGATCCTTTTCCTTCCGATTCCGCCGGCGATCATCGATATCGGCCTTGCGGTTTCGATTGCATTCTCCGTCCTCATCCTGATGGTCGGTCTGTGGATCCAGCAACCGCTGCATTTCTCGTCGTTTCCGACGATCCTGCTGATCGCGACCATGCTGCGCCTGTCGCTCAACATTTCGACGACACGCATGATCCTGTCCAACGGTCACCTGGGGGAGGCCGCGGCAGGCAATATCATCAAGGGCTTTGCCAACTTCGTAATGGGTGGCGATTTCGTCATCGGCGTCATCGTCTTCGTCATTCTGGTCACCGTCAACTTCGTCGTCATCACCAAGGGCGCGACGCGTATCGCAGAAGTGGGCGCGCGCTTCACCCTCGACGCCATTCCGGGCAAACAGATGGCGATCGATGCCGATCTTTCGGCGGGGCTGCTTGACGACAAGGAAGCGCAACTCAGACGCCGTGAACTTGAAGAGGAAAGCTCCTTCTTCGGTTCGATGGATGGTGCTTCAAAGTTCGTTCGCGGCGACGCGATTGCCGGTCTCATCATCACGGGTGTGAACGTTTTCGGCGGCATCATCATCGGCGTCTTGCGCCACGGTATGAGCATCACGGAAGCCGCCGATGTGTTCACCCGGCTGTCCGTTGGCGATGGTCTTGTCTCGCAAATTCCGGCTCTGATCGTGTCTCTTGCTGCAGGCCTTCTCGTGTCGAAGGGCGGAACGCGCGGGTCCGCCGACCAGGCCGTGGTCGAGCAGCTTGCCGCCTATCCCAAGGCGCTGATGGTGGCAGCAGGATTGCTGGCATTCCTCGGGCTGGCGCCGGGTCTTCCCTTCTTCCCGTTCATGCTGCTTGCGGTGGCGATGGCAGCCGTTGGCTACATTCTGCCACGGCGGCGCGCGGCTTACGCCCAACAGCAACAGGCTGTGCATGATGCCAAGCAGCAAAAGGAGATCGAACGCAAGGCGGATTCCATCCAGTCATCGATGGAGGTTCCGGCGCTGGAACTGGCGCTTGGCAGGCAGCTTGCCATCAAGATCATGCTGAACAACGAGGAGATCGGATACCGTATTTCGCGCATGCGCAAGAAGTTTGCTGCGGCGTTCGGTTTCGTGATCCCGGAAGTGAAGGTGAACGAGGATCCATCGCTGCCACCGCGCTCCTACCGCATCAGCGTCTACGGTACCCCACTTGCACAGCACCAGGTCAGCCTGTCGGAGGTCATGCTTATCACTGGCCGGCCGGAGACCATTCCCGTCTCCAAGACGGAGACAAAGGAACCCGCATTCGGAAGCACGGCCTGGCTCGTGCCCGACATCTATGCCTCCGAACTGAAGGCGCAGGGGTTCCAGGTCATCGACCCGATGTCGCAGGTTCTTACCCACCTGAGCGAAATCGTCAGGAACAACCTTTCACAGGTATTCTCCTACAAGGATATGCGCCGGCTGATCGACAGTCTGGACGCGGAGTATGCAAAGCTGGTCGAGGAGATCACGCCGAACCACCTCTCATTCTCGGGCCTTCAGGCCGTCTTCAAGCTGTTGCTTGCCGAGCGTGTTTCCGTGCGCAATGTTACCAAGCTCCTTGAGGCAGTTGCCGAGATCGCTCCCTATTCCAAGCGGGTGGAGCAGATCACCGAGCATGTTCGCATGCGTCTCTCGCAGCAGATATGCGGATCCATTGCCCAGGACGGCAAGCTGAAGATCCTGAGACTCGGCAATTATTGGGATGAGGCCTTCAACAAGGCTCTTACTCGCGATGCCCGTGGAGAGATCTCGGAGTTCCAGATGGCGCCCGCCGAACTGGAAAAATTCGGCAGGAACGCCAGGAAGCGGATTCAGGAGCTGTTTGACCAAGGCCACCAGTTCGCGGTCACCACCTCTCCTGAATCACGCACCTATGTGCGGATGATCGTCGAACGCCTGTTCCCCTCGCAGCCGGTGATCTCGAATCTTGAGATCGCCCGCGGGCTCGATATCGAGGTGCTCGGGGAAATCGGCAATGGTGATCAGTAGCCCGTTCTTTCTGCTGCTCTTCGCCGTTGCGGTGCGCACCACCACGGCAATCATGCTGCTTCCCGGATTTTCTGCGACGCAAGTTCCCATGCGTGCGCGCCTGTTCGTTGCTCTTGGCATTGCTGTCTCCATCGTCTTTCTTCTGAACGGCAAGGAGCAATTGCCGGTTTTTCGGGAAACGCCGGATGCACTATGGTTTCTGAAAGTGACGATCAGCGAGATGGTGGCCGCGGCAATTCTGGCGCTGCCGGTTCGCTTTCTGTTTCTTTCGCTGGCATTTGCGGGCGAAATGTCGACGCAGTTCATCGGTCTCAACCCGATACCTGGAAGCCAGGTGGGCGATACGCAGCCAATGCCGACGCTCGCCGCATTCTTCAACATCACCGCCGTGGTGCTGTTCTTCGTGACGGGCATTCACCTGCAATTCATTCTTGGTCTTGCGCTTTCCTTCGACCTGTTTCCTCCCGGTGAATTTCTCAATGCATCTGGCATCGTCCAGAGTTTTTCGGAAGAGCTTTCGACCTTCTTCAATATTGCCATGCGGCTGACGGCGCCCATCCTCGTCTATTCGGTGGTGGTCAACCTGATCGCAGGCATAGTCAACAAGCTTACGCCCCAGGTGCCGATCTACTTCGTTTCGACTCCATTCCTGATCATTGGCGGGCTCTATGTCTTCGTGCTTATCGGCAAGGACATCATCTTCGATTTCAATGTCGCCGTTGGAGAACTGATCGACAAGATGTTCTGATTTCATGCAAGGCAGTTACATCAAGCTTCGCGCAAGCTGAATTCCCTAGTCTTCCTCCAGTTGAAACGATGGAGGCACTTCGGAAATGAGTATGTCCGTATTGCCGGTTACTGGTTCCCAGGCAAATGTGCCAACGGAAGTGCTGGAACGTTCGCGTCCGGCCGAAACCTTTTCCATTGGCAGCGTGCAAGCGAAAGCAGGCGAGAGTGCAGGCAGCGCAAACGCAGGCCAACCTCCGGCTGTCGCCCAGAAGTTCGAGGCCATGGTCGTTTCCTTCATGATCAAGGATGTCATCAAGAGCGACATGCAAAGCGCCTTCGGCAAGGGGGCGGGTGCAGATCAGTATGTTTCGATGTTCGCCGATGCCATTGCCCAGGACATCGTCAAGGCGGGTGGATTCGGAATTGCCAAACAGATTGCTACAACACGTGTGACTCATGAATGAACTTCATTTCCCTACTGCGGCACAGCCCGTTTCTCCCAGCCCGGCCATGGCTGCCGGAGTGAGAAGTCATCTCGGCAAGACGATCCAGAACCTTGCGATGCTGCTCGAATACGAGCAGCGCCTTCTTCTGGACAACGAGTACTCGAAGATGGAAGCTCTTGCTGCTGACAAGCACCGTTTGCTTGGCCAGTTGGAGAGCGTGATATCGGGAACGCTGAAGACGGACCTTGAAGATCACTCGGAACAACTGAGGCAACTCAAGGAGAAGCTTGCGAGAAACATGAAGTCGCTCAAGTTCAGGGCGACCGCGATCAGCGAACTTGCGCAGACCATCGAGGATGCAATGGACCGGGCGCAAAGCGACGGAACCTATGACCCCGTGGCACTTCACCGGTATGGTGCCTGATCCTCATGCTCAAGACGGTGATGATAAGCCTGTGGCTCATGGGGTTGCTTTCAGGCTCGATGTACTATTTCTCGACCGCGCCCGTGACGCCGGCTGTCGATGAGGGTGCTGCCGCCGCCCAGCAGGAACTGGACTATATCAGCCTTCAGCCGATGACCGTCGCGATTGTTCGCAACAACGAGGTTCGGGGATACATTATTCTCGAACTATCGTTTGCGATGGACCCGGATGCCTCCGACGACATGACCAAGCCGCTGGAACTTGTTCTCAACGACCGTATCATCGAATCGCTGCATGAAGACAGATCCATCGATATCTTCAAGCTTGACGAGTTTGACATCAAGGCATTCGCAGAAAGACTGGTCACGTCTGTTAACGCGAAGATGGGCAAGGATCTCCTGAAGCAGGTACTGATTCAGGACATCAACTTTGTCAGCAAGGAAGACGTCCGAGACATGCTCATGCGCAAGAGCTGACGGCGAGAAACTCTCTTGCCACCCTGGTTTGTTCCGTGCCGGGTGGAGTTCGATAGAGTTTTATCCTTCCAGTTCACCTGATTTTCGTATGCACCGGCTATGTTGCAGGTTCGGCGCTCGACCACCTTTGTGTGGCGAATAGCATGATGCACTGCCGCACCGCTTGCTCGGTATCTTTCAGTGACCTTGTCATGAGAGCGGTTAAGTGCGTCTGTTCTGGAATAAATCCGTAGATACGGCGGCCATTCAATCCACCCGCAAGAAAGTCGGCAGCTTGGCATTGATAGGTATAGTGTCTTCAATGGCGTCGATGATGCCCGGTGAGGCGGATGCGGTGTCGAAATCTGGCATGGGTTTCTCGGGCAAGGTCTTTCCCAGAGGCGACATAGTGATTCGGATCGAGCGCAATGAAATTGCAGCGTTCGGTGATATTGCCGGTGTTCGGATGATATCTGTGAATCGGACCTCGAATCCTGTTGAAATGGCCTATGAGTTGAAAAATGACATGTCGGAAACCATCGGCGGCGGTTGGCAGGAAACTTTCCACATTCCGGCAAGAAGCCAGATGTATGCGGTTGTGAAAATTCCACTTGGAGAAGATCCAAGTCAGAAATTCACAATCTGTATGAAGCGCAATACAAACGGTAAATCTGATACACTGTCCAAGTGTTTTCCTGTTGTTGTAAACCGCCTGCAGTGATGCGCAATCAAATTTTAGAAAATCGATCGAAATGCTCTGTTCTAGAATCATTCAAATATTAATTTTCTGGCATGTTGAGCAAGTGAATTCAGAATCTTACCCTTCGTGATCTTTCCAGAGGGCAACTATCGCACTACGTTGAAATCAACACCTGTTCTTGAATACGAATTCGGGGGGGTCCAACAGGATGTTCTCGCGGAATATGGCACGACCTGCCGCGCTTATCAGTTCTGCCAGTTTTCAGTTGATCGACAAGTGCAGCTCGATCGACGATCTTTCGACGCTCTGCGCCGATGCAGGCAGTCAGGCCGGATACAAGTGGTTCTGCATCTTCTATTCCGGAAACTGGCCCACCAAGAAATTCAGTGATCGTTTGCTGCTCTCTAACTGGCCCGGCAAGTTCGTCGACTGGCTTGACGCGATCTTCGATACCGAGGAGGCCACGGCCGAAAATCAGCTTCTGCGCGATTCAATTCCGTTGAAGTGGACAGTATCCGAAGAAGATGGAGCCATAGGTGCAGGCTTCGCCGACTTCGGCCTGAGGCGGAATCTGATGTTCAAGGTTCAGACCCCGGTCTCCTCGCCTGCCATTTTCATGTTTTCAGGTGACCGGCATAGCGTTACGTCGCTGGAGCTGATGACCTTGAGCTTCTCGGCGCAATTGTTGTTCGACAAGTATTGCGAATTGCAATTGGATACTGGCCTCGGAAAGTTGGCAACCCTTTCACCGCGCGAAAGGGAGTGTCTGCGCTGGACTGCGGTGGGCAAGACAAGCGCCGAGATCGGGATCATTCTCGATCTGTCGGAACACACCATCAACAACTACCTCAACAACGCATGCCGCAAGATTGATGCGACGAACCGCAGCCATGCGGTTTACCTGGCTACTCGCAAGGGCATCATTTTCTAATCCATTCAAGGACCAATTTTCATCTCAGCCGGGGAGAGGCTTTGTCGGCACAGTGAATTCCAAAGTCGTGCCAGGTCCGTCTGCGCCGATTTGATGCGCAAAGTTGCGCTCTTATCCGTTTGTTTACAATTCCAAGGCTAATTTACGGGCTACTTGGGTCGGCATGTTTTGTGCCGCCGCATGATGCTTCACCCGAGTGCCGGTTTTGCCGGATGTTCATTCTTCACATCACGGCATATTTTTCATGGCTGAAGCACCAACCGCCGAGTTGCGCCTGACGGGTGCCTGTTACGGCGAACAAGCAGAAAATCTCAAAACTCAAATTTTGGAACTTCGCGGCCAGGACATCGTAATTGATGCCGAAGGCGTGACGGGAATCGACACGCCCAATCTGGAAGTGTTGATCGCTGCGGCACGCTTGTGGAAGCGCGACGAGAAGGCAATGACGATTGCCGGCCAGACCTCGGATTTCCGCGATGCCATTGCGGGCCTGCAGATTGAACTGACCGATTTCGAAAGTAAGGGAACGGACGATGCTTAGAATTCTTACCGTCGACGACTCGCGGACCATGCGCACTTTGATCAAACACTACCTTTCGGACGCAGGCTATGAGGTTGTCGAAGCCGAGCACGGCGCCGAAGGTCTGGAAAAGCTTGCCGAGCTTCCGCCGGACGCAATCATCACGGACATCAATATGCCGGTCATGGACGGTTTCGAGTTCATCGACAATGTCCGAGCTCTCAAAGGTCACAGCCGGGTTCCGATTCTCGTCCTGTCGACGGAATCCGATGACGAGAAGAAGCAACGTGCGCGTAATTCCGGGGCCACTGGCTGGATCGTGAAGCCTTTCGATCCTGTCGGTCTTATCAAGGTCATCGAGCGCGTGCTTCCCCGCCAGCAACGTGAAAACACTGCTGCGGCCAGCTGATCTGCATTCTTCTACCGGTTCGAGGTACTCAAATGAGCATCGATGAAATCAGAAAGACCTACTTCGCGGAGTGTGCGGACCTACTGGCCGATCTTGAGGATGGCCTGTTCTCCATCTCCAGCGGTGACGTTGATATCGAAACGGTCAACTCGATATTTCGCGCGGTTCATTCAATCAAGGGCGGGGCAGGTGCCTTCGGTCTGGACCAGATTGCAGAATTCGCCCACACCTTCGAAAACGGCCTTGATATCGTTCGAAAGGATATCTCGTCTCTTTCCGAAGGGCGAGTGAGCCTGCTTTCCCAGTGTGCGGACAAGCTCTCGGACCTGGTTTCCAATTCCGAGGCAGGCCGCCCCACTGAAGGTATTGCTCCCCTCAAGGAAAGCCTTGCTCGCGAATTTTCGCTGGAGGGTGGCAGTGGCGGTTCGGGAGAATCCGAGCCGCAGGCGCCAGCCGAACTCGATTTTACGCCGGTCGCGATTTCGCTCGACGATCTGGGGGGCAACGAAGAACTGTCTGGCTACAGATACAGAATTTACTTCAAGCCCAAGCACGAAATGTATCTCAACGGGCATGACGCTCAGCGTTTGCTCGCCGACCTTCGCGAAATGGGTGAATTGGAAGTGGTTTGCGACACTTCCGCCATACCGCCGCTGGACGAGTTCGACAGCAGGGCAAGCTATCTGGGCTGGACGCTCAATCTGGTGACCGAATCCGACATTACCGAAATTGAAGCGATTTTCGATTGGGTGGAAGGTCTTTGCGACCTAGAGATCGAAGCGGTGGACGATAGCGGGAACCCGCAGGAAATGCTGGATGTAGACAGCTTCTTCAGCAGCCTTTCGGATTTCGATAGCGCGGCTCCAGAGGATGAAGCGCAGGAAGCTGCACCAGGGATTTCGGGTCTTTCCCTTCCCGCCGGGCTGACGCTACAGGAAGACGAAGCCGCAGAGCCGGATGACGCTGAAATTCAGGACGAAGCGCACGAGGCTGCAGAGAACAAGGCTGCCGATTCTCCTGAACCAGCAGCCCAGAATGCCGCCAATGCGGAGGGTAAGGACAAGGGCCATGCCAAGAGCATTCGCGTGGAATCGGGCAAGGTAGACCGTCTGATCAACCTTATGGGCGAACTGGTCATCAGCCAATCCATGCTCGCAGAACGAATCTCGGAGGCGGGCATCGAGGGAACCGCTCCTTCGGCATTGGCCTTGAATGAGTTGCAGAACCTGACGCGCGAAATCCAGTCGAGCGTGATGTCGATCCGTGCCCAGCCGATCAAGCCGGTATTCATGCGCATGTCGCGTGTACTTCGCGAAACCTGTTCCATGACCGGCAAGAAGGCGAACCTCCATCTGGATGGTGAGTTTACCGAGGTCGATACCACGGTCATCGAAGGACTGGTTGACCCTCTCACGCACATGATCCGCAACGCAGTGGACCATGGCATCGAATCGGCAGACGAGCGCGTTGCGAAGGGCAAGGAGGACCATGGTCAGGTCAAGCTCTCTGCCTCACACGGTTCGGGCCGCATCACGATCGTACTGAGTGATGACGGCAAGGGCATTGATCGTGCCAGGGTATCCGAGAAAGCCAGAAAATTGGGAATCATCACGTCTTCCGACGAGATGAGCGATGCAGATATCGATCAACTCATCATGGCGCCAGGCTTTTCGACCGCAGAGACGATCTCTGATGTTTCCGGTCGCGGTGTCGGCATGGATGTGGTGCGCCAGTCTATCCAGGCATTGGGTGGCCGTCTTGCAATTTCCTCCGAGCCGGGCTTTGGCACGACCTTCACGATTAGTCTACCACTGACGCTGGCGATCCTCGACGGCATGCTCGTGCGGTCCAGCGACCAGGTCTTCGTGCTGCCTATCTCGAATGTCATTGAAACTCTCATTCCAGGTGCCAATGAGCTCATGAGCTATGGCACGGGCAATCGCTGCATCAGGCTCAGGAACGAACTCGTGCCAATCGTGGACGTGTCCAATGTTCTTGGCTTCACGTCGCAGCGAACCGATTTCACCGATTGCATTGCCGTCGTTGTCGAGGGTGCCGACAAGGCTCACTACGCCCTTATCCTCGACAGCATCGAGGCGCAGCAACAGGTTGTCATCAAGAGCCTTGATGGAAACTACGGCCAGGGAGCCGCGTTCTCCGCCGCCACCATTCTTGGCAATGGCAGGATTGCTCTGATCCTGGACGTGGACGGCCTCATTGCTTCGGCAGTTGAAAGCGTATCCCTTCCCCAACGTTACAAGATCGCCGTATAGGAGCGGAAAGCATGAACGAACACGGACAGCTTCAAGAATTCATCGTCTTCAAATCCGGTGACCAGGAATTCTGCATAGACATTCGATGCACCAAGGAGATCAGGGGATGGACACAGTCGACCCCGCTCCCCCACTCCTCGGAATATGTGGTCGGCGTGATCAACCTTCGTGGAACGATCCTGCCGATCGTCGACCTTGCCAAGCGCATGGGACTGAAATCCGAAGGGCCGTCGGAACGCCACGTCATCATCGTCGTTCAGGTTGGCGAAAAGAGTTTCGGGATGCTGGTGGATTCGGTATCCGACATTCTCAACGTCGGGCCTTCGGAGCTTCGTCCTGTTCCCGACATCAACGCCGATCTCGCCGAGGACATGTTCCGCCAGGTGGTGGTTCTCGACGGCCGCATCATCTGCGAAATCACTCTGGACTGGATACTTCCGGAAATCGAGGCGGAAGTGGCATGAACCAGGCTCTGGCATCTGCAGCTGGTTCGACCGGCACGGCAGTCCGCACGGCGGTTCTGTCGCAGGGCGAGTTCGCGGAAATCGCGCGAATAGTCCGCGATGCCTGCGGTATCAATCTTACCGAAAGCAAAATGGACCTCGTGCATTCGCGGTTGCAAAAGCGTTTGCGGTTATTCGGCCTGGCAACTTTTGCAGAATACATCGAGTTTGTCGGCTCCGGCAGCAATCGCGATGAATTCGACCAGATGATCTCGGCACTTACGACGAATGTGACGCGGTTTCACCGCGAATCCCATCATTTCGAACATTTCGACCAGATCTGTCTACCCAAACTGATGCGCTCAAGTGCTGCGGGAGAACCGGTCCGGATCTGGTCCGCCGGCTGTTCCAACGGCTCGGAACCCTACAATATCGCGGGCGTCATTCTCGACAAGTGCCCAGATGCTGCGCGCCGGAACTTCAGGATTCTGGGAACCGATATCGATATACGCTCGCTCGCAGTGGCACGTTCGGGCCGCTACACGAGGGAGTATGTCGAAGGCTTGCCGGAACAGAGCATGCGCAAATGGTTTGAGTCCGATGCATCGGGCTACCAGGTGAGACCGGAATTGCGCCAACTGGTAACGTTCAACACGCTCAATCTGATCCAGGACTGGCCCATGCGCCACAAGTTCGATGCGATCTTTTGCCGGAATGTGATGATCTATTTCACCCGGGACCTCCAGGAAAAGCTCCTGCAGCGTTTTGTTTCGTGCCTGAAACCGGAAGGGCTTCTCTACATCGGTCATTCCGAAAGGGTGAGCGGTCCGGCTGCCAGCCTGCTGAAACCGGTTGGCAACACGATATACCAGTACAACGGGAGCTGAAGGGGCAATGGGTATTCGCGTCCTTATCGTAGACGACTCACCATCGATCCGGGCAATCCTCAAGTTCATTCTTGAGGAGGATCCGGATATCGAAGTGGTGGGCGCGGCGGAAAACCCGCTTGAGGCGCGCGCCATGATCAAGGCTCTGCCTGTCGATGTGGTGACCCTGGACGTTGAAATGCCGCGCATGAACGGGCTGGAGTTTCTTGAGAAGATTATGACACTGAGACCCATGCCGGTCGTCATGATTTCGACGCTGACGGCGCAGGGAACGGCTGCAACAGTGCAGGCGCTCGCCATGGGCGCTGTTAGTTGCCTTCCGAAGCCGCGCCTCGACGATCAGCAGGCAATGGCTGAAATCCGGGCTACCGTGAAAGAGGCTGCGACCGCACGCGTGCGCAGACAAACGCCGGAATCAATCGCCCGAGTGAAAGCAACGGCATCGCCGCTGGCAGGTAGCGCCGGCAATGAAAGCACTATATCGCATCCTGACCTGATGCTGGTTGGAGCGTCCACGGGCGGCGTCGAGGCCCTGTCGCGGCTGATCTCCGATTTTCCGCGCAACTGCCCGCCGACTGTAATCGCCCAGCACATGCTGAGTGGGTTCACCAAGAGTTTCTGCGAACATCTGGACCGCACCTGCGCTCCCGTAGTCAGCGAGGCGCAGGACGGCGAGATTTTGCAGAAGGGGCATGTCTATGTGGCCCCGTCAGGTGGCGGACACACCACGGTAACCATGGAGGGTAACAGACTTCGCACCAGGGTGCGTATGGGGCAGCCACGCAGCGGTCACATGCCTTCCGTGGACGAATTGTTCGAATCGGGAGCTGCCCTCAAGGGGGTGTCCATTACGGCTGCGATTCTGACCGGAATGGGCCGCGACGGTGCCGAGGCAATGCTCGAACTGAGGAACGCGGGAGCGAAGACAATTGCCCAGGACGAGGAGACCAGTCTCATATTCGGAATGCCTCGCGTCGCGATAAAACTGGGGGCCGCGCAAAAGGTACTTCCGCTTTCCGCAATAGCAAGATCGTTGCTCAACAAAGAAAACAGGGGCGAAAAAAATGCCGCTTAGCGATCAACTACAGGTTTTGGTGGTCGACGACCACGTTACCAGCCGCATGCTAACGGTTGAGGCGCTTCAGCAGCTCAACATCAAGAACATCCATATTGCCAAGAATGGCAAGGAAGGGTTCACAAAATCGGTCAGCGCAAACGTTCATCTTGTGCTTTCGGACCTCTACATGCCCGAAGTCGACGGACTGCAGCTTCTGCACGCGATCAGGAGCTACAAGACGACGGCGAAACTGGCGGTGATCATCATCACCGGGAGCCATGACGAGAACGTCCTGAACAAAGCGCGCCAGCTTGGCGCCAACAACGTGATGTGCAAACCGTTCAATGTTGCGCAGTTGAAGCGCGCCATTGAGGCAGTGGTGGGAAGATTGAATTGAAAGAGGGTGCCAAGAGGATCACGGTCATTCAAGGCGAGTACGAGATCAGTTCAGATCCTGAAATGGTGCTCACAACTGTTCTGGGTTCGTGCATCGCTGTATGCGCCTATGATCCGCTTGCGGGAATTGGCGGAATGAACCATTTCCTGCTGCCTGAAAAGGGAGAGCAGGATGGTGGCCGCCGCAATACCATTTTCGGTTCCTATCTCATGGAACTACTGCTGAACGAGCTTTACAAGAATGGTGCCAGACGTGAACGCCTGCAGATCAAGCTCTTTGGCGGGGCATGTATGCTCAATTCATGTTTCGACACCGGAGAACGCAATGCCGAGTTCATTCTGCGATTTCTCGCGGATGAGAAATTACCCGTGATGGCCAGCAGCCTTGGTGGTCTTCGCGGAAGGCGGATCGAATTCTTTCCTGTGAGTGGCAGAAGCCGTCAAAAGTTCATGGCGGAGACCAAGGAAGATTTCGTGCCGCCGCCCGCAACAGTAACAAGGCCAGGCGAAGTGGAACTTTTTTGATGAATGCAGCACAGCAAATGACAACGGAAACGTACAGCGAAACCCATTCCGCCAAGGCAGTCATGACATGGATCTCGCGCGAGCTTGCCCGCATAGCGGTTCAGATCGAGCAGTTTCCCATTGTCGATGGACATGCCTACAGCATAGAGGACATCACGGCACTGCAAGCCATCGATGCCTCCCGGCAAACACTGATGGACCTGCATCAGGTGGTTCTGGTGCTCAAGCCTCTGTTGGAAGACAAGAGGATCGACGAACGGGAGCTGTGCTCGTGCATCGTACTTGAAAACACGCTTCACCATATCGAAGAGCTTGGTTGAGCGTCCGGGCAATCTGGATCCAAATCGGCCATGAGCTGTTGAAGACAATGAAAAACCCCGGGAAACCGGGGTTTTTTGTTTCAACTGAAAATCTCTTGGCTGCCGGCGGCGGGATCTGGTCACTCGCCAGCCATTGATCCCGAAGGTCCCGTTCAGAAAGACACGCGGTTGCGGCCACCGGCTTTTGAGCGGTACATTTCGCGGTCGGATCGCTCGACCAGATCGTTGATGCCGTCGTTCTTGCGGAACTGCGAAAGACCGATCGAAGCCGTGATTTGGCACAATATCGAGTTGCTTCGCGTTACCTTGAGTGTCGTTGCCGCCAAGGCGCGCCTGAATTTCTCTGCTCTGACGGCTGCACTGCCAACTTCGCAGTTCTTCAAGACCACGGCGAATTCCTCGCCGCCATAGCGTGCGACAACATCGTCCGGGCGCACGTGGCTCTGTAGAAGCTTGCCGACGAACTTCAGAACCTCGTCACCGATCAGGTGTCCGTAGGTATCATTGATGTTCTTGAAGTGGTCGATGTCCACGATCATCAGGCTCAGCGGCGTGGCGCTTGCCTCGCTTTCATGGATTTCAGCAATCAGCTCCCGTTCGAATCCGCGGCGATTGAGAACGTTCGTAAGCGGATCAAGTAGCTCGCGCTGCTGCGAAGCTTCAAGTGCGCGTTGCAAATACTCGATTTCCTTTTGCGACTCATCGAGCATGCGGTGAATGTCGCGGGTGCGCTCATCCATCGCCTTGCTCTTGGAAATGAGCGAGGTTACCGCTTCGCGTATGCCCTGGGCCGATCGAACATTCGTCAGGCTTTGATTGGTGACTTCCAGCGTCTCCGAGAATTCGCGGCAGGCATCTGAATGCGTATCTATGGTGGCGTGGATACGGGAAACCTGCTCGTCGAAATGGGCTGTTGCTGCACTCAGTTCGTTGCGCTCGCCGGACTTGTCCAGGAACTGGTCATGCAGCTGACCTAGCAGGTACTCGTCAATCGTCCGGCCGGAGGAAATGAGCCGGTTTATCTGGTCGATCATCTCGCGGTTTTCGCCGGAAGCATAGTTATACCAAACGTCGTATACAGTTGGGGTCGGCGGATTGCCGTGTCTGCGTGCGGCTTCGAGCGAAGATTGCGACAGCTTGATCGTTCTGGAAAAGGCGGAGTCTCCGCCTGCCGATGCCGGCTGGCGTTCCTTTGGGGCGCCTTCCCCGGAAAGGGAGGTTATCGGTTGGGCGGGGGCGGGGTTGGCGCTCATACTGATATCCGTACAGAGGTGCAAATGAACAGGCCCGTTTGAGCCTTGCCATCGCATCGAGTTGATGAATTTTCAGAAAGTTACACAAGGACACAAACAGTCCGAACGCGGTCGGGTGTCATACCTCCGGCTGGATGCCGCCACGTTGGAACGCATTATGCCGTCAATTTGGTAAAAGAAGCGTTTCAATGGCGTCCATGTCGAAGGCTGTGGTGGAAGCGAATAAAGTTGAGTAAAAAATATTTCTTTATGTGCCTTCAGCTGCGGTCCCGCTTAGGAAATGTTTAACCGGTTTGGGTGATTAATTTGAGTGCACATTTTTTGCTTGCTGCTGCCCCACCCGGCTGAAGTATGACACTTCTCATATAAAATTTTTCGAACCGGACTTTACCCGAAAGATCGGATTTTCGTGCGGTTTGAACGGATGGGAAAGCATATTTTCAGCTTGGGGATTTTCCTATGAATAGCACCTTCAAAACGCCGGTCGAAAAAGATCGTGAAATTGAGAAGCGACTAGCGTTTATCGGACTTGACGAAAAATCTGTCGAGAAACTGCACCTCTGTAAGGATATTGTTAGATCCACATTGCCGGAAGCGCTGACAAATTTCTATCAGCTTGTTGCAACAACACCTGAAGTGTCCCGCTACTTCGCGGACTCAAAACATATGGACACTGCAAGGGAAGCGCAAATTTCTCATTGGAATGCGATTCTGGATGGAGATTTCGACACTCGGTACATGAACAGGGTGCAGCGGATCGGTTCGGTTCATGCGCGCCTGGGCTTGCGTCCTCGCTGGTATATTGGCGGCTATGCGCAGATCATCGAAAAACTGGTACACGCCATTCTTGAAGAGAAATGGCCGCGGCGGTCCGGGCTGCTAGGCAAGCCAACGTCTGCAGAAGAGACTGCAGAGATGCTTGGTTCACTCATCAAGGCAGTACTGCTTGATATGGACTTGTCGATTTCCGTTTATATCGATGAGGAGGAGAACGCAAAAAGGCGTGCTCAGGAAGATGCGATCAACAACGAGCGCGCCTCGGTCGTCAATGTATTCGGCAAGGCAATGAAAGAAATCGCGGATAACAATCTGGCATACCGTATCAAGGAAGAGGTGCCCCAGTCCTACGTTCCCTTGGTCGACAACTTCAATGCATCATTTGAAGCGCTCGCAGCTACGGTGGAGTCCATTCGCAATGCAGCAGGCGCCATAAATACAGGTTCTGATGAAATCCAGGCAGCGGCAAATGACCTTTCTCGCCGAGCGGAGCAACAGGCTGCTGCCGTAGAGGAGACAGCTGCCGCCGTCGAGCAAATTTCCTCGGCGGTAAAGGATGCTGCCAAGCGTGCGGAACTGACTGGGAATCTGGTTGGCAGCACCATGTTGGATGCGGAAAATTCCGGTGAGATCGTCCAAACCACCGTTGTAGCCATGGAACGTATCGCCAAGTCATCCGAAGACATATCAAGAATTATCGGCGTCATCGATGAGATAGCATTCCAGACCAACCTGCTTGCTCTTAATGCGGGCGTTGAGGCTGCGCGAGCAGGAGAGGCTGGCAGAGGATTTGCGGTGGTCGCACAGGAAGTTCGCGAACTTGCACAAAGGTCGGCCAAGGCTGCCAAGGAAATCAAGCAACTCATCACCACTTCGGCCAAAGAAGTTCAGTCTGGCGTCTCCCAGGTAAATGCGACCGGAGCGGCACTCGAAAAGATAGTTGCGTCGGTTCGTGATATCTCGATCAACATGTCGTCAATCGTCGAGACGTCCCGCGAACAGTCCGAAGCACTGCAGGAAATCAACACTGCAGTTTCATCTGTGGATAATGGAACGCAACAAAACGCCGCCCTATCCGAGGAACTGACCGCCAGCAGTCATTCCCTTGCTGTCGAGGTGAACCAGATCAACAGGGTGCTGTCTCAGTTCACGGTTGATACATTCACGGCTCCCGTGGCTGGAACTGCAAGGGAGAAAGAGGCCCCCAAACTCTCCGGTGCAAGCCGGCTGCAAGCCAGGACTGTAGAGGCATTTGCAGGCAATGCGGCGCTGGCAATCGATGACTGGGATGATTTCTAGAGGGGAACAAATCTCGAAGGAAAAGTTTGTGGTCCAAATCTGACCTGACAGATCACCATCGCCAAAACGGCAAACTGTCAGATCAGGTCTAGACTTCTAAACACTCTTCAGGCTTCTGTGCCCATGGACAGTCGCCCTCAGGCTGCCCGCGAATGCTCGGTCAGTTCGCGCTTCCATTTGTTGAGCGCCATCACAAGTTTCTCAGACCTGAATCTGAATTCGCCGTCCAGAATGGTCTTCGCCTTTTCTATCTCGCCAGACTGAACACATTCCAGCGCATCGGCAGCGCAATCATGGAATTCCGCATGGAGGCGACGTATGACCTGATATGGTTTTCCATTTTTCATTGCCGCGTCTATATCGGGTCCATGTAGCCAGTGGCCGAACTCACATTTGTGGTCGCACCTTACGTCGGCAACAACGTGATTGTGGCGTTGTGTTTCGATCGCTGTGATGAGTCTCATCTTCCAGATGCCGTGCGCGCGCATTGCATCGTGGATCGCATCTATAATTTTGCCGTTAGACATTGGGTATCCTTGCAACGAGTGCCTGCTGGATGGAATTTGACTGGTTTGTCTGAGGCAATTCAGGGTGTTGTCCCTGTTCAAGCAGGCCACGATATGAACATTCCGGAAGATGGAGCAGGAATGCCTGTCTCTTGGCGGCTGCCTGCTGAGCCAAGGATGCATACTTGGCAACCCATGTTGACCAAGGTCACCACGCCGGTGCGGAAATATAGATTCCAACACCTGAATGAGGCGTTAAACAAATTCGCGCCGTATGGAATTCCATCTGGCAACTTCCTGGTGGAGGGGATATCCCATGTGGCTTCGACATCATTTGATGCCTTCCTTCAATCTGTATGTTTTCCGCCTGATTTGATAGACTCTGCCAACAACTGGGAGTAGCAGCCATGGCAGATACGATCATAGACAGACTGAACCAGATCGGAAGAGCGTCGTGTAGGGAAAGAGTG
>ERZ795053.2107-NODE-2107-length-24491-cov-19.722663_pt1 | contig 24491 bp, 21 predicted proteins | sample MGYA00375137_ERZ795053 | MGnify/ENA primary metagenome ERZ795053 (study PRJEB30182, sample SAMN05720284) | activated sludge metagenome | isolation source: Anaerobic digester | place: Hong Kong | collected 2014-12-17 ...
CGACGGAAAGGTTCATAGGGGCAGACCCCCGTGTCTGCCCGCCCTTGCCCCTCGGCTGGAAAAAACCTCCCCTTTTTTTCCACACCCTTCCTTTATCATATCACGCTTCCGTGCTATAATTTTCTATCTTAGGTTGGAGGGATCGCATGATGAAATTCTCACCGAGAAAAATCGTTCTTCTCTTTGTTTTCGCACTGATCTGCACGCTTTCATTTTCCGCCCTCATGGCCACCACCGATGACGGTCGCCGCGTGGTTCTGAATTCCAACGGAACATGGGATTGGGTAAACCCCGGGCCAGGACCCACTCCTACCCCATCCAGTGGAATCAACGGCAAGTGGCAGTTTTCCTGGACGCTGGGCATCTTCTCCGAGAACTTCAAGGCCGACTTGTACCTTAACGGCAATACGCTGCAGGTGATCTGGCACGGCACCTTCAAGGACGAGACGTTCTCCGGAAGCGTGACCGGAAACAACCAGTACCAGTTCACGGGCCGCTCGTTCTACAGCGGACTGGTCACCATCAAGGCAACGCTGCAGTCCGACGGCACACTGTACGGAACCGTGACTTCCCAGGACAAGCCCAACACGACTGCAACGTTCAAAGCCACGAAGGTGCAGTAAGGTGCGGCGCGCACGGCTTTTCCCGTTCTTCGTACTGCTGGAGCTTGTGCTACTGGCCTCCCCCGTACTGGCGCAACCCGTTGCCGCGATCGAACTGGAAGGGCTCGTGCAACGGTACGTGCAGGCAACGGGGGCAGCCGAGGCATGGCAAGACGTGCGCACCCTTCGCATGGTCGTGGAGCAGCAGAGCTTTGGGAGCGTGCAAACCCTGGAACTCTGGCAAGACCTGCGAACCGGTGCCATGCTGTTGCAGGGTGACATGCCCCCATTGGGACAGGTAACCCTGGCCTTCGACGGCGAAGACTACTGGATGGAAACCGCCTTCTACCGGGGTTACCTCGACGAGAGCGAAGAGCTCGTGCGCCTTCTGCAAGACCCGTCGCTTTCTGCAAGCGACGGGCTTCTTCCCGTGGACCCGGACCAACTGGAAGGACCGGTTTCCACGGCGACCGTCGATGGAAGAACCTTCTACGTGGCGCGCATGAAAAAACAGCCCGGGGAAACCACAACCATGACGTTGTTCTTCGATACCCAAGACTTCTTGGTGAAACGTGCCCAAATCTCGGGTTTCCGCATGATGGGGCTTTCCATCCCCCTGCGCATGGAATTCTCCGATTTCCAAACCGTGGAAGGCTTGTTGCTCCCGATGCGAACCAGCACATCCAGCTGGTTGTTCCGTTCCCAGAGTCACATCCTTGAGCTACAACTCAACCCCAAGCTTCCGAAGGGGTTGTTCGCCTTTTCGGATTCCTCGCCGGAACCGCAACCCTGGCAAGACGAGTTGGCGGAGAGCTACGAGCTGGTGACCGAAAAGATCCTCTCCTCCTTCCCCGACCCCTCCTTCGACCCGGGAAAATGGGAAGAGTTGGTCGCCCAAAACCGATCCGCTGCTCTGGAGTGTACCACCCCCGAGGAGCTTCGCGACGTTCTCAACGAAATGCTTTCCACGTTGGGTGTGTCCCATTGCCAGGTGCTTCCCCCAGGATGGGCCGTTCCCCACCCGGAATACGAGAGCCCTCCGCTTACACTGCGCTGGTTGGAAACTGGGGTGGTGGCGGTTACCGCGGTGGCCCCGGAATTCCCCAGGGAAATGGCGATCCTACCCGGAATGGAGCTCCACGCGCTCAACGGAAAATCGCTGGATGCCGTTCTTTCCGCTTTTCCCGGTTCCCCTGGCTTCCCGCCGCCGGAGCGCGTAAGCGTTCCCAACCGCGTGTACCGTGCCATCCAGGATTCGTTGCGGCAAGAGGGAATGGTGGAACTCTCCTTCCATCTCCCGGACACAACCGTTCACCTCGATCGCCAATCCTTCGCCTTCCGGGGAACCCCGGAATTCACGTACCGGAAACTGACCCCTTCCACGGGATACATCCTGCTTCCCGGTTTCATGGAAGACATCACCCCGGAATGGGAGAAGGCGCTTGCAGCGTTTTCCGATTGTACCGGTTTGGTCATCGACCTCCGGGCAAACCCGGGTGGACAGATGCTCCTGGCAACCGCGCTGGCCGATTCGCTCCTGGACTCCGAAGCCACGCTGGGCAACCTGGTGTTCCGCTACGAGGACTCGCCCTACACCGTCCCCAACAATAGCTCCGTTCTTTTCCCCGGCAAGGTGGTGCTCTTGGTGGACGCCCTCACCGCCAGTGCTGCAGAATGCTTTGCACTGGGCCTGCAAAAACTCGACCCATCCCGATTCACCGTGGTGGGGCAGCGAAGCGCTGGGCTTGCCGTGCTTTCGCGCCTGGAAGAGCTTCCCGACGGTGACCTGCTGCAGTTGCCCGTGGGATTGGTGTTTGGTCCCAACGGGGAGAACATTGAGGGGAACGGTGTGGTTCCCGACCATGAGGTTCCGCTTTCGGTACGCAAACAATCCCCCGACCTTGACCCCGTTCTGGAGAACGGAATTTCTCTTTTGGGATCAATGGATAGCAGGTGAAGCGTGGTATAATTTTCATGATAGCACACTATTTGGGGTCGAGTCCCCGAGGAGGGGTAAAAATGAAAAAAGGAATTCTTGTGGTACTATGCCTTTTGTTGGTCACACTTGTAGGATTCGCGGAAAGCATCGGGGAAACCACCGTGCAGATGCTCCAAACCATGATGGGATCCTTGGACGCCAACATGGCAATTGGAAATCCCGTGCAGATGGGGCCCAACATGATCCTTCCGCTGTACAAGGCAGATGCAGGGTTCGGTGGAGGAAGTGGTGGACCAGATGACGTGGTGTACGGTGCAGGCACCGGCGGGGGAGTCAACTTCCTGCCTTTCGCCATCGTCGTGGTGGGCCCGGAAGGGGTACGTACGGTTCCGGTGTACAACGAGAAGCCGTTCTTCGAGCAGCTGGTGGACGGCCTTCCCAAGCTGATGCCCATGATCATGGATATTGTGGGGATGGCCATGCAGCATTTCCAGGTATCCGAGGTCGTTTCCCAACCCGTGGCGGTTCAGCCCGTTCGGCTGGAAGAAGCCCCGGAGAGCGAGGCGATGCGCCAACTCAAATCCGTCATCCTGGTAGCCGATTTGCAAAACACCCTACTGGAAGCCATCCAGGAAGCCTTTGCCTACCTTGTGCTGGACGAAGCGGAGGAAAAATCCGAGTTCTGGCGCGTGGGCGATGCCGCCGAACAAAAACTCTGGGCCATGGAAGGACAAGGCTACCTCAACGGCGTGGCGGGAGAAAACGCCGAGCTCAACGTGCCCATCGTGCAAGAAGCAATCGACCGGATGGAGCTCGCAGCATCCGCGATGTTCCGGGACTTCGCGGAGAACGGGGAGATTCCTTTGGAACTTGCCAAGCAGTTCGAGGAAACCGTGGACTTCCTCACCAACCAACTCGAGCAATTCGAGGAAATCGCGCTGGAAAAAGCACGGCAAGACCCGAATTTCCCTGAGGATTTCCCTCTTCCATGGCAAGTGGCGATGCACCTGGCGATATTGGAAGCGGACGTTTTCGCCGCCATCGAGGAAGCGTGGGGCTACATGGTTCTCGCCGACCCGGTGGAAAAAGAAGATTTCCACGTGGAAATCCAAGATGCGCTGCTGCAGTTGGAGGCCTTGCGTGCACTGGCACCCCAGCTCCTGGACCGCATCGAGAGTGGCGATCCGCTGCTGGCGGCCGCCCGGGAAATAGCGGACATCGTGGAAGGTCTGGAGGATGCCTGTACCCAAATCTTCACCGACCTGGAGGAAGATGGCCAGGTGGAATATGCAGAGCTTCTGCAGTTTGAGGAATGGGTGGATCGTTACACCTACCTCGCGGATCTCTTCTTTGGCAAGGTCATGGAACGCTTGGATTTTTAGCGACCCACGTGAACGAGAAAAGCCGGGAGATTCTCCCGGTTTTTTTATGCTCCGTCCCCGATTGCAACCCTATTACCCCCGTTTCGTTTTGCCCGGTAGAGGTTGCGATCCACGTCCATGAGCAATGCATCCAGGTTGCCATGTTCCGGTTCTCGCTGCATCACTCCAATGCTCAGGGTCACGGGAAATTCCTTACCTTCTATCACCAGCGGGTTTTCGCGAAGAACGCGAAGGATCCGCTCGGAAACTTGCCCCGCAACGTTCTCATTTGCTTCCGGAAGGAACAAAACGAATTCATCTCCTCCGTAACGCCCGAAGACATCGCTCTCGCGGATCTCCTTTTTCACGGTAGAAACAATGTGCAGCAACACGCGATCACCTTCGGCATGCCCGAAGCGATCGTTGAACGACTTGAAACCGTCCACGTCAAACATGATCACGCAGGAGGGAAGACCTTCGCGTTTCATGCGGTGCATGGCATGTTCGGAAAGCTCGAAAAAACCCCGCCGGTTGTACACCTGCGTGAGCGGGTCTTGCAGGGCAAAACGTTTCATCTGTTGCAGCGCGTGGGTGCGTTGGAAGATGAGGGAGATATGTTCGGCAGCACGTTGCGTGAAACGGATTTCCTCCTCGGAAAAGGAGTGCGGGGCGTCGAAACACAGGAGCAACACTCCAAGCAACCCCCCCGGTTTCTTCAGCGAAGAAGCGATGAAGGAGTGGATGAAAAATTCCTCCCGGAAGTTTTCGGGCAAAATCTTCCGATCAGATGCATCCGGCACTACGAGTGCTTTGCCGGGCTCCAGGTGCTGCTGCAAAGCACGCCATTCCACCGGGTTGTTTTCCGGATGCTGCTCTGGAAGTTCTTGCGAAGGAACCAGGGGAAGGAAACACCGGCTTGCCGGATCCCACGAGCGAACCATGCACGAGCTTGCTCCCATCACTTCGGAAAGCCCTTGGGCCGTCTTTTGGAGAATCGGGGAGAGGTCTTCTTGCTGCAACACCATCTCGGTAGCTTCGTGCAACGTACGGAGGAAACGTTCTTGGCGGCGGAATTTTTGTTGCTCGCGGCGGAAGAGAATCGCGTTCACCAAGAGTTCGCTGAGCTTCTGGATGAAGGAAATGCTTTTTCGAGTGGGATGGGGAGAAAACCGGGGAAAGAAGAAACAGAAATACCCCCAGCAACGCTCATGGACCCAGGCGGGCAGAAAGAGAAACCCGTGTGCCCTTTCCGAAAGCAACTCTTTCCATTCCCCGGGCAACTCTTTCTTGCTCTCCCACGAAGCAAATGGCCTGCCACGGTGCATCAGGGGTTCCAAGCTTTGCAACAGTTTGCTTGCCTTCTCCTCGAAAAGTCCCCCAGGGGAGCCTTCCGAACCCCATGCATAGCGCAGCGAACCTTCCTCGAACACGCAAATGCCCGAGGCCCCCACCAGGTTGCCCAAGATTTGCAGGCTCTTGGACACAGTGGTTTCGAGATCCTCCGCGGAAAAAAGCTGCGTGCTTACCCGTTCCAGCGCTCGGAAAACTCTCGGGTTGAATAACCGAATGGGCGGCATACCACCACGCCTTTTCCAATTTTTCTTATTGTACCATTTTTTCTTTACGGAAAATCCCCGATCTCCTGCACAGGAATTCACCCCGTGTTTCCTTCTGGAAAGCGAGGGATTTTTTGAGAAGCGAACCAAATGGAGTATAATCAACAACCGGGCCGGTCCCGGAATTCTTTTCGAGGGGTGAAAACATGTGGAAAAAAACCTGGTTTTTCGGGGCAGTCATCTTGGTTGCGCTTCTCTTCGCGGGATGCAGTACCCATCCATTCGATCCGCAAGCCTTCCTTGCCGAAGGTTTTACGGGCCTGGATAACGGCAACACCGGTGTGGCCCGTACGCTGTTCGAAGAAGTGATCGAACATGACCCTGACCACCCGGTGGCAAACCTCGGGTTGGCGTTGTGCGATCTCTTGGAAGCACACCTCCTGATGATGGAAATGGGGGAAGACTTCCAACCCCCCGAGCAGGAAGCCCTTCTGCGAAACGTCGTTCTTTCCGCTTCCCGCGGGGATTCGAGCGTCATCCAAGAATGGGTGGAGTTGGCGGTACAAGCCCAGGAAGACCTGGTTCCGGTGGTGCGATTACTGGAAGAGGCAAAACGCGCACTGATTTTCGCGCTTGGCATCGTCCAACCCATCGACTTTTTCCCCAATAACTTTGACTGGAACAACAACGGCGTGGTGGAATCGACAGAAGCGTTGCTGGTGGAAATGCCCGATGGCACCACCGAATCGCTGTGGAGCTTGATGTTCGGGTACTTCCTCATCGAACCCCCGGAAAATCCCCCCGCACCATCCCGCCTTTTCAGCCAGGACGGTGGGGATGCCTGGTACGACAAGGAAAGCGTGGATTGGTTGCTGGCGGGGGAAGAATTCCCAGACGGCTACGAACCGGTGTTCGACGACAACGACATGATCGTGCTTGATCAAGATTCCATCCGAGCACTTCTTCTGCTTGTGAACACCGAGCTGATGGGCCTCGAACCCGCGCTGATCTACGGTATCGACCCGGGACAACCTTTCTACGACTTCGTGGATGGCATGCCCGCACCCGAAGAGGGCGACTGGCTCGATTACGCCACCGAAACCCTGGATACGGACGCAAACGGCACGATCACCAACCAGGAATTCCAAGCCCTTTTCTCCGAAGATTTCCTGGGATTCCGCCCCGAAAACCGCCAGGGGGGGCAGGATGCCATCGAAGACTGGCAAGATGCCATCGTGGACTTCGCGGATTTGGGGATGTACTTCATCGATAATGGCTTGCCCTTGCTGGGGATGCTCCCCGAGGGTGCGACCGAAACCCTCAAGGAAGCGCTGGAAAAAACCAAGGAGTTGGTGACCGACCCGTCGCAGGGAACCGAACCTTTCGGCTTTTTCCTGTTCGACGCCACCTTCACGTTCTACCCCGGGGTTTTCTTCGACCAACCCTTGGACTTTTCCAACTTGAAAGACTTCTTCCCCGCCTACTGCTACGATCCAGGTGGGGCGGAAAACGCCCCTCGCTTTGCCGGGCGTTACCTGGCTTTCCCACACCCAGATTTCAACGGGCTGGTTTCCATCGAAACCCCGGATGGCCCCTGGGATGGTATCTTGGAGTTCGAGATGGAACCGGTCACCGCCATTCGTGGATGGCTTGCCTTGCAACGGCTCAAGCATCCTCGCTGAGAAAAAAGAAGCGCTTCGCCGAAAAAAAAGGAAGGTCACCAATCGGTGGCCTTCTCTTTTTTGCCTTTCTTCATCTCGTACAAGAGCTGGTCCGCTCGCTCGAAGCAATCCTGGAAATCCCCCCCTGCATCACAAATGCCGTAAGAAAAACTCGCAAAGGGGTTGGAATGGTGCTTGGAAAACACCGCACTGACCGTTTCCATTCGCTGGAGCGAAACGCTTTTCGGACATGCCTTGAGGAGCAAAAGGAACTCGTCGCCCCCCATGCGCACGAGGAAATCGCTTTCGCGCATCTGTTGACGGCAAAACCGTACGAAATCCTGCAATACCTGGTCACCGAACTTGTGCCCGTACCGGTCGTTCATTTCCTTGAAATGATCCAGGTCCACCAGCACGAAGGAATCTCCTTTTTCGAAACAGATATCGGGCAGAACAGCTCGGTTGAAAGCTCCTGTCAACGGGTCCATCAGCGATTTGCGGTGCGCCAATTGCAATTTCTTGTGCGTGGATCGCAGGTAATACACCATCACGAAGCCGATGGACACCACGAAGGAAACGATGGCATACGACACGTAGAACACCTGTAGCTGGTCGAGCCAAACAATGGAAAGGTCATGCACCAAGCACAGGAACATGAAAGCCGAGGACACCAGGAAAGCCACCTGCCGGCGCGAAACCACCAGGTAGAAGAACAGCCCGATACATGCCAGAAGGAAAAGCAAAAGGAAATTGTAGCGTAGCTTGAGCACGTAAAAGGAAGGTGCGGTCCACACGAAGAATTGCACCACCACCAGCCCTACGCTGAAAAAGCGCGAGATCTTCATCTTTCCGGTCGCAAAGATCTCGTTTCCGGAAACCAGCAAGAACACGCTGAAGAACATGGCAGAAAACAGCGACTTCCGGAACAATAGGAACGCTGCCTCGCTCCCGGAGTACAATCGAAACTGGTAGTCCAACAAGTAGTACGCCACGAGCACCATTCCCGTGCCGAAGAGCACGTTAGCCTTGCGGTTTTCCGGAACCCCGACCGCGGTGAACAGCAACACCAACCCGAAGATGATGGCCATGCCTACCGCCATTAGGAAGAAGTGGTCTTCCACCACGTTGGCAAGAACAACTTTATCCCGCACGTTTTTCCAACGGTCCAGGTAAGGGGGGCCCGTGATGCCTGCGTCGAAGAGTGCGAACAACTGGATTTCGATCTCGTTTTGGGGTTGGAGACTGGAAGGAAGGAAGTGGACGACATGGAAATGGCTCCAGATGTTCGCGGTTTTCTCCTGCTCATCCCCCAGCTGGTAAAGCATCTGCCCGTTCAACAGCACGCGCATCCCGTACCCCGAGATGCTGGGAAGCACAAGCACGTCGGGCAGTTCACCGTCCAGGAGCGTGGCATCTCTCTCGAAAGCCGTGCGGTACACCACGATCGTTGGGTTGGGAACCAGGAACTGCTCGGGGAGATCCACGGCAACCTCCTCGTCCCCGGAGACCCGCACCCAGGAATCGGTCAACAAGACTCCCTGCGTTTGAAACAAGAAATGGAAGGTAAAATGCAACGCAAGGAATACCAGCGCGCCCAATCCGACCAGCAATCCGTTTTTTCCAGTAAACATCCTTCCGGGAACTGCAACCGCCTCCTCCCGGTATTCGATAGGTGTATTATACCCCAAATGGTCGGAAGGAATACACGAATGGCGCGCGTGGGATGGAATTTCCCTGCCAGTTGCTGTATGATACAAGTATCCAAAAGATGGGGGGGGAGAAAGATGCGCTTCTTGGATACGCGCCAATCGGAAGTGTCCTGCTCCGCACAGCAGGCCATTCTATCCGGAACTACTCCAAGCGGGGGGCTCTGGGTTCCCGAAACTTTCCCGTTTTTCGATCCACCCCACGGAGGAGCCAGCAACCCGTATTTCATGGAATGGGGGCCTATCCTGCTTGGTTCCTTTTTCCCGGAGATTCCCCTGGGGCAAATGCAGGCGTTTTTCCACCAAGCCTACACTCAACGTTTCGATCACCCGGACATCGTTCCCCTTGCCCCGCTGGAGGAAAACACCTTCTTGGCGGAACTCTTCCACGGCCCAACGCTTGCCTTCAAGGATATCGCACTGTCGTTGCTTCCCCTTCTGATGACCCGTGCCCTTTCCCGTTTGCCTGACTTTGACCAAATCTTGCTGGTCACCGCAACCTCTGGGGATACCGGAAAAGCAGCGCTGCGTGCCTTCGCCAACGTACCAAGCACGCGGATCGTGGTGCTCTTCCCCGCAGGGGGGGTTTCCACGATGCAAGAACGCATGATGCTCGCGGAAAAGGCTCCCAACACGATGGTGTTGAAAGTGGAAGGTTCCTTCGACCACGCCCAGCAAGCCCTCAAGCATCTCATGGCAAACACCAGCTGGAGGCAAGCTCTTGCCAAGAAAGGCGTATTGCTTTCCACTGCCAATTCGATCAACGTGGGACGCATCCTGGCGCAAACCGTGTACTACTTTTCCTCCTACGCACAGCTTGTGGAAAGGCAGATCGTGCCGCAAGGAGATCGTGTCCATTTCGCTGTCCCCACAGGGAATTTCGGGGATATGCTCGCGGGGTACTATGCCTTTCGCATGGGGCTTCCAGTGGGAAAACTGTTGTGCGCTTCCAACCAAAACCACGTTTTGGCAGATTTTTTCCAAACGGGTGTATACGACATCAACGGGCACAGCCCTTTGAAGAAGACCCTTTCCCCTTCGATGGACATCCTCATGGCGTCAAATCTCGAACGTTGGCTCTTCGAGGCACTGGATCGCGACAGTTCCCAGACCAGGAACAAGATGCAAACGTTGCAGGACACCGGGATCATGCGCCTGGAACCCATGCAGGCCCCCAATCTGGACTTGTTTCATTCCGGCTTTTGCACCGATGCACAGACTCTTTCCCGCATTCGTGGAGTATTCCAACAGCGCAACATGCTTGTCGACCCCCACACCGCAGTTGCCCTCCAAGTGCTGTACCAGTACCGAAAGGGGTCCGGAGACCAGACTCCCTGCATCGTTCTTTCCACCGCAAGCCCTTTCAAGTTCCCCAATGCCATGGCCCGCGCCCTTTCGTGGAACCTCCCGTCCGACGAACCCTTCGAGGTGTTGGACCGCCTTTCTACGGTCTGGTCCCGCCCACTTCCCGAAGAAATCCAGCGCTTGCGTGGCGAAAAGTCCCGCGAGGTACCCGCCGTCTCCGTGGCACAAGCCATGGAAACGATTCAAGAATGGCAGTTGCAGGAGCCACAAGCATGAGCCCCGGAGAAGTACGCGTCAGGGTGCCCGCGACCACTGCCAACCTGGGTCCGGGTTTCGATACCCTGGGAATGGCACTGGGGCTATACAACCACTTTTCGTTCGCGGCCGGGGATGGGGGATGGATCGTGAAAGGTTGCCCAGAACGCTTCCGTGGACCCGGTCACCTGTCGGTCCAGGCTTTCGAGAAAGTGTTCCAGAAGGCGGGAAAAGCCCATGGAGGAATGGTGCTGCAGATGCATGCAGACATTCCCGTATCGCGCGGCTTGGGAAGCAGTGCAGCCTGCATAGTGGGCGGGATGTTGGCTGCCAACTCTTTGCTGGGGGATCTTTTTTCACGGGAGGAACTGTTGCAATGGGGCTGCGAACTGGAGGGACATCCGGATAACGTGGTACCGGCTTTGCTGGGAGGGGTGTGCGTTTCGCTGCACGATACCTCCACGGGAAGGTTTTTCGGCCAGGGACTGGAGCTACGGTATCGCCCCACGGTCTACGCGCTGATCCCGGACTTTGAAACCTCCACGGCCCAGGCTCGCACCATTCTCCCCCAAAAAATCCCACTGGCTGATGCGGTGTTCAACCTGCAGCACCTCGCTTGGCTGCTGGTGCAATTCCAACAGGAATCTCCCCGTTTCGAAGGCACCGCATTTTCGGACAAGCTGCACCAACGCTTTCGGGGGACGCTGGTTGCGGACTGGCCGCAGATCTCCGAAGCATTGGAAAAGCTCCCCGTGGATGGATGGTTTTTGAGTGGATCGGGGCCAACGATCATCGTGCTGGCTTCCCGGGCAACGGAACAACTCACCGAAGCGCTGCAGCACCTTCTTTCCCCACTGCACAGGCACTGGCAAATTCGCGTACTGCACATGGATGTGCAGGGAGCTTCGCTGGAAAAAGCTACACGCTGAGTTTCATCAGGCCAGCGTGCACCCCTTGCAACAGGTTGAGCTTTCGTTGGAGTTCTTCGTGCTGAACGGGATCTCCCAGGAGTTCCAGGATGATCAACCCCGATTCCGAACAGTTGTCCAACACGCCGTCGTGCAACCCAAGGCGCGTCTTGATCAGGCACCCCCAACCAGTGAGGATCTTTTGCACGTTGGTGGCAGCTTCCTTGCGGTGATCCACGAGGATGGCCATCACCGTTCGATTCGTTTTGGTATCCGGCATTCTCCCACTCCCTTTTCTTCGTTCCTTAGCGTGTTCTCTCCAAGCTTTGCATCATGTCACCCGCAAGTTGCTGCAGTTTTTGGGCCAGTTCCACGGCTTTTTGCAGCGCTATCGCCTGGGTACCGATGCCGGCAAAGACTTCCTGGGCACCGTCAGCGTTGGTTTGGGCGCTCGCGGAATACCGTTGCACGATGCTCTCCAGCTCTCCCATCTGTGATCCCAGGTCGCGGTACTCCTCCTCCACGAGGTGTAGGTCGCGTCCGGTCCGGTCGATCTTCTTCAGGATCTCTTGCAAGTTGTTCCCGGCGCGCCCGATAGCGGCGAGCTGGCGTTCGATGCCTTCCTGGTTGTATTCCATCGACTGCACCGACACCTCGGTTTCGGAGGAGATGTCCTCGATCAACCCGGTGATTTGCGACGCGGAAGCCGATGACTCCTCCGCGAGTTTCTTGATCTGGCCGGCTACCACGGCAAAACCCTTTCCCTGCTCTCCGGCCCGTGCCGCTTCGATGGCGGCATTCAACGAAAGCAAGTTGGTTTGCGCCGCGATCTTTTGGATCACGTCGATGATGCTGGCGATCTGGCGGGAACGTTTACCAAGGTTCACGATGGCACTGGTGGCATAGCTCACCGTCTTGACGATCTTATCCATGTTGTGTATCGTCGATTGCAAGTCCCTGTTACCGTTTTCGGCGGTTTCCCGGACCTTTTGAAAATTGGTGAACGCTTTCTGGAAAATGTCCATGGATTGCTCGTTCACCTGCGAAATCCGGAAGGTAAAGAGCTTGAGTTTCTCGGAATCCTCTGCCTGTTCCGCAGCTTCCCCGGAGATGTGCTTCAAGGAATGGGCCACTTCGCCGGAAAGCGTTTCACTTTCGGAGGTCTTGGCAAGAAGGTCCTGCGAAGAGAGGAGCATTTGTTCCCCAAGGTCTTGCAGTTGCTTTCGCGCCTCTCCAAAGTCCCGCAGTATCCGTTGCAGTTGCCCAAGGCTTCGGTCAAGCCGGGCCGTTTCGTCCCGGTCATCCCCATCGGAGAAGTCCCCTTTCTTCCAGCGTTCCAGCTTTTGCTCCATACGCCCCAGTGGTTTGTGGTACGCACGGAAGAATACCAGAACCGCGATGACCAATACTCCCAGCACGGCGAGCGGAAGGAGCCAGGAAAAGAGCCCTTGCAATGCCAGCAGGGCATCGGTGGGCAGCTGTTGCTGCAAGCGCCTCTGCAGATCCCGATGCAACACCCACTGCAAGATTCCCGAAACGGTTACCACGGCAAAAAGAAGCACGAACCACGGCAACATCTTCCCGAGTGCGAAACCCTTACTTTTCCATTTCCACTTCACCGAAATCACCCTTTCTGCTGCGAAAGATCATCTACCTGCCCCCCTGGACGGATCCGGAGCATCGAAAGATCGTCGGCAATCGGAGAATTTCGTACCACTTTCCAATCCGCGATCACTTCCGCCAGGGTCTGGGAAGAAAGGAGATGTGTCCAAAACGCCGAGGGAACCTGCTTGTTTTGTTGCACCCCCAGCAACGAGTACAAACCATCGGAAAACAGCAACACTTGTTCCACGTCCTTCAGTGGGAAAGAATCCACCGGGTACGTGGAATCCGCGAATGCCCCGAGAGGGATACCGTTGGAGGAAACAAAGTGCAATTCTCCCGATAGCCACAATCCGGTAGGCGTGTGCCCGGCGTTACTCAACTCCAATGTTCCCTTTTTTTGGTCGAGCTTAACGATGGATGCGGTCACGTACAAACCATCGAGGTTTTCCCGCAAGGCCTCCACCAGCCGCTTGTTGATTTTCGCCAGGAAATCTCCGGGTGGGAGGGCAGGGTCGATGGAAGAAACCACCGAACGAAACATGGTATTCATCAAGGCCGCAGGAACACCGTGCCCCATGCAATCACCCAGCAAGAACGTGGAATAGCTCTGATGGTCGGAGAAAAAATCGATGAAATCCCCGCTGACTTCCTCGAAAGGCTCAAAAACCGTTTCCAAACTTGCGTTGAAAAAATGGGCGGTATGGGGCGGCAACAAGTTTTGCTGGATCTGGCGCGCCATCGCCAGTTCCTGCTTGATTTGGGCAAGGTTTTTCTGCAACTGGTCGTACAGGTTCTTGGTCTGCAGCATGTTCTTCACCCGGAGGGGAAGCTCCAGGGTATCGAAAGGTTTCGTGAGGAAATCGTCGGCGCCAGCTTCAATCCCACGCAAACGGGACTCGCGATCGGAAAGGGCGGTGATCATCATCACCGGAACGAAGTTGTCCTTGCAGCGGGATTTGATCTGTCGGCAGAGTTCGTAACCGTCCATCTCCGGCATCATCACGTCCAGTATCACGAGCTGGGGGCGATATTCCTCGAATTTTTCCAGGCCTTCTCTCCCATTGGAAGCGGCAAGTAATGGCACTTGCAGCTTGGCAAGAGAAATTTCCGCCATGCGCACGTTGATGGGTTCATCGTCAACGATCAAGATCACTTGTTTTCCCCCAATCGAAACCAAAAAACAACTCTTTGCCGTCCTGCAGAAGCTCCAAGCGATTCGCGGTTTTGCGGATCATGGAGAGCCCGCGACCATTTTCGGACAGGATCTCCTTCTCGGCAGCAGAGTTGCCTGGCTGCAACAAATCAGGAGGTATACCCGGACCCTCGTCCGATACCCAGAAATCCCCGTGGCCACCATCCGCTTCCCAACGAACACGGATTCGCTTTTGGGGATCTTGGGCATTCCCATGAATAAACGCGTTTGCAAGAGCCTCAAACAGGCAGATTTTAACCCGGATGGCATCGCTGGCATCTTGGAAAAACGGTGAAAAAACATCTAGTAACTCGGAAATCGCTTCTCGTATTGCCCGGATGTTCCCCGGAATACGCTCGATCCCCTTCATGTTACATGTCTCGTGCCTTGAGATACTCCAGGGCCTGTTGCCGAGAGGGAAAGATTTGCAAAATGGAATCGAGTCGGGATGCAGAGAAAACGAAACGAACATCTTCTTGCAGCGAACAAGCCACCAATTCCCCTTTCCGGGGGGTAAGGATCTTGATCAGGGAAATGAAAACCGCGGCGCCGGTGCTGTCGATGAAGGAAACGCGGGAAAGATCCATCAGAACCCCCTGGATGGATGCATCTAATCGTTCCTTGATTGCGTCTTTGAGTTGGTGGGAATTCCCAAAGTCGATTTCCCCCGTGGGCAAAACGATAAGAGTGTTTCCGTTTTTTTCCACTTGCAAAGCGGATACCCCCTTTTGAAATTGGTTTATTATAACACGCGCAGCAGGGAATGGGGAGAGAAAGATGGTTTACACGGTATTGGCTTGGATGAAAGAACACCCACGCAGCGAGCTGGGACAGATGGCCCGGGAATTGCAACTTTCTCCGGAACTCCTCGTCCAATTGCTCGAAGACCTTGCGCAATCCGGATGGGTGAAAAAAACAACCCCACAACAACCTCTTCCGGGGAGTTGTGAAAAGTGCCCGGCAAAGTCACTGTGCACGAACTCTTGCTTGCTCGGCGGGTACGAGCTGACCCAGAGGGGGTTAGGAGCTCTTTCCGATCGTTTTTAGGCCGTGACCCGTGATAGCCGTTACCACGTTCTCTCCGGGGTTTTGGTCCATGTAGGCCAGGGTCCCCGCAATGCCCGCGGCAGACGTGGGTTCCATGAAGAAACCCATGGACGTAAAGCGTTCGTGTACCCGAAGGATTTCTTCCTCCGAAACCTCCAGCACTTCCCCTCCGCTTTGCTCCACCGCGCGCAGCACCTGGTGTCCCCGCACCGGCGTAGAGATGGCAATTCCCTCTGCCAGGGTGGCTTTCGGCTGCACCGGTTGGGGTTCAAAAAGCCCCTTTTCAAACGCGCGACGCAAAGGTGCGCAGTTCTTCGCCTGGACCGCAACCATGCGTGGAATCCGATGCGCCCACCCCGCCTCCACCAGTTCCCAGAACCCCAGAAAGGCTCCGAGGAAAAGGGTACCATTCCCCACGGGAAGAACCACCGTGTCCGGAAGCACCGCGGAACACTGGTCGTACAACTCGTAGGCAAAGGTTTTAACTCCCTGGAAGAAGAGGGGATGCCAACTGTGGCTGGCGTAAAAAACCGTTCGCGCCACTTGTAAGGTTTTCCGAGAAGTATCTTCGCGGGTTCCGTCCACCTTCTCGAGGCGTGCGCCCACTGCCTCCACTTGCCGAAGCTTGGAAGGAGAGGTGGAGCAAGGGGTGAAAATGGTACAGTTAATGGATGCCCGCGCACAGTAGGCTGCGATCGAAGTGCCTGCGTTGCCGGAAGAATCTTCAACCACTTGCGGAATGCCCAGCGCGTGAAGCCAAGAAACGAGAACCGATGCCCCCCGGTCCTTGTAGGAACCCGTGGGAAACAGGTGCTCCATTTTCACGCGGAAGCGTTTCTTGTCGATTTCAATCGGAAGGACCGGGGTGGTAGGCTCTCCCAGGGAAATCGGGGTGGAACCAACAATCCCTGGAATGGCTGATGAATACTGCCAGGGCCCGGTATCGGAAAACCCACGACTCCCCGGTTTCCATGCGGGGGAACATTCGATACCCAGTAGCCCCCCGCATTCCGGGCAACACCATACCGGGGTATTTCCGGCAAAGGAAGCACCACAGCGTTCGCAGCGAAAACGAAAAGGGATCATTTCTCGGAAGTGGCCCACAGGTAGATGGTCAATCCCACGATGCCGGCAGTAAACCCGGTATTGATCCAGTCGTCCACGGTTCTGTTATAGGATGCAAATTCCTTTGCAAATTCGCACCCACTCAAAAGCAGCGCGCCAAAAACCAGTAGCCCTGCCAGGAAAATCCACACCCATTTTTTCTTTCCCATGCTTCCTCCAGTGATGCAATAGTTTCCACTGGCACAATCATACCATATCCCAGTTCATTCCTCTTCCATGAAAGGATAGCGGTAGCTTTTGGGTGGCACGAAATTTTCCTTGATGGAACGCACCGAGGTCCAGCGCAGCAGGTTCATGGCACTTCCCGCCTTGTCGTTGGTTCCCGATGCTCGGGCCCCACCGAATGGCTGTTGGCCCACCACGGCACCGGTTGGCTTGTCGTTGATGTAGAAATTCCCCGCAGCGTGTACCAGTGCCCTGTCTGCGACGCGAATGGCCTGGCGATCCTGCGCGAACACTGCACCGGTGAGCGCGTAGGGAGAGGTTTTGTCGCACAGTTGCAGTACCTTTTCGTACTCGCCGTCCGGGTACACGTACACCGTGAGCACGGGGCCGAAAATTTCCTCTTCCATCGTCTTGAAATGGGGGTCGTCGGTGAGAATGATCGTGGGTTGGATGAAAAACCCCTTCGAATCGTCGCACTCTCCTCCCGCAAGGATCGTCGCCCGCTCGCTCGCCTTCGCGTAGTCGATGTATCCCTTGATGGTACGGAATGCCCCGGCATCGATCACCGCGTTGAAGAAGTTGCCAAAGTCACAGGGGTCTCCCATTTTCAGGCTTCTCGTGGTTTGCACCAGTGATTCCTTGATCGTTCCCCACAAACTCTGGGGAATGTAGGCACGGGAAGCAGCCGAGCACTTTTGCCCCTGGTACTCGAACGCCCCACGTACCAGGGCGGTCACCAGTTCCTCCGCTTTGGCAGAAGAATGCGCCACGACGAAGTCCTTCCCACCGGTCTCTCCCACGATGCGGGGGTAGGAACGGTACGAGGCAATGTGTTCCCCAATCGTCTTCCACATGGACTGGAACACTCCGGTGGAACCGGTGAAATGGATACCCGCAAGGTACGGATCCACCAGCACCATGTTACCCACGCTGGCACCCGAGCCCGGCAGGAAATTGATCACGCCGTCGGGTACGCCCGCCTCTTGCAGCAGCTTCATGATGTAGTACGCGGTGAAAACTGCGGAGGAAGCAGGTTTCCAAACCACGGTGTTCCCCATGATAGCCGGAGCCGTGGGCAGGTTGCCCGCGATGGAAGCGAAGTTAAACGGTGTCACCGCAAACACGAAACCCTCCAATGGGCGGTACTCGCTGCGGTTCCAAATCCCCGGCGCCGAATCGGGTTGATCTTGGTAAATGCGTGTCATGTAGTAGGTATTGAAACGGAAGAAATCGATGAGCTCGCACGCGGAGTCGATTTCGGCCTGGAACACGTTTTTGCTCTGTGCCAACATCGTGGCAGCATTCAGCACCTGGCGGTACGGCCCCGCAAGCAGGTCAGCCGCTTTTTTGAAGATGGCGGCACGATCGCTCCAGTCGTAGCTTTCCCACTCTTTCTTTGCGTGCAGTGCAGCATCGATAGCCATACGCACTTCTTTTTCCCCAGCCTTGTGGTAGTGGCCCAGCACGTGCGCGTGGTCATGGGGCATCACGCAGGGGGCGGTGTTTCCCGTTCGCACTTCCTTTCCCCCGATAACGAGGGGGATGTCCAGCACCTCGCTTTTCATTTGCTGTAGGACGCTTTTCAGTTCCTGCTTTTCCGGGCTTCCGGGACGATACCCCAAAATGGGTTCGTTCTTGGGTTTCTCAAACAGTTGCACTCCATTCATTTTCGCTCTTCCTCCTTCTGTCTTCTTTTTGGCTGCGTTTCCTACACCACCGACGGTTCGGAGATAATCTCCTGGCGGGAAAATCTCCCCAGGTCCAAGGTCACGTCCCACGTAAGTGGGCGACGCAGCACCAGGTCAGCCATCAACGTGCCGATGGCCGGTCCCAGCATGAAACCATGCCCGGAAAAACCGATGGCCATGAAGAACCCTTCCAGCTGCTCGGATGCGCACACGATGGGCTGCCGGTCAGGGGACATGTTGTACGACCCCGCCCACTGGCGCACTATGCGCAGTTTCGCCAGTGGAGGAAGCAACCAAGTTGCCTTTTTCGCCATGCTTTCCAGGAACTGCCAGCTGCTTTCCTGGTTGTGCCCCGGGGGCTCGTTTTCCGGGCCATGCCCCATGATGAAACTGCCGTGCGGGGTTTGCTGGCAATAGATGTTGTAGGAAAAGGACATCACCATGGGATCAAGGATGGGGTTCACGGGCTCGGTCACCAGGATTTCGTGCCGTTCGGAGAACACGGGTAAGTCCAACCCTGCCATTTCCCCGATCTCGTGGGACCAACCCCCCGCCGCGTTAATCACCACGGGTGTTTCGATACTACCCTTGTCGGTGGTCACCCCCGAAACGCGGCCGTTTTGTTGCTGGATTGCCCGGACCTCTACACCCTGGTGGATTTCCACGCCCAGGTTGCGGGCTGCATCCGCGAAAGCCAACGTGGTCAGAAAGGGGTTGGCATGCCCATCGGTTGGGCAAAAGGCCGCCCCCGCCAAGTGCTCGATGTTGAGCATGGGAACGATGTCACGGGCCTCTTGTGGGGTCAGCAATCGCGATGGGATGTCCAGAGCATGCTGCACCTGCAGGTTCTTCTCGAATTGTTGCATTTCCTTGCCTGAGTACGCCAGCAACAAGTATCCCTTCTGCTTCAATTCGATGTCGCAATCCATGCCCAGCACGTCGGGAAGGTTCTCGAACACGCGCATGCTTTCCCTGGCGAGCAAACAGTTTTGCGCCGTTCCCCATTGCTGTCGAACCCCGGCACCACATCGACCGGTGGCTCCCCCGGAGAGGGTGCCCCGCTCGAGCAGCACCACGTCTTTTATCCCCTCGCGCGCCAGCGAGTAGGCGATGCAACACCCCACGATACCTCCTCCGACGATTACCACCGAAGCGTTACGCTTCATACGCTTCACCTCCATCGCTCTCTTCTTCCGACCGTACCACTTCCTCGAAAAGAATCCCCCCAAAGGGTGGGCGGGTTTTCGCGGGTTTCACCTGGTCGAGGGGTTTGCCCGTGATTCGGGCAATTTCGCGGGCGATGATCGGGGAGCATGTCTTTCCCTGGCAAGGTCCCATGCCGCAGCGCGAAACGTGCTTGATCTCTTCGATCGTGGTGAATCCCTTCTGGATGAGCTCGCGGATTTGCCCCAAGGTAACATCTTCGCAGCGGCACACGATGGTGTCGTCCCCCGGAAGCGTCGGATCTTGGGCCCATTCCTCCTCGTTGGGTTGGGCCAAGTGCTCCTGCTGGGTTTCTTGCGCATTCACGTTTTCCACAGGGCAGCGCACCATGCGTACTTCCATTGCCAGTTCTGGATCCACTTCCACCTTCACCACCGCGGTACGATCCATCCGGGGAGAGTCCAAAACGCTCAACACGGTGCCTTCTCCCGCTACTCGCCCCGCGCGATCCAACACTTCCACGACTTGCCCCTTTTTCGGACGGGGAAGAAGCTCGTAGGGCAACGAAACGGTGGCTTTGCCTTTTTCGGGCTGGTATCCCACCACGAAAATGGCCAACCCCGGGCAACGGGCGATGCAGTTGCCACAGCCCGTGCAACGCGCAAAATCCACCTGCGGAATATCGTTGATGGTGGAAAAGGGCGCTATGGCGCCCACCGGACAGCTTTGCACGCAGGGGTCGCAGGGGATTTGTTGGAAACATTCCACTACCGCAAACGGACGTGGTTGTTTGCGCGCCTCTTCGGGAAGTTTTCGCTGCAGTTGGGACGGAGTTGGTATCCCCGTTTTCCATAGCTCCTCCAAGGGTGGTTGGTCTTGTGGGGAAGGCTTTTTCTCCGGAACATCCTCCCCGGATTCTCCGGCAGGACGCAATCGCCCGAGCCCTTTGCGGATTTTCTCTCCCACGGGTCCCGCGCGCAAACCGGAAAGTTTTTGCTTCAAGTCCTGAACGCGCTTCTCCAGGTCTTCCTCGGACCAAGGGGATGCACGTTGCGAAAGGACAGTGCGCGCAGCTCCAAGCCCCGCGAGCTCTCCTTCCAACATCGCCGCGGTTGCCTCCTCGATCCCCGCGAGGTCCCCTGCCACGAACACCCCGGGTCGGGTGGTCTGCAGGTTCTCGTCGCGCACCGGCACATCTCCCCCGAGTTCGGGCACATACTTCACCTGGCACCCCGCTTGCGAAAGGATTTCGCCGAGCGGAGACAACCCGGTGGCAAGGCAAATGGCATCACAGGGAAAAAGGATCTCACTGCCCTCCACGGGATTCCAACGATCGTCCAACCGCACCGCGATGGCTCCTTCCACCTCGCTGGTGCCGATTGCTTTCTGTACCGTGTAGTGGGTGAGGATGGGAACGCCCAACCGTCGCAACTTGGAGGCATGCACCAGGTATCCCCCGATGTTGCCGGCTGCCTCCAAAACAGCCACCACTTCCACGCCCGCCTGGATCAGCTGGTAGGAGACGATCAGCCCGATATTGCCCGACCCGACCATGAGAACCTTTTGCGCGGGTTTCACCCCGTACATGTTCATCAGGGTCTGCACCGCACCCGCACCGAATACGCCGGGCAAGTCGTTGTTTTCAAACGGGAGGAAGCGTTCAAAAGCGCCGGTAGCAGCCACGATTGACCGCGGAAGAAACTTGTGCATGCGCCCCTGGTGCAATACGGTCACCACGCCATCCTCGTACAAACCAAGCGCGGTGGCTTCCAACCAGGTGGAAACGTTGGGCATTCCCGATAGGGTAGCCGTGAGCTCGGTAACAATATCGATTCCCCGCACTCCGGCATGCTCTTCCTTGGAACCGAAGAAGCGATGCGTCTGTTTCACCAGCTGCCCACCTAAGAACTCGCGTTCCTCCAGCAAGACAACCTCCAACCCCATCTTTCCGGCGGCAATTGCCGCGCTGATTCCAGCGGGTCCTCCACCAATCACCAGCACATCGAGGCGCTTCATCCCAGGTCCCCCCGGGGCTGTTGGGAAACAACCACCATACCTTGCCTGGCCCTGGTAACACAGGTGCGCACGTTCGGCACCCCATCCACGGTCATCAGGCAGGAAGAACAGTGTCCGATGGCACAAAACAGGCCACGCGGACGATGTTTTGCCGGGCTTTCGCTGAGCTTCCAAATCCCCGCAGCATGTAGCGCGGCAACGATGGTCTCCCCTTCGTAGGCTTCCACGGGCTGTCCATCGAACAGGAACGTGATGCGGGCACCACGCTCAAACGTCAAAACGGGATGTTGTTGTACTCTCACGGTACATCCTCCTGGGATTCAAGGTTGTTTCGCGGGCTTCCGGGGGGGAGAATAGCGGCAAAAAAACTTCCCGGGCTTGCAGTGGGAAAAGTCGGGAAACATGTGGGGCAAAGAAGGCAAGGATCAATCAAGGGAGAAGGGCGCAAGCGGAACGATCGTGCTGATTACGTGCTTGTAAAAAACGCCCTGCTTTCCCCCACTATCGAGCATCACGGAAAAAGAGTCAAAGGAAGCTACCTTGCCTTCCACCTGGACACCGTTCACCAGGAACACTTTCACCGGAACCTTCTGGACACGAAGTTGGTTCAAAAAACGGTCTTGCAAGTTGAACTTGTCCGCCAAGACCATCCCCCCGGTCTGCACTCTTGGAACCATTCCACTGCAATTCTATCACAAGTACCCGAAACGAACCTGGCGGAAAAAACGGCTTCTGATGGCGATGGTAAAGGCTTTGGACCGACTTCGCCCCACCCAGCGAGTCGGAAGCTGCCCCACCCGGAAATCCTTGAAGAAGCCCGGGAAAAAAGCTGTTGTCTGCCCGTTGGTGAAAAAATTTGCACACCCGGCCCAACATATCCACGTGCAAACGCCTTTCTCCCAAAATGGGGTATAATGGAGAAAATGCCAACCCACCCGATGGGAGGAAAAAGCATGGCACACGACTTCTTCCCCAACATCTTTCACCAAACCGCTTTTGACCTGGTTTCGATCACCCACCCCAAGGAAGTGTTTGACCAGCTGGGCAAGCGTTTGCACGAACTGCTTCCCAACTCTTTCGTACTGGTGTTGGAAGCCTCGCGCGATTTGAAAGACCTTTGGATTCGCAGCATGTTTGGCCTGGAAAAAAACATCATGTCCCGGTCATTGCAGTTGTTGGGCAAGGGCTTTTTGCAACGCCCCTTCCCCATCCTGGATGACCGGCGGGAAATGTACTTCCAGCGTGCTGTTGTCGAGCATTCCGGAGGGTTGTCCACCTTTGCCCAGTCCCAGCTCAGCCACAAAATCGCCATGGTGCTGGAAAAATGGTGGGGAATCCAGCACATCTACACCCTCGGGTTGATTGGGAAGAGCCGCCCCCTTGGCAACGTGCACGTGTTTTCCATGGACCCCGAAGCCATCGACGCAGAAACAAAAAAAAACGTGGAATCGTTGACCTTCCTTTTCGCTCTCGCGCTGGAGCGCAGTTTCTGGAGCGAGGAAAACCAGCGTTCGCTCCAGAAACTGCAGCAATCCGAGGAACAGTTCCGACAGATCTTCGAAAACTCCCCGCTGGGAATCATCCTCTATGATCCGAAAGGAAACCCGAGGTTGATTAACCCCTCCGCGATGGAAATCCTGCAAGTTCTCAAAGTGGACGATTACCCCGTGGTCAACCTTTTCCGGAATCCCTTCCTGGAAGAGCACCAAGTGGAAACGTTGAAACAATCCCAGCCTCTTCGCTTCCAGTTCCCGCTACACTTCGAACAATTCCTTCCCCCGGAGAAACTGGAAAAAATCCCCGTGAAAGAACTCTGCCTGGACATCCTGATGACCCCTATCGTGCAAGACGGAAAGCTGAAGGGTATCCTAAGCCAATTTTCCGACATCACCGAGTTGCAGAAAGCCCGGAAAGCCGCGGAAAAGGCAAGCGAGGAGAAAACGCGTTTCTTGTCGGTGATGAGCCACGAAATCCGAACACCCCTCGGGGCTATCTCGGGTCTCACGGAATTGACGCTGCAGGGCAACCTTGAACCTCCGCAACGGGAATTGGTTGAGCAAATCCAGCTATCCAGCACGCACCTTCGAGAGATCGTGAACGAGATCCTGGATTTCAGCCGCATCGAATCGGGGAAATTTCTCCTGGAAGAAAAACCCTTTGATTTGGCGGCGCTCGTTTTGCAAGCACTTTCCATGGAAAATCCACGTTGCGAGCAAAAAGGGTTGGAACTGCTGGTGGAAATCGATACTACCCTGCCCCGCTTCCTCGTGGGAGACCTAGTCCGCATTCGACAGGTGCTGGTGAATCTCGTGGCAAATGCCCTAAAATTCACCCAGCGAGGGAGCATCACGCTCACGGTGAAACGGGAAACACCGGAAAATCCCGGCCACATTTTGTTCCAGGTAAGTGATACGGGATCGGGAATTGAGGAGGAGGACATGGCACACCTGTTTGAATCCTTTTTCCGTTCCTCCTCTTCCAGCATTCCAAGTACCTCCGGCACGGGGTTGGGCCTTCCCATTTCCCGCGAAATCATCCAACGCATGTCCGGGGAAATCCATGTGGAATCCACTCCCGGCTCCGGAAGCATCTTCTGGTTCGTGCTCCCCCTGGCAGCAGACAGGCATAATCCCCGGGAATTTCACGAAGAGCCCCATTTCGAGGAGGCTTTTGAAACGGGACCCTGCACGTTCCATGCGTTCCAAGCGGCGTGCGAAGCTGTTCTCCCAGAAAAAGAGACCCAGCCGTTTTCCCCCGTCCATTTTCCGGTGGGTGATCACAAGGTTTTGATCGTCGAAGACAACCCCGTGAACCAGCTGGTACTGGAACGCATGATCCATACTATGGGCATTCCAACATTGTGTGTAACGGACGGAGAACAGGCCCTGGAAGCATGGAAAACCAGGGATATTTCCATGGTATTCATGGACATACACATGCCACACATGGACGGCTTCGAGGCCACACGGGCAATTCGAGAGTTGGAAAGCCCAGGGCAACATGTACCCATTATCGCCCTGACAGCTGGAGCTTTTCAAAAGGACAAGGAAAAGTGCTTGCAATCCGGAATGGATGAATTCGTGACAAAGCCCTTCTCCTTCCGGCAAGTGGTTCAACTTGTCACCCGTTTTTTCCCTGGGGTCTCTTCCTACGATGCCCCCGTCCAACCCGATGCCTTAGCGGAAAAACACGACCC
>ERZ795053.2109-NODE-2109-length-24480-cov-8.447656_pt1 | contig 24480 bp, 26 predicted proteins | sample MGYA00375137_ERZ795053 | MGnify/ENA primary metagenome ERZ795053 (study PRJEB30182, sample SAMN05720284) | activated sludge metagenome | isolation source: Anaerobic digester | place: Hong Kong | collected 2014-12-17 ...
CACACTCTTTCCCTACACGACGCTCTTCCGATCTCGCGCCACGAGGACGATGCTCCCCAGGCAGACCAGCAGCTGGAGGGGGGCGAGCACCGCCTGCACCACCGTCCATGGCGACGCGTCCCGGCGCGCCTGCTGGTCGGGGGTATAGAGCGGAGGCCTGGCGCGGGGAGCGCCGAGAACTGCGGTGCCGGCCATGCGGCTCCCACGGCGGGAGGGGCGGAGGGACCACGGGGGACGAGGGAACGTACGGCCCGGCACCGGAGGGTGTCAAGAGGGGTTGACGTTCGGAAAGATTGACAGTAGTCTGATGTCGAGTTTCCCCTGCCAGTCCGATCCGGGGCGGCCCCAGCGGGTCGACCGGGAATCGAGCCCCGAAGCGGGCTGGTCGCCTCCGAAGCGTCATCACCCCTCCGGAGCCGGAACCGTTGCGAGCTCACGACGCGGGAGCTTCCCCGATGGGATCACCTCGCACCATCCACACGCAGGCGGGGGGATCCCCGCGCGGCGGGTCGGCATCACGCGACCCCCTGCGCCGCGTCCCCGGACAGGGCCATCCGCCCGCCTTCCTCCCCTCCGAGGTCCAGCGGCTGGTCGCCCTGCTGCTCAAGCCGTCGGACCGACCGTGCGAGGAGATGGTCGCGGAACTCGCCGGGGCAGGTGTCCCCTTCGAGTCGCTCGTCGTCGACCTGCTGGCCCCGGCGACCCGGGAGATCGGCCATGCGTGGACCGAGGACCGGGTCTCGTTCTTCGAGGCCGGGATCGCGTACGGCCGCGTCCAGCAGATCCTCCGGCGGCTCAGCCAGGCCGATGAGCCGGCCGACGTCCTGATCCCGCCGCGTGGGCGGCTGCTCCTCACCGTCGCCGAGGGGGAGTCCCACACCCTCGGCCTGCTCGCGCTGGCGGAGATCCTGCTCCGCCAGCACTGGGATGTGGTGCTCGGGCGGCCCATCCTGGAGGCGACGCCGGCGACGCTCGTCTCCAGCGAGGCGTATGACGCGGTGCTCTTCTCGGCGGCCCAGACGCGCTCCGAGGCCTCGCTCAAGCGCGAGATCGCCGAGGTGCGTCGGCGCTCGTCGAACCGGACGATCCGGATCCTCCTGGGCGGGCAGCTCGGCAAGCTCGAGCCGCAGGCCTGGCAGCGGATCGGTGCCGACGCCGTCGGCGACGAGGCGATCGGGGTGTCCGAGCTCCTCGCCGGCCTGCTGCCGTCCGCCTCGGCAGATCACGGTGGATGAGATGAAGACTTTCGATGCACGCCTCGGGGCGCTGGGTGATCTCGATCCCTCCCTTCTCGGGCCGCTGGTCTCGGCCGTGTCGGATGTCGCGCTGCTGATCGACCCGCAGGGCGTGGTGGCCGACGTGCTCGTCAGCGGTGACGACCTTCCTGCCGACGACGTGCGGGGCTGGCTCGGCCGCTCCTGGGCCGACAGCGCGACGACGGAGAGTCGCGAGAAGATCGCGGACATGCTCGACGAGGCGCGGGCGCGCGGCCTCTCGAGTCGCCGCCAGGTGAACCACCCCTCGCCGCACGGCCCCGACCTGCCGGTCAGTTATGTCGTGCTCTCGCTCGGCGGCGACGGACACCTCGTCGCGCTCGGGCGGGACTTGCACGTGCAGTCGGTGCTCCAGCAGCGCCTCGCCGAGGCACAGCAGGCGATGGAGCGCGACTACTGGCGCATGCGGCACATCGAGACGCGCTACCGGCTCCTGTTCCAGTTGTCGAGCGAGGCCGTGCTCGTGGTCGATGCCGGCACGCTCAAGATCGTCGATGCGAACTCCGCCGTCGGGCGCCTCTTCGGCGTCCCGGCCAAGCGCTTGGTGGGGCGCGTCTTCCCGATCGACTTCGACGAGGAGAGCGACGTGGCGGTGCGCGAGGTGCTCGCGGCCGTCCGGAACTCCGGCCGCTCCGAGGAGCGTCGACTGCGGACCATCACCGGCACCGCGGTGGCGTTCGGCGCCTCCCTCGTCCGGCAGGACGGCACCTCGCTCTTCCTGATCCGGATGATGCCGATCGCCGAAGGCACCCAGGTCACGACGGTGAGTGAGGAAGGGCGGCTGGAGTCGGTGGTCGAGGCAGCGCCTGACGGGATCGTCGTGACCGACCTCGAGGGCCGCGTGCTCGTCGCGAACCGGGGCTTCCTGGACCTGGCGCAACTCGCCGCCGAGGATCAGGTGCGCGGCCAGCCGCTCGAGCGGTGGGTCGGCCGACCCGGCGCGGACGTCGGGGTGCTCCTCTCCACGCTCCGCGAGCACGGGGTCGCCCGCCTCTTTGCCACCGGCGTGCGCGGCGAGTACGGCTCGACCGCCGAGGTCGAGCTCTCGGCCGCGGTCACCCGGACCGGGCGCGAGCCCGTGGTCGGGATCATCATGCGCGACATCGGTCGTCGGCTCGCGAATCGGTCCGGCGGGGCGCGCGACCTCGGGCGGGCCGTCAAGCAGCTGACCTCGCTCGTCGGGCGCGTCTCGTTGCCCGACCTGGTCCGCGACACGACCGACCTGGTCGAGCGGCACTTCATCGAGGCAGCGCTCGAGCTGACCGAGCAGAATCGCACCTCGGCCGCCGAGGTGCTCGGGGTGTCGCGGCAGTCGCTTTACGTGAAGCTCCGGCGGTACAACGTGGGCCGCGATGACGCGCCGCGCTCCGGGTCGGAGCCCTCGTCGTGACCGGTTCCGCCGCCCTTGCGGAGGCGCCCGGGCGCACGACGCCGGAGCCGGCGGCGGTGCTCACGCTGCTCAAGCCGGTCACCTGGTTCGCCCCGATGTGGGCCTTCGGGTGCGGGGCACTCGCGAGCGGTTCCGCGCTCGGCGAGCATGCGGCGCTGATCGCGCTCGGGGTCGTGGTGGCGGGGCCGCTCGTCTGCGGGGCAAGCCAGGCGGCGAACGACTGGTTCGACCGCCACGTCGATGCGATCAACGAGCCGGCGCGCCCGATCCCGTCGGGTCGCATCCCCGGGCGGTGGGGCCTCGGGATCGCGATCGCCTGGTCGCTGCTCGCGCTGCTGGTGGGCCTGCTCCTCGGCCCGACCGGTGGCGTCGCGACCGGTGTCGGCCTGCTGCTCGCGTGGGCGTACAGCGCCCCGCCGCTCCGACTGAAGCGCGACGGCTGGTGGGGGAACCTCGCCTGCGGCGCGAGCTACGAAGGGCTCGCCTGGGTGACCGGTGGCGCGGTGGCGCTCGGCGGGGCGGTGCCGCCGGGGCGCTCGCTGCTGCTGGCCGCCTGCTACTCGCTGGGCGCCCACGGCATCATGACGCTGAACGACTTCAAGGCGATCGAGGGCGATCGCGCGATGGGCATCCGTTCGCTGCCCGTGCGGCTCGGCGCGCCGCAGGCCGCCCGGGTCGCCTGCCTCATGATGCTCGGCTTCCAGGTCCTCGCGCTCGCCGTCGCGTGGCCGGCGGTTCCGGGCTGGGCCCGCGCCGTCCACGCCGTGCTCATCCTCGCCCAGCCCCCGCTGATGCTGCGGTGGATGCGCGACCCGCGCGGTTTCGCGCCGTGGTACAACGGCACCGGCGTCCTTCTCTTCGTGCTCGGCATGCTCGTGAGCGCGCTGGGGCTGCGCGCGGGAGTGGCGGGGTGAGGGCGCGGTTCGGGTGGGGCGCGATCGCGCGTGTCGGGATGGTGCAGGCGGCCCTGGGCGCGGTCGTGGTGCTGATCACCTCCGTGCTCAATCGGGTGATGATCGTCGATCTCGGCCTCGCCGCGGCGATCCCCGGCGCGTTCGTCGCGGCGCACTATGCGGTGCAGTTCACCCGCGTGCGCACCGGCTACGGCTCGGATCGGACGCCGCGGCGGACGCCGTGGATCCTCGGGGGCATGGCGATCGTCGCGGCGTGCGGCTTCCTCGCGGCCGTCGGCACGGCGCTCGTGGCGACCTCGCGCCTCGCCGGCCTCGCGCTCACCGGGCTGGCGTGCCTCGGGCTCGGTGTCGGGGTCGGTCTCGCCGGCACGCCGCTGCTGGCGATGCTCGCCGAGCGGACCACGGGTGCGCAACGCGGACCGGCGGCGGCGACGGTGTGGCTCATGATGATCGCCGGCTTCGCCATCACGGCCGGCGTAGTCGGCCAGCTGCTCGACCCGTTCTCGCTCCCGCGGCTGGTACGGGTCGCCGCCGGCGTGACCGGGCTCGCCTTCGTGCTCAGTGCGATCGCACTCCGGCGCCTGGAGCCCACCGGATCGATCGACGTGCGCGGTGAGGACGCCCCGGTGCCGTTCCGCACCGCGTTGCGGGCGCTGCTCGCCGAGTCGGAGGCGCGTCGCTTCGCGACCTTCGTGTTCGTCGCGATGCTCGCCTACTCGGCGCAGGACCTGATTCTCGAGCCGTTCGCGGGCTCGGTCTTCGGGCTCACGCCCGGGGAGAGCACGCGGATCGCCGGGCTGCAGCACGGCGGGACGTTCGTCGGGATGATCCTCGGGGCGATCGGCACGCGGCGGGGCGGGCAGCTCACCCGCTGGGCGGCCGCGGGATGCGTCGGTTCGGCGGCGGGGTTCGCCGTCCTGATCGCCGCCGGGTTCGCCGGCACCCTCCCCCTACTCAAGGGCGGGGTGCTCCTGATGGGTGCGGCCAACGGCGTCTTCGCGATCGGGGCGATCGGGGCGATGATGGCGCTCGTCGACCAGCCGGGCCGTCGGGAGGCCGGGGTGCGCATGGGGCTCTACGGCACCGCGCAGGCGGTGGCCTTCGCGGTCGGCGGCTTCCTCGGCGCCGGGTTGAGCGATGTCGGTCGCGTCCTCCTCGGCTCGCCGCGCCTCGGGTACGCTGCGGTGTTCCTGCTGGAGGCGGTGCTCTTCCTGGCCGCGGCGTGGTTCGTGGGTCGCAGCACGCCGGCCGATGCACCGCGGCCCGTGCGTCTCGAGCGCGACGGCGATGCCGTCCTCGCGGCGGTGGGGTGATGGGCATCGCCCTCCCCCTCCATGCGTCGGTGATCGCACCGACCCTCGCCCCGGCGGTGCCCCGCACCTTGTGCACCGACTGCGGGGTGAGCCGCTCGAGCGATCCGGGGCGGTGCGGCGCCGCGTGCCAGTTCATTGCGCCGCGTTACGCGGAGCTGGAGCAACGGGTGCACGGGCGGGGGCGCGAGGCCGGGCGCGGCGACGAGGCGCACTTCGGGGTCTACCGGCGCATGCTGCGTGCGACCCTGGCGCCGCCGCGCGACGGGGCGCAGTGGTCGGGGATCACCACGTCCCTCGGGGAACGGCTGCTCGCGGAGGGGCTCGTCGATGCGGTGATCGCCACCGCGGCGCAACCGGACGATCGCTGGGCCCCGCGCCCGGTCCTCGTGACGACCCCGGACGGGATGCGCGAGTGCCGCGGGATGAAGATGGGATTCTCGCCGGTGCTCGCGCTGCTCGACGAGGCGGCCGCGCGGGGCATGACCCGGCTCGCGCTGATCGGCGTCCCGTGCCAGGTCCATGCGCTCCGGGCGCTCGAGGCCGAGCTGGGACTCGAGCGCCTGTATGTCATCGGGACGCCGTGCAGCGACAACACCACCACCGCGAACTTCCATCGCTTCCTCGAGAAGCTGGACCCGTCGCCCGACACCATCGCCTGGCTGGAGTTCCTGCCCGACTTCACCGTCGGGGTCCGCCATGACGATGGTCGCACGCGGCGGATCCCGTTCCTCGAACTGCCGCTGCGCGACCTGCCCGCGGACTTCTTCCCGGAGACCTGTCGCGTCTGCGTCGACTACGCGAACGCCCTCGCGGACGTGACCGTCGGGTACATGGGCGGCGCCGGCGCCCAGTGGCTCGTCGTCCGCAACGCGCGCGGGGCCGAGCTGGTGGACCTCCTCGGCGATCGCCTCGAGGTCCTGCCGACGATCGATGGTGGCTCCCGGCAGGGACCGGTGCGGGCGCTGCGTGGCGCCCTCGAGCGCGCCGCCGGCGGGCTGCCGCTGCGCCGCGCCCCACGGCTGCTGCGCCCGATGATCGGCTGGATGATGCGCCGGTTCGGCCCCAGGGGGCTCGAATTCGCGCGGGCCCGGGTGGAGATGAAGCTGGTCGAGGCGGTGCTGACCCTGCGCCGCACGCGGCCCCGACGGCTGGCGCGCATGGTGCCGCGCCGGGCGTGGGCCCTGGTGGCCCCGTACGGGCTGGCACCGGCCACACATGAATGGGTGGAGGACGAGCGATGAGCGACGCGTACGATGTCGTGGTCGTCGGCGGCGGCCCGGCCGGCGCCACGGCCGCCAATGACCTGGCCCTCGACGGGCGCTCGGTCCTGCTGCTCGATGCCGACGGCCGGATCAAGCCGTGCGGGGGAGCGGTACCGCCGCAGTTGATGGTCGACTTCGACGTCCCCGACACGTTGCTCGTGAACCGGGTCCACGCGGCGCGCATGATCTCGCCCCGCGGGCGGCACGTCGACATGCCGGTCGAGGATGGCTACGTCGGGATGGTCGACCGCGAGGTGTTCGATCCATGGCTGCGCGACCGGGCGGCACGCCACGGCGCGCACCGGCGGACCGGTCGCTATACCGGCATGACGGAACGAGGCGATGGCACCGTCGATGTCGCGTTCATCGAGGGCCGCTCGCGGCACGGCACGCCCACGAGTGTCCGTGCCCGGCTCGTGATCGGCGCCGACGGCGCCCTCTCGAAGGTCGCGAAGCAGCGGATCCCGTCGGCCGCGCGCGCCCGGCACGTGTTCGCCTACCACGAGATCGTGGCATCCCCCACCGTCGAGTCCGATGGCTTCGTGGCCGACCGGTGCGACGTGTTCTACCAGGGCGACGTCAGTCCCGACTTCTATGCGTGGGTCTTCCCGCACGGGCCCACCACGAGCATCGGCACCGGCTCCCTCCAGCAGGGCTTCGGCCTGCGCGACGCGGTGGCCCGGCTCCGCGACCGGAACGGCCTCGCCGGGTGCGAGACCCTGCGGCGCGAGGGCGCGCCGATTCCGCTCGCGCCGTTGCGCCGCTGGGACGATGGTCGCCACGTGGTGCTCGCGGGCGACGCCTCGGGCGTCGTCGCGCCGGCGAGCGGCGAGGGAATCTTCTACGCGATGACCGGCGGCCGGCTCGCGGCGGACGCCGCCGCCGAGGCGCTCGAGTCGGGCGACGCGCGCGCGCTGGGCCAGGCGCGCAGGCGTTTCATGCGCGCCCACGGCCAGGTCTTCTGGGTGCTCGACATCATGCAGCGCTTCTGGTACACCAATGACCGGCGGCGCGAGTCGTTCGTGCGGATCTGCGATGATGTCGATGTCCAGCGGCTGACCTTCCAGGGGTACATGCACAAGCGACTGGTGCGGGCCAAGCCGCTCGCCCACCTGCGGATCTTCGCGAAGAACATCGGTCACCTCAGCGGGTTGGTGCCGGCGTGAGCGCCGCCCCCCTCCTGGTCCCCCAGGCGCAGCCCGACGTGGCGCCCCCCGCGATGCGGCGCGCGTTCGAGGTCGCGATCGAGCGGGAGGCCGCCGAGCTCGCGCGGGCCCTGCCGTTGCTTGGCGACGCGCCGGCCCGGGCACTCGGGACGGGGGGGCACGCCGCCGGGCGCCGGTGGCGACCGCTGCTCAGCATGGTCACGGCGGAGGCCTGCGGCGGGGATCCCCATCGGGCGATCCCGGTCGCCCTCGCGGTCGAGCTCACCCACACCGCCTCGCTCCTGCTGGACGACCTCCCCTGCATGGACGACGCCGACGCGCGCCGGGGCGAGGCACCGCTGCACCGCCGGCTCGGCAATGCCGGCACCATCCTGCTCGCGGTCGGACTGCTCGGTCGGGCGGCGGAACACGCCGGCGGCGTGCGGCCCTCGGGCGACCGGCTCGCCGAGGCCTGGGGGCGCACGATCGGCTTCCGCGGAATGTCGGGCGGACAGGCGATGGACCTCGCGCACGCGGGGCGCGCACCCGCACGCGGCCCGGCGCGCCGACTGCTGCGCGAGAAGACCACCGCGCTCGCCGCCTTCGCAACCGAGGGCGGGGCCCGCGCGGTCGGTGCGAGTGATCGCCTCGCCGAGGCCGCCCGCCGCTTCGGGCGCGACATCGGCTGGGCCTACCAGCTCGCCGACGATGCCTCCGACCACGCCGAGGATGTCAGCGCCGGGCGCGAGGGCTGCGGCTGTCGCCCGGCGCGCCAGGCCGAGGCGATCCTGCGTCGGGCCGGCCGTCGCCTCGCGCTCGCGGGCTTCCCGGGCAACGGTGCCGATCGCCTGATCACCTGTGCCGACCGTGCGGTCGGCACCATGCTCCCCGATCGGTCGTGACCGGGCGTGCCCGGCGACTCGACGCTCGTACCCGCGCTGGCGGTGGCCGCGACCTGGATGGTCGGGGTCGCGGCGATCGGCGCCTGGGTCACCACGCTCGACCCGTGGTATCGGGAGCTGCGGAAGCCGTCGTGGCAGCCACCCGACTGGGCGTTCGGTCCGGCGTGGACGCTGATCTTCCTCTGCGCGGCCATCGCCCTGGTGCTCGCGTGGCGCACCCCCGGGGCCGAGCACACGATGCTGCTCGGCATCTGGGTCACCAACGCGATCCTCAACGTCACCTGGAGCGTGCTGTTCTTCCGGCTGCGCCGGCCCGACTGGGCGCTGTGGGAGGTCGTGCCGCTCTGGCTGTCGATCGTCTGGATGATGGTGGCCGCGGGCCGGCTCGATGCCCGCGCCGGCTGGCTGCTGGTGCCGTACCTCGCGTGGGTGACGTTCGCCACCGTGCTCAACCGCGCGATCATCGCGCGCAACGCCCCGTTCGGGCGGTGACCGGATGCTGATCTCGCTCGCCCTCGACTACCACCGCGCGGACCTCGCGACGCGGGAGCGGTTCCATCTCGATGGCACCCGCACCGAGGCGCTCTACCGCGCCGAGCGCGATCCGATGCTGCGCGAGCTGGCGATGGTGTCGACCTGCAACCGGATCGAGCTCTACGGCGTCGCAAGCGATGCCAGCCCGTCGGGGATCGTCGCGGCCCTCGGCCGGCTCGCCCGGCAGTGGATGGGGCACGATGCGAAGGTCGACGACCTGCTCGCCACGGCGACACATCGGGTCGGGGGCGATGCCGCCCATCACCTGCTGCGCGTGGCCGCGGGGCTCGAGTCGCTGGTGCTTGGCGATGCGCAGATCCTCGGCCAGGTGAAGACGGCCTATCGCACCGCCAGCGCGAGCCACGCCGTCGGGCCGGTGCTGCACCGCCTGTTCGGCCTCGCCCTGCACACCGGCAAGCGGGTCAAGCACGAGACCGGCCTGCTCGCGGGTCGCCACAGCGTCGGGGCCGAGGCCGCCGCGCTCGCCGCGCAGCGCCTCGGCGTCCTGGGGCCGATGCGGTGCGTGGTGATCGGCTGCGGCAAGACCGGCGCCCGGGCCGCACGACAGCTCGCCAAGCTCGGGGCCGCCGACATCGTCTGCATCAACCGCTCGCCCGAGCGCGCCCGCGCGCTCGCCGCCGAGCTCTGGGGGCGCTCGGCGCCGTGGGACGCGCTCCATCGGGAGGTCGCCCTCGCGGACGTCGTCATCGTCGCCACCGGCGCGCAGACCCCGGTGATCCGTCGCGCCGGCCTCGAACTCAATCGCCGCGTGGCCGGCACCGGCGGGCGGGACCTGCTCCTCATCGACCTCTCGATGCCGCGCAACATCGAGCCCGAGGTGGTCGGGCTCTCGCGCGTGTCGGTGGTCGATCTCGACGCGCTGCAGGCGCCGGTGCAGGCGGCGGAGGCCTCGCGGCGCGCCGCCGTGCCGGCGGCCGAGGCGATCGTGGCGCAGGAGCTGCGCTCGTGGCACGAGTGGGTCGCCGAGGGACCGGCCCGCGAGGCGATTCGCCCGCTGCACGAGATCCTCGGCGACCTCTGCCGGCGCGAGATCGGGCACGTCGCCGGCGAGACGATCGCCGAGCGCACCGCCGAGCGCATCGTCGCGAAGCTGCTGGCCAGACCGATGGCCGCGCTCCGCGACGGCAGCATCGACGCCGCGCAGCACGACGAGCTCGTCCGCGCGCTCCGCACGCTCTTCGGGACCGGGGAGGACGAGGCCGAGCGCCTGCTGGCCGGGTCCTTCGACACCCTGGCACGATGAGCGGCAGCCTCCGGATCGGGACGCGCGCCTCGCCGCTCGCCCTGTGGCAGACCCATCGCATCCAGCACCTGCTGGAGCGCGCGGGACATCGCTCGGAGGCGATCGAGATCACGACCACCGGCGACCACGTCCTCGACGTGCCGCTGGCACGGATCGGCAGTGTCGCCCTCTTCACCCGCCAGCTCGATGATGCACTGCTGGCGGGACGCATCGATTGCGCGGTGCACTCGCTCAAGGACCTGCCCACCCGCTTGCCGGACGGGATCGTGCTGGCTGCCGTGGGTGAGCGCGCCGACGTCCGCGACGCGCTGGTGGGCCGCGGCGGGCTCGCGTGGGCGGCGTTGCCGGCCGGCGCGACGGTCGCCACGAGTTCGCTCCGGCGCCGGGCGCAACTCCTGCGGGCCCGGCCCGACCTGGTCGTCGTCGATGTGCGCGGCAACGTCCAGACGCGGCTGCGCCGGCTCGAGGAGCAGCCGACCTGGTCCGCCACCATGCTGGCCGTGGCGGGACTTGAACGCCTCGGACTCGGCGACGTGATCACCGAGCGCCTCGATCCCGAACTGATGCTCCCGGCACCGAGCCAGGGGGCCCTCGGGGTCACCGCCCGCCGCGACGACGGCGCGACGCGCCGCCTCCTGCACGATGTGCTCCACGACCCGAACACCGCGGTGGCCACCGCCGCCGAGCGGGGGTTCCTGCGCGCCCTCGATGGCGGCTGCCAGGTCCCCGTGGCGGCGCTCGCTGCCGTGGAGGCCGACGGCGGCCGGTGGCGAGTCGCCCTGCGTGGCAGGGTGGTCTCACTCGAGGGCGACGTCACCTGCGAGGGGACGCTGGACATGCAGGTCGCAAGCGAGGGCGAGGCCGAAGGACTTGGCGAACGACTCGCGGGTCGGCTGCTCGAGGACGGCGCCGGTCCGGTGCTCGACGCCGCGCGGATGCACGCGCAGTCGGGGGCATGACGATCCGGGTCTCGATCACCACCAGCGACGGATCCCTGCCGGGCCTCGAGGCCCGGCTCGCCGCGTACCCGGTCCGGTGTGAGCGCCTGCCCCTGCTCGAGTTCGAGACGCTCGAGCCCCCGGCGGCGCTCCGCGCGCGGCTCGAGGGCTCGGTCGGCTGCGACGCCGTGGCGTGCACGTCGCCGCGCGCCGCCGCATGGCTTGCGGAGGCGTCGGTCGCTTCCCCGGCCGGGGTGCCGCCCGTCTGGGTGAGCGGCGAGCGGACCGCCGCCGCGCTCGAGCGCAGCGGTCTGCTGGTGCACCGCGTGCCGGTGCGCGCGGCGGCCGGTTCGGCCGGCGTCCAGGTTGCGGCGGCGGTGATCGCGACCGGCGCCTGCCGCACGCTGCTGCACGTCACGGGCGAGCCGCACCGGCCCGAGCTCGCGGCGCGGTGCCGGGACGCCGGCATCAGCGTGATCGAGCTGGTGGTCTACCGGAGCGTCCCGGTCTCGGCCGACCAGCTCGCCGGGGCCGTCGCCGAGGCGGACCTCGTCGTGGTCGGCAGCCCGGTGCTGGCCGAGGCACTCGCGACGGTGCCCGCGGGCCGGAGGCCCGGATATGTTGCGCTCGGCCCGGTCACCGCGGCGGCGTGCGCGGCCGCGGGACTCGAGGCCACCACCATCGCCGACACCGCGACGGCAGGGGCCGTCGCGGAGGCGATCCTACATGCCGCGCGCCGCCGCGCGCTCCCTCTCGAGGCGTGATGAACGATCTCTTCCTGCGGGCCTGCCGTTCCGAACCGGTGGACCGGGTGCCGGTCTGGATGATGCGCCAGGCCGGACGCTATCTCCCCGAGTACCGTCGCGTGCGCGAGCGCGCCGATTTCCTCACCATGTGCCGCACGCCGGAACTCGCCGTCGAGGTGACGATGCAGCCGGTCGACCTGGTCGGGGTCGATGCCGCGATCATCTTCAGCGACATCCTCGTCGTCCCCCAGGCGATGGGCATGGGCCTCTCGGTCGATGAGGGAGTCGGCCCGGTGTTCCACGCCCCGCTGCGTCACGAGGCCGACCTCGACACCCTCCGGCCCGTCGTTCCCGAGGAGGGGCTCGCCTACATGCTCGACGCCCTGCGGCTGGCCCGGCGCGAGCTCGACGGGCGGGTGCCGCTGATCGGGTTCGCCGGTGCGCCGTGGACGCTCGCGGCCTACATGGTGGAGGGGAAGGGGACCAAGCAGTGGACCAAGGCGAAGCGGCTCCTGGTCGAGCGTCCCGATGTCGCCCATCGCCTCCTCGGCATGCTCGCCGACGCCGTGGGTGACTTCCTCGTCGCGCAGGTCGAGGCGGGGGCGCAGGCGGTGCAGGTGTTCGACTCCTGGGCGGCCGCCCTGGGCGAGCGGGACTTCGCCGAGTTCGCGTTGCCGTACCTCGCCCGCGTGATTGATCGCGTGCGGCCCACCGGAGTGCCGGTGATCGCCTTCGCCCCCGGGGCCGGCTGGGCCCTCGAGCGGATCGTCGAGGTCGCCCGGCCGACCGTGCTCGGCATCGACTGGACGCTCGCCCCCGCCACGGCGCATGCCCGGACCGCGGGACTCGGCGTGGCCCGGCAGGGGAACTTCGACCCGTGCTGGCTGTACGCACCGCCCGAGGAGATCCGGCGCCGGGCGCATGCCATGTGCGACGCCTTCGGCGGCACCGGGCACGTGGCCAACCTGGGGCACGGGATCCTCCCCGATGTCCCGCCGGCGCACGCCATCGCCTTCGTCGAGGCGGTGCAGGAGTGGCGCCCGCGATGACCGCGAGCTGGCGCGACGAGGCCGAGCCGTTCATGGCCGGGATGCACGACGCGATCTGTGACTACCTCGAGCAGCTCGACGGGGAGGGGCGCTTCCGCGAGGATCGCTGGGACCGTCCCGGCGGCGGCGGGGGCGTCGCGCGGGTCCTCACCGATGGGGCGCTGTTCGAGAAGGCGGGCGTGAACCGCAGCGCGGTCCACGGCGAGATTTCGGCCGCCGGGATCGCGCGCCTCGGGGGCCGATTCCCCGCGAATCGTGACGGGCGCTTCTATGCCACCGGCGTCTCGCTCGTGCTCCATCCGCTCAACCCGCACGTCCCGACGGTGCACCTCAACGTGCGCTACTTCGAGCTCGCCGATCCGTCGGGCGAGGTGCACGACGCCTGGTTCGGCGGCGGCACCGACCTGACGCCGTTCGTGCCGCACCGGGACGATCCGGTCACCTTCCACGCGGCCTGTCGCGCGGCCTGCGACGCCGTCGATCCGGGCTGGTATCCGCGATTCAAGGCGTGGTGCGACGAGTACTTCCGGAACACCCACCGCGGCGGGGAGGCGCGCGGCGTCGGGGGGATCTTCTTCGACAACCTGCGGCCGGGGGACGACGGGGTGCCACCGCGGGAGGAGCTCGCGCCGTTCATTCGTGCGGTCGGCACCATCCTGCCGCTGGCCTACGGGCCGATCGTCGAGCGGCGGCGGGCGGCGGGATGGACCGCGGCGCAGCGCCACTTCCAGCTCCTGCGGCGCGGCCGGTACGTCGAGTTCAATCTCGTGCACGACCGCGGCACCGTGTTCGGGCTGCAGACGGCGGCTCGGATCGAGAGCGTCCTGATGTCGCTGCCACCCCTCGCGGCCTGGGACTACGCCCCGGAGTTCGCGCCCGGCTCCGAGGAGGCCGACCTGATGGCGATGCTGGTCCCGCGGGACTGGCTGGCCGACGCCTGACCCCCACCGCGGTCCGCCGGGTCGCTCGGTTGTTCCGCCGGGCCCTGCCGTTAGCTTTCCCGGCAGATTCGGGGCGGTAGCTCAGCTGGGAGAGCACCTGCTTTGCAAGCAGGGGGTCGTGGGTTCGAGCCCCATCCGCTCCATGCGCCGACCGCCGGTCGGCGCCGCCTCCCTTCGCCCTGGACCCTCGCCGATGCGCAACCTGTCCCCGCGTGCTCCCCTGATCGCCGTGCTCGCGCTCGGTGCCTGCTCCTCGTCGATGTCGGTCGAGGAGGCCAGGACGACGGACGTCGTGACCGTCGATGGCGTCACGCTCGACGGCGCGAGTTTCGAGCAGATCCTGCTCGCCGCGCCGCCGAACGCCGGTCCCTCTGCCGAGACCGCCAACCTCGTCGTGTCCGCGTTCATCGACGGGGCGCTCCTGCGCAAGGCGCTGACTGGCGAGGTCTCCCTCACCGACTCGGCGACCGTGGCGCGGATCATCGAGCCCGATGCGATTCGCGGCGAGGTGCGCGGCGCCATGCTCGAACTGGCGCAGACCTACCCGGTGCCGGGCGACGCGGCGGTCGATTCCGTCACGCGCCTCGGGCAGCGTCGGGTCTTCCAGGCGATCGCCGTGCGCTACCCGCCCGACCTCGCCACCGACAGCGCGGTGCAGCAGGCGTTCGCCGCGCGCATCCGCGGGATCTACCAGGAGGCCAGCGAGGGCGGCGACTTCACCGCGCTCGTGCGCCGCAACACCTCGGACAGCGTGCTGCGCGCCCGCGACGGCTACATGCCCGCCGCGGAGCGGGGCAGCTTCGGGACCGGACGCGAGTTCGACGCCCTCTGGCGGCTGGAGTACGGCGGCATCAGTGCGCCGTTCGGCGTCCCGACCGGCTACGCCATGATCCTGCGGCGGGCCAGCGTCGAGGAGTCGCGGCGCTCGATGCGCGAGTGGCTCGTGCCCGAACTCGCGGCGGCGCGCAACAGCGCGTGGCTCGACTCGGTCCGCACCGCGATGCAGCTGACCCTCGCCGACGACGCGCTGCCGCGCCTGCGCGAGCTCGTGCAGGAGCCGCTCACCGGCGGGGGGAGCGCGCCGCTGGTGACCTGGGACGGGGGCGAACTGAGCCCGGAGCAGGCGCGGCTCTGGGTGTCGGTGCTCTCCCCGGCGGAGCGCGCGACGCTCCCGGGGGTCCCGGACAGTTCGCTCGCGGTGTTCCTGCGCCAGGTCGCCGATCGCTATGTCGTGCGCCAGGTCACCCAGGGCGACACCGCGATGACCAGCGAGGCGTGGGAGGCGATGGTGCCGCAGCTCGAGTCGGCGCTGACGAGCCTGGATTCCGCCTACCGGGCGCCGCTGACCACCGGGACGCCGAGTGAAGCGGTGCGTGGCTTCATCGCGGCGATCACCTCCGGGAGCCTGCCGTACCGGCCGTTGCCCGGGGCCACGGTCTGGGTCCTGCGGCAGGGCGCCCAGATCACCATCAACCAGCGGGCGATCGACGCCATCGTGGCGGCGGTGCAGCCGGTGTGGACCGCGCGGCAGGATTCCCTCGCCGAGGCGGCCCAGTTCGGCGGTGGCGGGGGCGGCGCCCCCGCGCAGTAGCGGGAGGGGCGCTTCACGCGACGGCCCGGACACCGACTGGTGTCCGGGCCGTCGCGCATCTAGTCGATGTCGCCCGTGGCCTTGCGCTCGGCGGCGCGGCGGGCCTGCACCGCCATCAGTTGCTGCAGGCGCCGGCGCTCCGGGATCGGGAACGGGTGTCTCGGCGAGAGCCGCTTCCAGCCGTCCGGGCCATGGCCGACCCAGAGCACGTCGAGGACCAGCACCAGCTCCCGGGCGAGCGCGTGCAGCGGACAGGCGAGCGAGACCGACCGCTCCTGCGACAGGGTGAGGTCGGCATGCCCCGAGCGGCGGTCGGCCCAGCTATGGACGCGCAGGTTCACGACCTCGTCCTCGCGCTCGAAGCTCCACTCGTGCACGCCCGGGGAGTCCTCGATGACGACCGAGGCATGGGCTGCCCCTTCCATCAACGTGATCACCGCCCGCGTCAGGTCGCCGAGGGCGTCGGTCTCGTCGGTCGCCTGCATCGCGACACGCAGGTCATCGGCCTCGAGGGCGACGACGGCCCGACCGGGGGTGGTCAGCGAGTAGCGGAACGAGAAGGCCATGGGGGCGGGGGTAAGGGAGAAGGACGGGACCGCGCGAACCAGAAGTATCGTCCCGGAGAGTCTCCGGTGACAGGGCCGAGTTGCCCCCGGCGTGCGGGCACGGTGACCTTTCGTGCCGTGATCCTCCCCGCGCTGACCTGGCTCGCCCTGCCGCTGCTCCTCGGACCGCTCCTCGCCTCGCGGTCGCGGCGGGGCGAAGCCATCGCGCGGGTCGTGCTGGCCGGATTCACCGTGGGTGCCCTCGTCGTCGGCGCGGAGACCGCCGTGCCCGGCGAGCTGGCGCGCTACGCCGCCGCCACCCCGGGCAACGCCCTCTTCGTGTCGCTGACGCTCGGCCTGCTCATCGGCGCGCTCGGACCCTGGCCCTGGCCCCCCGACCGCTGGCCCCAGGTCGTCGCGCTGCCGGTGCTGGCGGGCGCGGTCGCGGCGATGTGGGGGAACGGTCCGCACTGGTCCGGGCTGCTCCTCGGGGCGGTGCTCGGCGCGCTGCCGCTCGTCGCGGGCAGGACGCTCCCCGGCGGTGGGGTGGTGCGTGAGCCCGACCTCTCGGAGGCCGCGCCGGGGTGGTGGCTCGCGATCACGGCGGCGATCGCCCTCGCCGAGCCGCTGGTCCTGATCCTCCTGCTCCCGATGCCCTGGCTGCTCCCCGGTCGCCGACGCGGCTGGCCCACCCCCGTGCTCCGTCGACTCTGCATGCCGCTGCTCGCCCTGGCGTTCGGGGTCGCACTGGTGTGGCTCGCGGTCACGGTCGCCGGGACCCCGTGGATCCGCCTGGGCGACTACATCAGCGCCGCGCCGCTCTCCGCCGGGGCCGAGCGCCTGGCCGCCGTCCTCGCCCTCGGCATGGTCGTGGCGCTCGCGGCCCCGTGGCCGCTCACGCCGATTGCACCGCTGCTGCTGCCGGTCCCGGCGGTTGTCCTGCTCGCCCACCGGTTCGCGACCGACCTCGCCCCCCAGGGGGTGGCGGCATGGCTTCCGGCGGTCGCCATGTTCCTGGTGCCGAGTGCCGTGATGGAAGCATTCCGCGGCCGCTGGGCCGGTGCCCTGGGGTCGATCGCCGTGCTCGGAGGGCTGCTCGGGAACGCGTGGGGTCTCGTCGCCGGACTCGTCCTCGCACTCGTGAGCGTGACGCCCTCGTTGCGTCGCACCGCCCCCGTGCGCGGTGTCGACCGAGTTACATTCCTGACGTCCCCATGGCTCGCGGCACCCGTCGCGGGCGCCCTGGCCGTGGTGGTCGCGGCACTGCTCCGCAGCGAGGTCGTCCTGGCCACCCTGCTTACCGCCGGCCTGGCCACGGCCCTCGCCCGGCGGGCAGCGCCGCCTGTTCGCACGCCCTGATACTCCCCAGCCACAGGATCGTCCCGATGGCCTTCACGCTGCCCGACCTTCCCTACGACTACACCGCGCTCGAGCCCCACATCGACGAGCGCACGATGCGCATACACCACGACAAGCACCACGCCGGCTACGTCGACAAGCTCAACGCCGCCCTCGACGGGCACGCCGACCTCCTCGCGATGCCGGTCGAGGAGCTGATCGCCTCGCTCGACCGGGTGCCGGAGGCCAAGCGGACCGCGGTGCGCAACAACGGCGGCGGGCACGCCAACCACACCCTGTTCTGGGAGGTGATGGCGCCGGGCGGCGCAAAGGCGCCGGAGGGCGACCTCGCCGCCGCGATCACCGCCGCGTTCGGTTCGTTCGACGCGTTCAAGGAGCAGTTCGCGACGGCGTGCGCCGGGCGCTTCGGGTCGGGGTGGGGATGGCTGAGCGTCGCCGACGGCACCCTGCGCGTCGAGAGCACCGCGAACCAGGATTCGCCGCTCATGGAGGGGCGCACCCCGATCCTCGGCTGCGACGTCTGGGAGCACGCCTACTACCTGCACTACCAGAACCGTCGTCCCGACTACGTGTCCGCGTGGTGGAACGTCGTCAACTGGACCGAGGTCGCCCGGCGCTTCGCGGCGGCCGTGTGACGGTGGCCGGTAGCGTCCGGCCGGCCGTGGGGAGCGTGGCCCCCGACTTCACGCTCTCCAGCAGCGCGCGCGAACCGGTCACGCTCTCGAGCTTCCGTGGCCGGCAGCACGTGCTCCTCGCCTTCTTCCCGATGGCGTTCACGAGCACGTGCACCGAGGACCTCTGCGAAATGGGCGAGGACTACGAGCAGTATGCGCGCCACGACGTGCAGGTGCTCGGCATCAGCTGTGACCTCGGGCCGGCGCTCGCGGCCTTCAAGGCCGCGCGGAACATCGGGGTCGAGCTGCTCAGCGACGCGCGCCGCGAGGTGTCGCGGGCGTATGGCGTGATGCGCGAGGACGACGGCTTCAGCGAACGCGCCTACGTGCTGATCGATCGCGAGGGAATCCTCCGCTGGATGCACGTCGAGGCGGAACTCGGCCACCGCCGGGGGACCGCCGAGCTGATCCGGCAACTCGAGGCGCTCGGCTGAATGCCGCGCCCGACCTCGGGATGGGCGAGGGCATGACGGCGGGGGAGCGCCCCGCCGCTCCCCCGCTCGCCGTGGTCAACGCCGCTGCCCGGGCGCTGGCCCTCCCCGGCAGTTCGACCGACCGCTTCGCGGCACTCTGCGAACACCTCACCGCGTTGCTGCCCGCCGAGGCGGTCCGACTCCATGCCGGGCAGCGCAAGGGGGACCGCCTCGGCGCGGGGCAGGCCGACCCGGCAAGCGCCGCCAGCGTTGCCGAGGTGCCGTGGGGCAATGGCCGCCATGCGGTGCTCGAGGCCGTCGGCTCGAGTCGACCCCCGGCCGAACTGCGGCCCCTGCTCGAGACGGTGGCCGGGATGCTCGCGGCCGTGATGCCCGGCCTCGAGGAGGGCAGCGAATCCGCCTCCCTCGAGCGGGCCCTCCACCGCCTCACCCTCGACTCCCTGCCGGTCGGCCTGTACGTCGTCGACCGGGAGTATCGCATCGTGGTCTGGAACCGGAAGCGCGAGATCGGCACCCAGGGCCTGCGCCGCTCGGACGTCCTCGGGCGGCCGGTCTTCGACGTGCTGCACCGGCAGCCGGCGGCCGACCTGCGCGCCGAGTTCGACCGCGTCTTCGAGGACGGCGAACTGCTGGAGAGCGAGCAGGTGGTCACCCACGGCGGCGAGCGCCGCACCTACCGCACCACGCGACTCCCCGCCCGCCTCGATGGCGAGGCGGTGAGCCACGTGGTCACGATCGGCGAGGACATCACCGAGACGCGCGAGATCCAGGCGGCGATGCACCAGACCGAGAAGCTCGCCGCGGTCGGCCAGCTCGCGGCCGGCGTCATGCACGAGATCAACAACCCCCTCGCCACCATCGGCGCCTGCGTCGCCGCCATCAGCTCCCGCCTCGGCGGCACCGCCGAACCGGTGGTGCGCGAGTACCTCGACATCATCGAGAGCGAGGTCGGTCGCTGCACCAACATCGTCGACGGGCTGCTCGACTTCTCGCGTGCCGGCCGCGCCGGCAGCGGGTTCCAGCCCACCGACGTCAACGCCCTCCTCGAACGGACGCTCTACCTCCTGAAGCACCACCAGCGGTTCCGCCGGCTGGAGGTGGTGCGCGACATGCATCCCGAGCTGCCGGCCGTGCACGGCAACGCCGAGCGGCTGATCCAGGCCGCGATGGCGATCCTGCTTAACGCGGCCGACGCGACGGGGGGCCGGGGCACCGTGCGCATCAGCACCCGCTTCGAGGCCCCGTGGGTGGTGGTCGAGTTCACCGACGACGGCCCGGGCATCCCGGCCGACGTGCTGCCGAAGATCTTCGAGCCGTTCTACACGACCAAGGGACCGACGCGCGGTACCGGGCTCGGTCTCGCCATCTGCTACGGCATCGTGGCCGACCACGCCGGCCGGCTCGACGTCCGCAGCGAGCCGCGCGCCACGACGTTCCGCATGGCGCTGCCCCCCTCACGCGAGGACTCCGCCCCGTGAAGCTCCTGGTGGTCGAGGACGACCGCACGGTCGGCCAGTACGTCAAGCGCGGGCTGGAGGAGGCCCAGTACCTCGCCGACTGGGTGGCCGACGGCGCCGAGGCGCTCGACCTCATCGGGGTCACCAGCTACGACCTGGTGATCCTCGACCTCCGCCTGCCCGGACTCACCGGGCTCGAGGTCCTGCGCACCCTGCGCGACCGCGGCCATGCGATGCCGATCCTCGTCCTCACCGCGCAGGACAGCGTCGAGTTCAAGGTCGATGCGCTGCGCGCCGGCGCCGACGACTACGTGACCAAGCCGTTCGCGTTCGAGGAACTGCTGGCCCGGATCGAGGCGCTCTCGCGGCGGCCGCGCCAGCTCTCCTCCCGGATCCTGAGCGTGGCCGACCTGGAGATCGACCTCGATGCGCGCGAGGTCCGCCGCGGCGACCAGCAGATCGAGCTGACGCCCAAGGAGTACACCGTCCTCGAATACCTGATGCGCCACGCGGGCCGGGTCATGTCGCGCACGCTCATCACCGAGTATGCCTGGGACTACCACTTCGATCCCGGCACCAACATCGTCGACGTGGTGATCAACCGGCTGCGCAAGAAGGTCGATGCCGGCTTCCCGCGGAAGCTGGTGCACACGGTCCGGGGCGTCGGGTACGTCGTGAAGGGCTGAGATGCAGGGCGTCCGCCAGCGGCTCACCCTCTCCTACGCCATCGCCCTGGCCACGACGCTGCTCGTCTTCGGGGTGCTGCTCTACGGCGAGCGGCGCACCTCGGCCCGGCGCGAGCGCGAGGAGCAGCTCTCCGAGCGGCTGGTCGCCGAGGCGGCACTCATCCGCAAGGCGATCGAGGAGCCGGCCCGGACGCTGCCGCGCGTGGTCCGGGTCCAGCCGGCGGTGGGCACGGTCTCCGACTCGACCTACGAACTCGTCGACGACGTGCGCCGGTTCTTCGACGGGCTGCGCGACTTCCTCTTCGTGATGGACCCGGCCGGGCGGCTGCTGTACGTCTCGAGCGAGGCGCGCAACCTCTCCCCCGACGCGCTCAACCAGGTCAGGCAGACGATGCTCCGGCGACCGGTGACCCGGCGCGAGGGACGGCTCAGGCTCGATCAGGGCGGTGAACTCTACCGCTTCCTGATCGACACCCTGCCGCAGCCGGTGTCGCGGCAGGTCAGCAGCTTCCTGGTCGCGGTGCGACCCGAGGGGCCGCTCCAGGGGCCCGGCCAGCTCGTGCTGTCGATGGTCGTCGTCGCCCCGTTCATCCTCGTCGCCTCGGCGATGCTGGGGTACTGGCTCGCGGGCAGGGCCCTCGCCCCGCTCGACCAGATCGTCGCCGAGGTGGAGGCGATCCAGGACGGCCGGTCGCTCCACCGGCGGCTCGCCGTCCCGACCGGACAGGACGAGTTCACCCGGCTCTCGACGACCCTCAACGCCATGCTGGGCCGGATCGAGCGCTCGTTCGTCGGCCTGCGGCGCTTCACGGCCGACGCCTCGCACGAACTGAAGACGCCGCTGATGGTGCTCCGCGCGGGGGTCGAGCGATCGCTCACCCACCCCGAGGCCCCCGACGAGATCGTCGATGCGCTGGACGAGACGCTGCGACAGATCAATGACATGACCGAGATGGTCTCCAACCTCCTGACCCTGGCGCGCGCGGACGAGGGGCGGGCGGCGCTGGTCGTGGCCGCCACCGACCTCGTCCCGCTGGTTTCCGAGGCCGCCGAGACGGCCGAGATCCTGGGCGAGGCGCAGCAGGTTCGGGTGGGCGCCGAGCTGCCGTCGACGCCGGTGATCGCGGCCGTGGAGGCCGCCTGGATCCGCCAGCTGCTGCTCAACCTCGCCACCAATGCCGTCAAGTACACCCCCGCAGGCGGGGAGGTCGAGATCGGGCTGGCCCAGGTCGACACGCAGGCGGTCATCCGGGTGCGCGACACCGGGATCGGGATCGCCACCGGCGACCTGCCGCACCTCTTCGAGCGGTTCTGGCGGGCGGATCAGGCCCGCACCCGCACGGGCGACCGGCCCGGGACCGGGCTGGGACTGGCGATCGCGAAGTGGGTGGTCGACGCCCATGGCGGTACGATCGAGGTCCAGAGCCGACCGGGGCGGGGCACCACCTTCACGGTCCGGATCCCGACGGGCTGAAAGCAAGGGGTCATCGGCCTGTCATCGAAATGTCATCCGGCGGTGAGCTCGACGCGATCTCGATCGTGCAGTATTCTCCCCAGCTCCACTCCACGCCCTCGCTCTCGCGGAGGTAGGTCTACGTGTTCGAAAACCTGATCGAGTCGCAACCCAAGCGGCAGCGGTCCATCGGGGGGACGGCAACCTCGCTGATCCTTCACGTGGTGCTGATCTTCGGCGCCGTGAAGGCGACGCAGGGCGCCGCCGAGGTGGTCCAGGGGATCATCCAGGACTCCACCTCGTTCCTGATCGCCCCGCCGCCGCCCCCGCCGCCGCCGCCGCCCGAGACGCCGCCGCCCGACGCGATCGTCTCGGCGAATCCGCCGCCGCAGGGGTTCCAGACCCTGGTGCCGCCGAAGGATCTCCCGACCGAGATCCCGCCGGTCAACCTGAACGAGAAGTTCGACGCGGCCGACTTCTCCGGTCGCGGGGTCGAGGGCGGCATCGCCACCGGCGTGGTGGGCGGCACCGGCCCGGTGCTTGACAACATCGTCACCAGCGAGACGTTCACCTCCGACCAGGTCGATGACCCGGTGCAGCCGCTGACGGGCCCGTCCCCGGTGTACCCCGAGACCATGCGCGCGGTGGGCATCGACGGCACCGTGCGGCTCCGGTTCGTGGTCGGGACCAACGGCCGGGTCGAGTCGGGGTCGATCTCGGTGGTCAGCTCCACGAACAAGGCGTTCGAACCGGCCGCGATCAAGGCGATTCGCGACTGGACCTTCAAGCCGGCGAAGATGCGCGGCCAGGCGGTCCGCCAGCTGGTCGAGCAGAACATCCGATTCTCGTTGACGGGCTGAGCTCGTAACGTGCGTCCGCGGTCGCCCGTCGACCGTCTTACCCCACTTCGAAAGGCACATCCCCAATGGATCTGACGCATCTCTGGGCACAAGCCGGCCTGTTCGCCCGCGGCATCGTGATCACGCTGGCCATCATGTCGATCTGGTCGCTCACCGTGACGTTCCAGAAGTGGCTCAAGATCCGCAAGAGCCAGAACGCGACCAAGAAGTTCGCGCCGCAGTTCTCGCGGGCCATCCAGGAGGAGAACCTCGACCAGGCGATCACGCTGGCCGAGAAGAACAAGGACAGCCACGTCGCGCGGGTGCTCGGCGGCGCGCTCTCCGAGGTCAAGCCGCTGCTGCGCGACCGCGCGACCATCACCGCCGCCGACATCAACTCGGCCGAGCGCGCGGTGGAGCGCCAGATGATGATCGTCCTCTCGGAGTTCAAGCGCGGGTCGGGCATCCTCGGCACGGTCGGCTCGACGGCGCCGTTCGTCGGGCTGCTGGGCACCACGATGGGCATCGTGAACGCGTTCCAGGCGATGTCCCTCGGCGGCGCGTCGGGCGGCCTCGCCGGCATCGGCGCCGGCATCGCCGAGGCGCTGATCACCACGGCGTTCGGCCTCCTCGTCGCGATCCCGGCGGTGTGGGCGTACAACTACTTCACCACGAAGGTCGAGAACCTCTCCGTCGAGATGACCTACACCTCGAAGGAGCTGATCGACTACCTGATCAAGAGCGTGGGGAGCGAGTTCGGCCGCTCGATCTTCACCAAGGAGTTCCAGGCCCAGAAGGCGGTGAGCGGCAGTGGCCATATCCACGGCTGAGGGCGGCGGGAGCTCGGTCAACGCGGACATCAACGTCACGCCGATGATCGACGTCATGCTCGTGCTGCTCATCATCTTCATGATCGTCACCCCGGTCATCGCGGCGGGCTTCACCGCCACGATGCCGGCGGGGGCGAACGCCAAGTCGCAGCCGGAGGAGGATGACGAGGTGACCCTGGGGCTCGACAACCAGGGGGCCTACTTCGTCAACGGCCGGCCCGTCTCGGCGGAGCAGGCGGAGCAGGAGCTCACCGCCATCTACGCGACCCGCGAGAGCGACAAGCTGCTGTACTTCAAGGCCGACGCCGGCCTGCCCTACGCGAAGATCCAGGCGGCGGTCGAGGTCGGCCGCCGCGCCGGGGCGCGCGTCCTGGTGGCGATCGTCGATCGCAAGGGCGGGTTCGACGCCGAGAGCGAGGAGTAGCCCATGGCGATGTCCACCGGCGGGGGAGGCGGCGGCGTCACCTCCGACATCAACGTCACCCCGATGATCGACGTGCTCCTTGTGCTGCTGATCATCTTCATGATCGTCAATGCCCTCAGTCGGACGGTGATCGAGGTCCAGATCCCGCCGACCGAGACGGCGGCGGCCCAGAGCCAGCAGAGCAACCAGATCGTGCTCGAGCTGAAGGCCGACGGCAGCTACGTCATCAACGGGCAGACGCCGTTCCAGCTCGCGCAGCTCGACGGCGAGATCCACAACATCTACGACAACCGCCCGGCCAAGCTGATCTTCGTGAAGCCGGCGGGCACCCGGGTCTATGGCGAGGTCATGGAAGCGATCGACATCGTCCGGGGCGCGGGAGTCGAGGTCATCGGCTTCACGCCCGTCGAGGCCAACTGAGCGAGCGGTGAGTGCCACCGCGCGCCCGTCCGACGCGGACGTGCCCCCCGGGGCCGTCCGCGTTCGCGCATCCCTCCCCGTCGCGCCGGGCCGCTC
>ERZ795053.2111-NODE-2111-length-24471-cov-5.541448_pt1 | contig 24471 bp, 24 predicted proteins | sample MGYA00375137_ERZ795053 | MGnify/ENA primary metagenome ERZ795053 (study PRJEB30182, sample SAMN05720284) | activated sludge metagenome | isolation source: Anaerobic digester | place: Hong Kong | collected 2014-12-17 ...
TCCGAAAGAGTTGCTCAAGCCGTAAGTGATATCCGCTTCTGCATTCTTTCCGGGAATATAGTTCAAATCGCATTCATCATCGGGATTTTCCAGGTTCATGGTCTGATGGAAAAGACCTTTTTGAAGAGAGAGAGCCGTGACGATCCCTTCCACAGCACCGGCTGCTCCAAGGAGATGTCCTGTCATGGATTTGGTCGAATTGACAAGCAGCTTTTTGGCATGAGTTCCGAAAAGCGCCTTGATCGCCCGTGTCTCAATGACATCATTCAACTCTGTCGATGTTCCGTGAGCATTGATATACCCCACATCTTCAGGGGTGATACCCGCGTCTTTGATTGCAGCCCGCATGGCGCGGACAGCCCCGCTGCCGTTATCTTCCGGCGCTGTAATATGATAGGCATCTCCGGATGCCCCGTATCCCACGACTTCTCCATAGATCCTTGCTCCTCTTTTCAGAGCATGCTCCAGTTCTTCGAGAACCAGGATCCCGGCTCCTTCTCCGATGACAAACCCGTCACGGTCCCTGTCAAAGGGGCGGGACGCCTTTTGGGGTTCATCATTTCGGGTGGAAAGGGCTTTCATCGCCGTAAATCCGCCCACACCCAGAGGGATGACAGGAGCTTCTGCTCCGCCTGATATGATGACATCCGCCTGTCCTCTCTGAATGGTCTTGAAGGCTTCACCAATGGAATGGGTCGCTGTAGCACACGCTGTCACAACACAGAAATTGGGGCCCTTGGCACCTGTATATATGGATATCTGCCCGGCCAGGATATTGGGGATCATCATGGGGATGAAGAGAGGGGAAAGGCGGCGGGGCCCCTTTTCCACCAGGATGGAATGCTGATCACACAGGGTCTGCATTCCTCCGATCCCTGATCCCACAACGACACCCACTCTGTGGGCATTGGATTCATCAATGGTTAATTTGGCATCCTCAATGGCTTTACAAGAGGCAACGAGACCATATTGAACAAATTGATCCATTCTCCGGGCATCTTTCGCGTCGATATAACCCTCAATGGAAAAATCATTGACCAGCCCTGCGATCTTCGATGAAAACTCTTCCGTGTCAAAGCGGTCGATGAGCCGGACACCGGATTTCCCGGCTAAAAGGTTTTCCCATAGAGTCTCTATCTCGTTTCCGAGCGGGGTAACAACTCCCATACCCGTGATTACAACTCTGTTTGCCATATATGACTCCTCCGATTAGAAAGTTGGCGTAGGCACAAAGGGGTCGGAGCCCCTTTGTGCCGGGTGAGATTATTTATTTTTCTCGATATACGCAACAGCGTCTTTTACTGTCTTGATCTTCTCGGCATCTTCATCCTCGATTTTGATACCGAACTCATCTTCCAAAGCCAGAACGAGTTCCATGGTATCCAGAGAGTCAGCGCCAAGATCATCAATGAACGAAGCCGTATCGGTGATCTCACTCTGTTCTTTGCCCAACTGGCTCGCAACGATCTCTTTTACTTTTTCCAGGATTTCTGCATTCATTATCCACACCTCCTTATTGACGTTCACATAACCATGCCGCCGTCCACATGTATTACCTGTCCGGTAATATAGGACGCCAGCTCCGATGCCAAAAATAGAACGACATTGGCAACATCTTCCGGTGTTCCCATCTTTTTCATGGGAATATTTTGTAAAAACGAATTTTTCACGTCATCACTTAAGACATGGGTCATCTTGGTTTCGATAAATCCGGGAGCCACGGCGTTCACCGTGACATTACGCTGCCCGAATTCTTTGGCCAGGCTCTTTGTCAGTCCCAACAGGCCGGCTTTCGATGCCGAATAGTTGGCCTGTCCGGCATTGCCGATGAGTCCCACCACAGATGAGATATTGATGATCCGCCCGAAATGGCTCTTGGCCATATCACGGATCACAGCTTTCGATGTGAGATAAGCGCCTGTGAGGTTCACTGTGAGGACACTGTCCCACTTCTCTTTGTCCATACGCATAAAGAGCATATCCCTGGTGATCCCGGCATTATTGACAAGGATCTCCACGGGGCCTGCTTCGTTTTTGATCTGCTCCACAGCCTGGCTCACGGATTCTTCAGATGTCACATTGCAGGGGATCCCCAGCACATCGTATCCCTGGTCTTTGAGGCTTTGAACGGCTGTGTCCACATCATCTTTGTTGATGTCGGAGATGATGACCCGGGCTTTGGCCCGTGCCAGTGCTTCAGCGATGGCGTATCCGATGCCCCGGGCAGACCCGGTCACCAGAGTGACGCGTCCCTCAAGATTTGTCATGACAATACCTCCAAAGCTTTCCCGATTCCCTCGGCTGTATCCGTAGTGACAGATACGGCATCTGTTGAAATCCGGCGCACCAGGGCAGAAAGCACGTTCTTCGGTCCGCATTCAGCAAAATGCGTTACACCCTGCTGAAGCATAAATTCCATGCTGTGCATCCATTTCACCGGTGAACTGACCTGGGCGATGAGAAGCTCTTTCATCTTTTCCGGGTCCTTCTCCTCCTCCCCTGTCACATTCATGACCACAGGGATCCGGGGAGCGTGAAACGGGATCGAACGGATCACGTCCGCCAGCTGTTCACCGCTGGCTGCCATGAGCCTGGAATGGAATGCGCCCGAGACATTCAGAGGAAGGACCCTCTTGGCTCCGGCTTCTTTACACTCTTCCATACTCTTTTCAACGGCGCTGACCCGTCCGGAAATAACCACTTGTTCTGCTGAATTAAAGTTCGCCATGTCAGCACCGTTTCTCCGGCAGATCTCCTCCACCGTCTTGAAATCCATACCGATGACAGCCGCCATGGTTCCCGGCTCCATCTCTCCGGCCCGGGCCATAAGGGCTCCGCGCTCATTGACGATCGCCAGGGCATCTTCAAAACGCAAGACTCCCGAAGCGGTCAACGCGGCATATTCCCCCAGGCTGTGGCCGGCGGTAAAATGAAAATCCTGCCCCCGTTGAGAAAGGATCTGAAAAATTCCGTAATCCATGGTCAGAAGAGCGACCTGTGCGTTTTCCGTGGAGCGGAGACTCTCTTCCGGCCCCTGAAACATCAAAGCCGTCAAGTCGCGCCCCAGAAGGTCGTTCGCCTGATGGCAGAGGTCCCGAAACGAGGGTTCTGTCTCATACAGTGATTGCCCCATACCCACATATTGGGAACCCTGTCCTGAAAAAAGAGCAGCTTTTTTCATGTCACCACCTCACCACAACGCTTCCCCATGTCAATCCTCCCCCGAAGGCGACCATAAGGATGGCATCCCCGGGTTTGATCTTTCCGTCCCGGTTGGCTTCATTCAGCGCGATGGGAATCGTCGCTGAAGAGGAGTTGGCATAGCGGTCGATGGTGATCTGGACCTTTTCATAGTCCACCTTCAGGCGGTTGGCCAGGGCATCGATAATACGGATATTCGCCTGATGAGGGATCACAAGATCAAGGTCTTCCTCTTTCAGGCCGGCTCTCTTCAGGGCCTCCACAGAAGCGGATTTCATCACACGCACAGCGTGTTTGAACGTCTCCTGGCCTTCCATGGTGATATAGTGCATCCCTTTGTCGATGGTCTCGTGTGAGGCGGGATGTAATGTGCCTTCGGCTTCTTTGACGAGAAGATTTCCGTAACGTCCGTCAGCTCCGAGATAGTTGGACAGGATCCGCCCGCCCTTTTCGTCCTCGGTGGCCTGGAGAATGGCTGCTCCGGCTCCGTCGCCGAAGAGAACACACGTACTGCGGTCTTCCCAGTTGGTGATCTTGGTGAGTTCTTCCACCCCGATCACGGCGATGGTCTTGTACATCCCTGATTCGATATAGGCCCGCGCCATGGAGAGGCCGTACATAAATCCTGAACAGGCGGCCGAGACATCCACAGCCGGGATATGGGTAATATGAAGATGTTTTTGAAGCCAGCAGGCGGTGGACGGGAACATGGTGTCCGGGGTCACCGTCGCAACGATGATATAATCCAGCTCTTCTTTGTCCATGCCGATGGAGTCAAGAGCGTCCGTCAGGGCATTGGCCGCCAAAACTGAACTTGGTTCATCAGGGGCTGAAATCCTCCGCTCACGAATGCCCGTGCGCGTCCTGATCCATTCGTCCGTGGTGTCGACGACCTTTTCCAGGTCAAAGTTCGTTACCACCTTCGCCGGAAGGAAAGCGCCCGTAGCAATGATCTTTGCGTAGGGCATTGTTATTCTCCGGTGACGACGATTTGTTTCCCTTTATATGTCCCGCATTCATCACAGACAGTGTGGGGTTTCTTGAACGCGCCGCACTGTTCGCATTTGACAAGCTTGGGAGCAAAAAGCTTCCAGTGTGTCCTTCTTTTATGTTTCCTCTGTTTTGATACTTTTCTCTTTGGTACTGCCATTTCTACTCACCTCCGTATATTGCCTTTTTTATTGATTTCAAGGCACTCCATGCCCCGCCGTCTGTCTCAGGTTCACACCCGCAGTCTTTCTTGTTCAGGTTTTGTCCGCATTGCGGGCATAACCCCTTGCAGCTCACATCACAGACAGGCTTCAAGGGCATGTTCACGACGATTTCATCCCTCAAAATTTTTCCGATATCAATGACGTGGTCATCGTAAAAAACAAGATCAAGCTCTTCAGCAGCGAGATCCCTTTCCGGTTCAGTGAACTCGGGTCGGGGCTTCAGCATCAATCGGACCGGAAGATGAAATGAGCGTGTAAACGGCTCCAGGCAACGGGAGCAGTTCAGCCGATAAGTCCCGTTCAGGAAACCTGTCAACTCATATCCGCCGGAGATTTCAATGATCTCGCCCTGAAAGGCTGTCGCGCCTTCGACTTCGGGTAGTTCCGGGTCGAAAGTCTCCTCAAGGTGTTTTGCCTCTTTTTTTACGCTTCCCAGATCAATTCTCATAGGGAAAAGAGTATAGATATCCCTATCTATTGTCAAGCGAAAAGTGGGGTTTTCAATAAAAAAATGAACGTTGTTCATTATATAATACTTATACTTATCTATAACTTGTTATCATTTAGTAAACTTGTTGCTAAAGACCTGAATCAGCAACTTGCAATTTTTCAAGCAGTTACGAAACAACTCTTTTTGGCACGGCTTATGCTTAATAATACAGTGTAAACGGAAAGGAGAATTATGATAAAGGACTATTTCCGGGATGTATCCACCAAAGACGAAATGACATTCGAAGAGATGAAGGAAATACTCATCAGCGATTCCGTTGAAGAGAAGGACTATAACCGTATTGTGGAGTCAAATCTGAAACTGGTGATCTCCATCGCAAAGAAATATGTGAAGAGCGGGATCTCCTTCGAAGACCTGATCCAGGAAGGGAATATCGGCCTGATCAAGGCGGCCAAAAAGTTCGACCCCTCTCTCGGGTATAAGTTCTCCACCTACTCCTGCTGGTGGATCCGCAACCAGATCGAGAGAGCGATTTACAATAAGAAGAACCTCATCCGTGTCCCTCTGAACAAGATGCATTCCTATTTTAAATACAAGTACAACCCTGAGGAACTCACAGAACATGAGAAAAAGAAGGGAGCAAAACTGGAGCAGGAGATTCCGAGCTCCTACTGTTCTCTTGACTCCCCTCTGAAAAACAGAGAGGATTATTCGATTCTGGGAGATATCCTCACCATTGAGGAGAATTCTCCCGAGGACAACCTCATGCGTGAAGAATCTCTGACGCTGATCCATAAAGCCATCGAATCTCTTCCCCAGAAGAAGAAATTCATCATCAAATACCGATTCGGTTTTATCGACGGCGACAAACACTCTCTTAAAGAGACCGGGGACCTCCTGGGGATCTCCTCGGAAGCGGTGCGTCAGAATGAGATCACAGCGTTCAAGCTGTTAAGAGAGAACCTTGTTTCACTGGAACTCCACTAACCACTCCCATCCAACCCCGTAACACCCATAAAAAAAGGGCGGCACGCAACGGCCGCCCTTTTTTTGGCTTATCAGTATAGAGGAGATCCTACTGGATGTAGACCCTGATCTTGCTCTCTTTTCTCTTTGCTTCGATCCAGGTGTAGAAGAACTCCCTGAACTTCTCATTATGCAGGCTTTCGCGGGCCTTGATGCGTTCGTCTTCTGACATGGTCTCCACCACTGTGGTGTCGATCCTGATGTTGTTCACATAATAGATCTCATTCCCCTTCTCAATCGAGGTGGACCCTTTTTCGGCAGCCCTTGAGATCGTCTTCAGATCTTCTGATGTAAAGGGGCCGGCTTTATCTGAAACGACCACATTATCCAGGCGTACCGGAGGTTCACGGAGAAGGTCCTCGTGGGCCGCCTCTTTGGCTTTGTCACGGACATAAGCCAGGGTCACTTCGTTCTTCACGTTTTCAAGTTCAGGCAGGAAGCTCTCTTCGACCCGTGAGAGCCACATGACGATATAGGCATCCCCCATCCGGAGCGGAGTCAGGACATCGCCTTCTTTGCTCTTGAGGATCTTGTTCACAGCCTTTTCCTGTTCAGCAGGATCCCTGATCTGCTGCAGGAATGACGGGATGTTATCCCTGTTGACGCCGTCGGCTGTCTGAATACGGATATTATACCTGGAGAGCATCTCCTGACCGATCTCGCCGTCTTCAGCGTCTTTGGCGATCTCTTTGGCTGTTCCGCGAAGATCCTTCATCCCCTTGGCGTATTTGATGTCATCGACGACCCGGCCCTTAGCCTCTTCGAAAGAAGGCAGATAACCGCTCCGTCTCTCCACAAGATGCATGATGACATAGCCGTCCTGAACAGGGACCGGCTCTGAGACATCGCCGTATTTCAGAGCAAATGCTGCTCTCTTGAAAGACATATCGTATCCGAAGCCGGGGACAAAAGACTGATATCCGGGTTCGAAAAAGCCTGTCTGGAAGGGGATCATCTCCATCTCTTTAGCGGCATCACGGAACTCCTCAGGCCCGGCTTGAGCCAGTTTTGCCTGATACCCGGATGCAGCTTTTTCGGCCAGAGAGGAGGCTTTCTCCCGCTTGAGCTGTTCGGTGATCTTGGGACGCACACGGGAATCACTCAGGGGAAGGATATCATGATCTGAAGCATCCACGACCTTCGCCACCACCAGGGCATCATCCGTGCTGAACGGTCCTGCCACGGTATTCAGCGGAGCTGACATGAGAGTGGAAACGATCTCAGGATCAGAGATCACACTCTGCTGGATCTCGCTTTGGGTGGCCAATCCGGCGTTACGGACGTCCATCCCCGCTGTTTCGGCGATCTCCTGGAGCGAAAGGCCGGCTTCAGCCATCTTCGCCACCTCTTTCGCCCTCACATTCAACAGAGAAGCGATCTTCTCTTCTCTGAGAGCTTTGGTGATATTCGTCTTGACAGAGGAGTCTTCAGGAGAAGGATAGTGGCTCTCTTCGCGGTCTTCCAGCTTGATGATATGATATCCGTACTGGGTCTCCACAGGGCCGTAGACCTCTCCCACCTTCATCTTTTCAAAGACGGCTTTATCAAAAGCCTCGACCATATCCCCCCGTTTGAAATAACCCAGGTCTCCTCCGGCCTGACCCGTGGGGCCCTGGGAATACTCTTTGGCCAGGGCTGCGAAATCATCCCCTGCCTGGGCTTTTTTCAAGACATCCTGGGCTTTAGCTTCAACGGCTTTTTTCTCCTCTTCTGTGGGGTTCACAGGAAGAGTGAAGAGGATATGACGGGCCCGGGCGCGTGAGGGGACCTTGAACTCCTCTTTATGCGCATTATAATAAGCCTTGATGTCATCATCCGTTACGGTGACCTCACTCTGAAGGGAGCTCCCTTCGAGAACGGCATACTGAAGCGCAATGCGGCGTCCCTGGTCGAACTTGTCCTGGTTGTCGCGGTAATAGTCACGGATCTCTTTTTCAGAGACAGCGACCCGTTGGGTAAAATCGGCTGTGCGGATCTTGACATATTCCACATTGACCTCTTCATCCCTCTGGTACTGCTCTTTGTGCGCGTTAAAAAACTTCCTGGCTTCGTCATCATCCACAGTATACTGTCCCGCGAGATTTGCCGGGCTGACAGCGGTATATTTCAATGTGACTCTTTTGGGACGCCGCCAGTTCTCCTTCTTCTCATCAAAATAAGCCTGGAGGTCCTCTTCGGACGGCGTGATCCCCGCGGTAAAATCGTTGATATCGGCGGAAGCATAGCTGAAACTCATACGGAGATTGTTGGCCAGGTAGTAATCTTCCAGCTCCTGATCTGTCACGATGATACTCTCCTTCATGAAATCCATGGCTTTCTGCGCGAGGATCTCTTTGGAGAAAGCATTTTCGATCTCGGCGAGCTTGTCCGCAGGCATATTGTTGATCCATGTGTTCCATTTCTCTTCATCGAACCGGCCGTCGGTCTTGAAGACATCATACTGCATAAGCGCTTCTTTGATCTCAGGAGCTGTGACCGTAAACCCGTTTTTTTCAGCATACTGCAAAAGGAGGTGATTGTTGATCACCTGGGAGAGCGCCTGGTTCTTGGCCTGCTCGTTGATGGCCTCCTTCTGGTCCTTGGTCACCATACCGTAGTAATTCTCATAGAATTTGACCATTCTCTCATACGACTGGGAATAGGACTGGTAAAACTCTTCATAGGGGATCTTCTCCCCGTTCACTTTGGCGGCCACTCCGGGCGCCCCGTGATCTCTGGATCCTGACCCGGCTCCCCAGATAATAAAAGCCGGTGTGATAATGATGACCAGAAACCATAGAATTGATTTTTGTTTTGACCTCAAGGTATTAAGCATTGTTCATCAACCCCCTTATTAATGTCAGAAAGCGGATAAATAAAAAAAGGGTTATCCTCTCTTTTTTTCATAGGGATTATATCAGCTTTTCTTCTGAAATAAAGTGAAAAGTTCTGATGCCCCGGCCCGGAGCACCTGTCCCGTCAGCTTTCGGCGACGAGACAGGCCAGAGCCATACAGTAAAATTTCGATAAAGCTGTTTCACTCCGGGACATGACCACCACCGGTTTTTCCGTTCCCTGGATAAGGCCGGCAAGTTCCCCGCCTGCAAACCGCATGAGCCCTTTGTAGAAAGCATTGCTGGCTTCCAGCGACGGAAAGATGAGAATATCGGCATCCCCCTCAAGGGGAGACGAGACCCCTTTAATGGCCAGGCTCTCGGGATCGCAGGCACAGAAGAGGTCAAGGGGCCCGTCCACAAGACAGCCGGTGATCTGACCGCGGACATTCATCCTGGATAACAGGGCATAATCAATGGAGTTCTGAAAGTGGGGTGAGACCTTCTCGGAAGCCCCGATGAGGGCCACACGGGGAGTCTCGATCCCGAATTTATGCGCCATCTCCACGGAATAGGTGATCATTGCCGATTTCTGACTCAGGTCGGGAAAAGGCAGCACAGCCGTATCAGACACGAAGAGCAGCTTATGGTATGCAGGCAGCTCAAGGGCGCAGGTGTAACTCATCACGGCATTGGGTCTCATGAGCCCGTTCTCCTTGTGGAGAACAGCTTTGAGAAATTTGTCCGTTCCGACGAGCCCTTTCATGAGGATATCCGCCCGGCCCTTTTTCACAGCGGCCACAGCCTGTCCAAGAGCCTCTCCTTCGCTTGAACACTCTATGACATCGAAGGAGCCGGTTGCCACCCCCGCTTCACGGGCCGCCTGTTCCATGAGATCGGCGCGCCCGTAGAGAACCGGTTCGATCAACCCCTCTTTTGCTGCCTGCCCCACAGCCTCCATGGTGTTCATATCCTCTGCACAGGCCACAGCCACCTTTTTTAAGACGCCCTTCTCTTTCAGGAAGGGCGCGATCTCTGATAATTTCCTTATGGGCCTCATGCTTTTCCCCGCGACATCATAGCCGCAAGAGCGATGGACGCCATCTTGACCTCCACACTGTCTCCCCGGGACGAGAGGATCGCCGGGACCCGTGCCCCCACCACCACGGCGCCCAGGTTGGCATTCGCCAGCTTGGTATTGGTCTTATAAAAGACATTTCCCGATTCGATGTTGGGGAAGAGGATACAGTCGGCATCACCGGCGACATCGCTGACGATGCCTTTCAGTTCCACCGATTCAGGGTCGATGCAGAGATCCATGGCCAGAGGCCCGTCCACGAGAGCTCCTTTGATCTGGCCCCGCTCCGCCATCTTTGTGATCACAGCCGCATCGGCATTAGCCGGGATCTTGGGCGTAACCGTTTCAGACGCGGCCAACAGGGCGACTTTGGGTTTCTCTATCCCCAACGCATGCGCAGTCTGGATGAGATAGTTCGTGATGGCGACCTTCTGCTCCAGGTCCGGCAGAGGGATAATGGCCACATCTCCCACGATCATAAGTTTATGGTAATTGGGATTCTCCAGGACAGTCACATGGCTGAGGACGGCTTTTTTCTCCATGAGTCCGTTTTCCTTGTTCAGGATCCCTCTCATATACTTGTCAGTATTGACCAGCCCTTTCATAAGAAGATCACCTTCTCCGGCATTGATCAGGGCAACGGCTCGCGCCACAGCCCGGACATCATCCGGTTCGTTGACGATCCGGTAGAGAGAGGGATCGATCTTTTCCTCTTTGCATATGTTCAGGATCTTTTTTTCATCTCCGACGAGGACTCCCTCCACAAGGCCCATCTCCCTGGCCTGGTGAACAGCCCCGATGGTGTGGCTGTCATTGGCACAGGCCGCCACCAGCACCTTTTTCTGCTCATTTCTCAAGACATCAAACATCTGTTCTAACTTGGTAATCATCATGACCTCCGTTCCCGATCAGCTATATGTTTTGCTCTTTTCTTCCCCTGCCATGACACGCCGGCCGGCATCTGCCAGGGCTTCCATCTCTTTTTCACCCGGATATTCTATATGTTTTCCCAGAAAACTCAAATGCTCTTTTAGAAAAGGCATAAGGATCGTCTGGGCATAGACCAGTCCGCCGGTGAAGACAACGGCATCCACTTTACCCTTCAGAGCTGCGGCAGCTCCCCCGGCTTCCTTGATGACCTGATACCCCATGGCCTTGAGTGCAGAGAGGGCTGTCTCATCACCCTGAGAAGCTTTTTTTTCCAGTTCCGACCCGTTGTCGGTCCCGGTATAGGCGATGAGGCCGCTCTTTTTAGCAAACTTCCCTTCCAGTTCCTTCTGTGTGTACTCCCCGCTGAAACACATCTGGATGAGGTCTCCGATGGGCAGAGCTCCGGCTCTCTGAGGGGAAAAAGGGCCCATTCCTAAAAGGGCATTGTTGACATCGATGCATCGCCCTTCCCGGACAGCCACCACGGAGATCCCCCCGCCCATATGGATCACGACAAAGTTACACTTGTCCAGAGGTTTTCCCAGCTCGGAAGCGGCTTTTCTCGCACAGGCCCGGACATTCAGCGCATGAAACAGGGATTTCCTTCTGATCTCCGGGACACCTGAAAAACGCGCCAGGGAGCACATCTCATCCACGGTGACAGGATCGGTGATAAAAGCGGGTATCCCGGCCTCATCCCCGATGGATTTCGCCAGATAAGCTCCCAGGTTGGAGGCATGCTCCCGTCCCCAGATCTTCTTATCGGCCAGGTCGTCCAGCATGGCCTGGTTGACTTCATAGACCCCTCCCTCGATGGGTTTCATGAGTCCTCCCCGGCCCACCACCACATCAAGCTCCCCCAGAGTCATCCCCCGCTCTTTCAGGGCTTTTGTGATAAATTCCTTACGGAATTCAAACTGATCCACGATCCGTTGAAAACCGGCGATCTCTCCGGCGTCATGACGGATGGTCTCCTCGAACAATGCGGTATTATCTTCAAAAACAGCGATCTTGGTCGATGTCGACCCGGGATTAATGGTTAAAATCTTCATACGCCCCCCTTATTCGTTTTCTCAAACATCATCCATGATTCGCCGATGCTGGACAGCTTCAGCGATGTGAACATCCTCTATCATCTCCCGCTCATCCAAATCGGCGATGGTACGGGCCACTTTTAAAATCCTGTGATATGAACGCGCCGAAAGCGCATATTCCCGGACAGCTCCTGCCAGAAGACGGTCAGCTTCCGCTGTCAGGGGACAATATTTTTTGACCAGGGCTGCCGGCATTTCCGCGTTGAAAGAGAGAGGCTTGTGTTGAAAACGTTTCCGCTGGACAGCAGCGGCACGGACCACACGCCGGCGGATCGCAGCGGAATCTTCCTCCTGCCACTCCCCTTTGAGCTCCCGATACTCCACCCGGGGCACATCAACATGGATATCGATACGGTCAAGCAGCGGGCCGGAGATCTTTCGTCTGTACCGGTAGATATCCGAAGGAGAACACCGGCATTCCCTCTCCTTGTCTCCAAGATAACCGCAGGGGCAGGGATTCATCGCCGCGACAAGAAGAAAATCAGAGGGGTACTTCACAGCATAAGCAGCGCGGGTGATGTGGATCTCTTTCGACTCTATGGGTTGCCGAAGGACTTCGATGGTTCCTTTTTTGAACTCTGGAAACTCATCGAGAAAAAGGACCCCTTTATGAGCCAGACTGATCTCACCGGGCCGGGGACGGTGCCCGCCGCCCACCAGTCCCACATCGCTGATGGTATGATGCGGAGCCCTGAAGGGCCGCCTGCGTTTCACCGGGTCCTTTTCCGAAAGCAATCCGCTCACACTGTAGATCTTCGTCACCTCAAGAGCTTCTCTGCGATTCATGGGAGGAAGGATGGAAGGAATACGTCTGGCCAGCATGGTCTTCCCCGTCCCCGGAGGCCCCACCATGAGGATATTATGCCGTCCCGCCACAGCGACTTCCATGGCGCGTTTGGCCACCGCCTGCCCCCTGACCTCACTCATATCAGGGAATCCGTCGTCGTCAGCAGGCTCCAATGGCCCCTCCTTGCCTGTGAGAGGAGAGACGATCCGGGTCCCGTTGAGAAAAGCCATGACCTCCCCGAGATGGGAGACCGGAAAGATCTTCAACCCCCTGACAAAGGAGGCTTCAGATGCATTTTCAGAGGGACAGATCAGATGGAGGCCGTTTTTGACAGCCCATTCAGCCAGGGGAAGGATCCCTTTGATCTTTCTGATGGAGCCGTCCAGGGCCAGTTCTCCGGCCATGAGAAAACGGGACAGGTCTCCTTTGACAAGATCCAGCGCAGCCAGGACGGAGACAGCCATGGGGAGGTCATAATGGGCCCCCTCTTTTTTCATATCGGCGGGAGCCAGATTGATGACGATCTTTTTGTTCATAAGCCGGATACCGCAATGGGTAAAAGCCACCCTGATGCGCTCACGGCTCTCTTTGGTGACCGTATCTCCCAGCCCCACAACGGTAAAACTGGGCAGTCCGGGAGAGACCCCCGACTCTATGGTGACTTCATAAGGGATGATTCCGTTTACGCCTGCTGATAAGACTTTACTGACCATTACTCCATACCATATTATCAATGAGTCTTGTTTTTTCCACATAAACCGCCAACGCAAAGAGTGTGCCCCCGGGGTTGATCTCCCCCTCGAAAGGTTCCAGAGTCTCTGCATCGGCCACACGGGCATAATCGAGCCGCGCAGAGGAAACCGAAGCCACAGTCTCTTCCATGACCGCCTGAAGATGATGCGCCGAGCGTTCTCCGTGATCCAGGGCTTGACGGGCTTCACCCAGGGCCTGTTGAAGGACAAGCGCCTCACGGCGTCCTTTTTTTGACAGATATTTATTGCGGGAACTCATGGCCAGTCCGTCGTCTTCCCGGACAATGGGGCACGGGATCACATCAACGCTGAAGTGGAGGTCTTTCACCATCCGTTCGATGACTTTGTATTGCTGATAGTCTTTCAGGCCGAAATAGGCCCTCCCGGGACGCACCAGGTGGAAAAGCTTGCCCACGATGGTACAGACTCCCCTGAAATGCGTGGGCCGTGAGAGGCCGCAAAGATGCTGTGTCAGGCGGGTGACTTCGATATAAGTCTGATAACCGTCAGGATAGATCTCCCCGGCTGAGGGGATAAAGAGTCCCCGCACACCTTCACGGGCACACAGCGCAGCGTCGCGTTCCAGGTCCCTGGGATACCGGTCCAGATCCTCTTCCGGGCCGAACTGGGACGGATTGACAAAAAGAGAGACGACCACATGATCATTCTCTCCGGCGGCTTTCCGGATGAGAGAAAGATGTCCTTCATGGAGATATCCCATGGTGGGAACCAGCCCCACGCGTCCTTGAAGAGTCTCCCGGAAGGTCCTCATCTCTTGCAGTGTGGTGAGTTTTTCCATAGTCTCCTTTCAGGGCCGCAGGACATTCTCTTCGCCTGGAAATGTCTTGTCTTTGACTGCCTGGACATATTTTTTTACGCTCCGTGTCACCGTCCGTCCCACATGGTTGAAAATACGGGTATGCCTGGGGACAAAGTCGGGATAGAGGCCCATAATATCATAACAGACCTGGATCTCCCCATCGCAGAAACGGCCTGACCCGATCCCGATGACAGGGACATGGAGTTCAGCCGAGACCTGCTTCCCCAATGATTCGGGGACCGACTCCAGGACCAGTGCCGTGATCCCCGCCTCCTCAAGTTTCAGAGACCACTCCATGATCCGCTCCCGCTCATCCATGGCCCGGCCACGGACGATCTCGCGGCCGAAGGCTTTCACAGACTGTGGCGTGTATCCTAAATGTCCCACAACAGGGATACCGCACTCCACCAGCCGTCTCGCCAGCTCCAGGTGAGACCCTTCAAACTTCACCGCCGACGCCCCTGTGGCGCTCATGAGCCGCCCGGCATTCCTGATCCCCTCTTCCACAGAGACCTGGAACGACATGAACGGCATATCCACGACCACGAATGCCCGGCGGGATCCCCTGACCACAGCAGCCCCGTGGGAGATCATCTGATCCATGGTCACACGCAGCGTGTTCTCCTCCCCGTAGACCACCATCCCCAGGGAATCTCCCACGAGGATCATGTCCACTCCGGCACGGTCGATGGCCTGTGCCATGGAATAGTCATAGGCTGTCAGGGCCGCCACCCGGTCTCCCCTGGCTTTCATTTTGATCATGTCCTGAGAGGTCAATCGTTTTTCCATACGTCCCCCCAACTTTTAATACGGCCGATCCCTTTGCCCGGGCCGGCTTCTATTTTCACTCCGGTCTCGGGGTCCCTGAACTCCCCCAGGAGTTCTGTGAGAGGGAGAAGGACAAAATCCCTTTTCAGCCTCTCTCTGTGGGGGATCTGCAGAGACTCCTCCCGGAGGATCTCCCGGTCATAATAGATAATATCGATATCAATGGGACGGGGCCTGTTTCGTTTTGACCACGTTCTCCCCATCTCCACCTCGATCTCCTTCACCGTGTCCAAAAGAGCCCGGGGAGAAAGAGCTGTCCGGCCCAGAAGGGCCATATTGATGAACGGTCCCTGGGCGGTATACCCTGCCGGTGCCGATTCATAGAGAGAGGAAAAACGGTCGCAGAAAAACCCTTCAGCCTCTGTCAGCTTCCGGACGGCTGAAGTGATGTTCTCTTCCCTTTTCCCCACATTGCTTCCCAGGGCCAGGACCACTCCATGAAAACGGCGGACACTCCTGAGAAGGCATCGTTCTCCCTGCGGCATCCCCAGGTGTATCTCTGCTTCCCATCGGGTTGCGGGAATCCTCTCCGCCAGATAGCCGATGATCCTGCCGGGAAGTGATTCCAGGGAGTCTTTGAATGTCTCCAGATAGCAGGTGATCCAATGGACGAGTTGGTCAGAGGAGAGCCCGGAAGAGGGAAACAGAGGTGAATCCGCCCCCGCTGTGACCGAAAGCCGGGCTGTCTCCCCCCCGGAGGCCTTCGGAACGGAAATGATTCGGGAATATACGATCTCGTCCATAAGCCCATCATATCATATCCCCTTTTGATGTCAAACAAAAGGGAAAGCGGTCTCAGCCCAGAGCAACGTCAAGAAGCATCATGACGGTAAATCCCAGCGTGAACCCCATGGTCGCCAGGTCCACGTTTCCGTGCTGCTGGGAATCAGGGACCGCATCCTCGATGACCACAAAGATCATGGCTCCTGCAGCAAAAGCCAGGGCAAAAGGGAGAAGCGGTTTGACGGCGACCACAGCAAGCGCGCCCAGCACAGCTGAAAGAGGTTCCACAAGCCCCGACAGCTGTCCGTAGAAAAAACTCTTTCTCCGGCTGACGCCGGCCTGCCTCAGGGGAAAAGAGACGGCAGCCCCTTCGGGAAAGTTCTGGATCCCGATCCCCAGCGCCAGGGCCACCGCCCCGGCAGGAACAGCCCCGGGAAGATTCTGGGAAAGAGCTCCGAACGCGACTCCCACGGCAAGCCCCTCGGGGATGTTATGAAGTGTCACGGCCATGACAAGGAGAATGCTCTTTTTCAACCCTGTATGGAGCCCCTCGGCTTTCTTCATGTCAAGGCCCGGGTGAAGATGGGGAAGAAGCCGGTCCAGGCCCCACAGGAAAAAGACACCGGCTAAAAACCCTGAGACCGCAGGGAGCCAGGAGGGGACAGGAAGCTCTTCAGCCATCTCTATGGCAGGGGCCAGAAGCGACCAGTAGCTTGCAGCGGTCATGACTCCCGCAGCAAAGGCCAGCATGACGTCATGAAGCTTGATATTCACGCTTTTGCTCAAAAAGACTGTCCCCGCCCCCAGGGTGGTCATCACCCAGGTAAAAAGGCCGGCGGCCAGAGCCAGAAGGACAGGATCATACTGTAAAAGAGCGTCCATACATCTCCTCAGGTTTTCGCTGTTCAGGAAAGAATATTATGGACCACTTTCCCGTCGATCAGCGTCATCCGGCAGACAGTCTTCATCTCAAAGGGATCCCCGTCAAAGACAGCGATGTCAGCATCTTTCCCCGTCTCCAGGCTGCCAATACGGTCTGCGCAGTCACAGATCTCGGCGGCATGGAGGGTCACAGCTTTGAGCGCCCCGTCTTCTGAAAGGCCGTTTTTCCTGGCCAGCCCCACCATGAGAGGCAGATAATCGATGGGAATCACCGGAGCATCCGTCATGATGGCGACTTTCACCCCCGCTTTTTCCAGGACCCCCGCCGTGGAGAAGGTGATATCCTTCAGCTCCTCTTTCACCCGGGCACTCAGGGAGGGCCCGATAATAGCATCGATCTTGTTCTTTGCAAGATAGGGGGCGATCTTATGGCCGTCGGTACAATGCTCCACACGGAGCCTGAACCCGAACTCTTTCTGGATACGGATCACCGTGATGATATCGTCAAAGCGATGAGCATGACAGCGGGCCGTGAGCTTTCCTTCGAGGACAGAGGCCAGGATCTCATTCTGCAGGTCGAACTCCGGGGCTTTATCCGGATCTTTTTCCCCTTTTTTCTTCTTTTCCAGATAGTTTTTCGCTTTAAAAAAAGCTTCCCGCATGACAGCGGCATTGCCCATGCGTGTGGAGGGATACTGGTTTTTCCCCACTCCATAGACACGTTTGGGGTTTTCTCCCAGGGCCATCTTCAACCCGGCGGGGTCTTTGACCACAAGCTCATCCACCACAGAAGAGCCGGCCGTCTTCATGACCACGGATTGGCCACCGATCACATTGGCGCTTCCCGGGCCTGTGAAGACAGAGGTGATCCCTGCTCTGCAGGCGTCTTTGAACGCAATATCATCAGGGTTGATGGCATCGATGGCCCGCAGATGGGGTGTGGAAGGACTGGTCATCTCATTGCCGTCTGAACCGGCCCACTCGTTGCTCTCCTCCCACATCCCCACATGGCAGTGAGCATCGATAAGCCCAGGAGTCACGGTCATTCCTGTGCAGTCCACGACCTGGCACTTCCCGGGAGGCGTGATCCCGGAGCCGATCTCTTTGATCTTTCCCTTCTCTACAAGGATATCGCACTTCTCCCTGGTGTTTCCCAAACCGTCCAGAACTTTGCCATTCTTCAATAAAATCATAAGACCTCCTTTACAATGTCGCTGATATCGTCTCCGCGACGGCGAATGCGGCGTCCATGGCCTGAGCCATATTATAATACTTGTACTCGGCAAGCCGTCCCACGGGGAAAAGCCTCCTGTATGAACGGCCAAGAGCGGCATACTGTTCATAAAGGCCGGCACTCTCTTCGCCCGGGACAGGGTAATAGGGGATATCCCCCCGGGACAGGGAACAGGGCCGGGGATATTCATATGCGATGGTGGTTCCCGGCACGTCCTGGCCGGTGCAATGTTTGAACTCGGTGATCCGGGTGTACGCCTCTTCGTTGGGGTAGTTGACTGTGCAGACAGGCTGAAACCGTGCTGCCTGAAGATGTGAAAACGTGAAGGAGAGGCTCCGGTAAGGGAGTTCTCCATAACAGAAATCGAAAAGCTCATCAAGAGGAGCCGTAAAACAGACAGCACCGGGATAGGGCTTCCCGTCCAGGGCGATCTCTCCGCGGGAAAAAGAGAGCCTCTCTTTCCACGATGTCTCCGTTTCCAGTGTGATCCCCGCATGGGTGGTCATCCGGGTAAAGAGAGGGGTATACCCCTCATCGGGCATGGCCTGAAAAGGATCTGTAAAGTAGCGCCCGTCCCGCCCGGCGACCACCGGGACCCGGCTCAGCACATCGGGGCTCAACTCGTCCGGCTCGCGGCCCCACTGCTTGGTGGTGTAGTGGTAGAAGACATTCTCATAGATATATCGTCCCAGTTCGCGGAGTTCTTCCTCCTGTGCACTGAGCAGCTCCCATATGGATATCCGTGCCCCTTCTCCGAAAGCCCCGCTCATCTTCTCTTCCAGGCGAAGAGCGTCTTTGGAGGGGAAAAGTCTTTCCAGCGAGTCGAAATTGAAGGGGAGGGGGACAAGATGGCCGTTGATGGAGGCCATGACATGATGCTCATAGGGGTGCCATCCGGTGAAACGGGAGAGGAACTCCACGGTGCGGCGGTTTGATGTATGGAAAAGATGCGGCCCGTACCGATGGACAAGGACACCATGGTCATCCTTTTCATCATACGCCTGCCCGGCGATATGCGGGCGCTGCTCCAGGAGCAGGACACTCTGCCCCTTCTCGGCCAGGAGCCGGGCCAGGGTGCAACCGGCGACCCCGGCACCCACGACAACCGCATCACACGTCATGTCTCTCCTTCCCGGGGAAAATATTGAATAGCCAGCAGAGTGATATCATCGTTGCGGGGCCCGTTGCCGCTGAACTCATTGTTCTCTTTGAGCATCTTTTTCACCACATCGATGACTCCGGCAGAGCCGTAGCGGTCCACGGCCTCTTTGACACGCTCTTTTCCGAAAAGGTCGCCTTCACTGTTCATGCGGTCTGTGATCCCGTCTGTATAGAAAAAGAGAAGATCCCCGGGAGAGAGCCACAACCTCTTTTTTTCGGTGAACTCTCCGAAAGAGGGATTCTCCAGAAGATTGAATCCGATCCCCCGGGAAACGAGAAAATTGCTTTTTCCCTTCTCCTCCCGGTAGAGGAGGGGTTCATCATGACCGCATCGGATCCAGTCGAAATAACCGTGAACGGTATCGATGACTCCGATGATCATGGTGACAAAAAAGCCTCGCTTCTTTGTCTTTCTCAAATAGTTGTTGATAAAAAGCCCCACGTCCACGATATCGTTTTCAAAGGAAAACGCCGAATTGATCGCGCCTTTAAGCTCCGCCATAAAGAAGGCTGCCGAAACCCCCTTCCCCGAGACATCCCCGATGACGAACCCGTATTTGTTCTGCCCCAGGGAGACAAGATCGTAATAATCTCCGCCCACCACCATGGAGGGAATATAGGCGGCCTTGATATCCAGCCCCCGGATAGAGAGGTTCCGTCGGGGAAGCAGTTCCATCTGGATCTTTTTTGCGATCTCCATCTCCCGTTTCATCCTCTGGTTTTCAATGGTCTCGGTGAGGTCTTCAAAGGAGATGATGGTGCTCACCAGAGACGAGTGGGCCTCCCCTTCGTAAAAACGCTTGAGGTCTTCCAGCCGTGAGATGAAGGGGACGATCTTAAATTGCAGATAGGCCCCCTTATGCCAGAACTTGACACTGCAGGCCTCCAGAGTGGTGATGGCTTTCCCGATGGCCTCTTCAAGCTCGTCCAGTGTCTGTTTCTCAAAGACATCGTGAAGGTCCACCAGGTGTTTTCCGCGGTAGACACAGCGGGTCCGGTTACAGGAATAGCACATCCCCATCCCCGTGCAGATGATCCCTTTCTGCTCCCCCAGCCCCAGGATCTTCCGGCCGGCTGAATTGATGTTGGCCAGAAGGCTCTGGTCTGCCGACATGAGCCCGAAAGGGATCCCTTCATAGAGAGCCGCATTCAGGTTGACAAAAGAGCGCAGTGCGCCAAAAGCACTGTAGCGTATGGCATACTGGTTCACCAGGAGAGAGAGCTGGACCATCTCCGTCTCGGTGATGGCATTGGCCCGCTTAAACCCGATATGCATGATATCTTTCAGGTCAAAATAGAACTCCCTGTTCTGAAATGCGGGTTTTGACCTGAACTCCATCCGCAGCGGGATGAACAGGGATGTCCTGCTGCCTGTCCGTTCAAAGACATCTTTGAAAAACGGGTCCGATGACGCATCCAGGGAGTAGTGGACATCCACCTGCTGGGCAAATTCCCTGACATAGGGCCCCATCCACTTTTCGATCTCATACCCCTTTTTATCCAGCCCGTAATGAAGGCATTTCTGATGATCCATGTCCAGAAGAAAGAGAGAGTCCACACCGTATGTGTGTTTCAAGACCCCGAAGACATCCTTGAAAAAGTTATAGGCATCATCATTGAAGTAGATCTTGAACCGTGAAAAAAAATTGATCGTTCTCATTGCTCTCTGTGGAGGACATCTTTAAAAAATGTTTTGAAGGTCTCGTCAGACTTCCGCAGGCGGATCACCATCTCACGGATGAAAGACCTGTAGACTTTATAACGGATCTCGTCATGATCACCGAGGATACGTTCAAAATCACTTCTCAGGAGGACCAGGAGTTCAAGGTCGGTCTTCGCCCGGGCATTGGCAAAACGCCCTTTGGAGTCGATGATCCCCACTTCACCGAAAAAATCCCCGTTTTTGAATGTCATGACCGTCTGCGCCGGCTTTTCACGGATATACCGGAAGATCTCCACCTCTCCCTTCTGGATGATAAAAAAGGCATCCGCCGCCTCCCCCTCTTCGAAGATCATTGTCCCGGAATCATAGGCTTTGAGAAAAAGCCTTTTTTCGATGAGAGCGGCTTCCGACGTATCGAGAAGAGAAAAGAGATAGTATTTTTCAATCATTTCAGACCCCCATATCCATGAGATAGAACATGTTCAGTTTGTCGCTGGTGGACCGGATACGGATACTCAGCTTCAGAATGATATTTTCCAGGATCGCCGTGGCATAGGGGGCTTTTTCATCGATGAGAGAAAGAAAATCATTCCGGTCGATCCTGAGGACTTCAGTCCCCTTATGGGCGATGGCTGTGGCGCTCCGGACATCTCCGTCGATGATGGCCATCTCCCCGAAAAAATCAAAGGGTTTCAGGATGGCCACCTCCTCTTCTCCGATTCCCGGAATATTCAGGATAATACTGATCCCCCCCGCGCCCAGGATATAGATATCTTCACCCACCTCTCCTTCATGAAATATGGTCTCTCTCTTATCGAAGCTTTTTTTTTCGAAAAGAGAGATGACCGTGGGGAAAAAGGCCAGAGGAAGGCCTTTGAAAAGGTCAGTCTGTTTCAGGATTTCAATTTTTTCCACAATGGCTCCTCCAATGCTCTCATTTTATCCAATGCATGATAATCTGTCAAATCAAACTTCAGAGGAGTGATGGAGACGGCCCCGTTCATCAACGCTCCGTCATCGCTTGTTCCCTCGTCATCGGGGATCATCTTTCCTGAAAACCAGTAATATTTCTCGCCCATGGGATCCGTCCTCTCCACCAGGTGTGTATGGGTGAAGCTGCTCCCCTGACGTGTAAACCTGATGCCGGAGATCTTCTCCAGGGGGAGGTCGGGATAATTGATGTTCAAGACCAGCTTCTCTTTAAAAAAGGGGCTCTCCGACCAGAAAGGAAGGAAAAGAGAGATGAACCGGGCGATCTCCGGTGAACGGTTGTAATGAAATGCCGTGGAAACAGCCAGGGACGGGATCCGCGCCATATAACCTTCGGCTGCTGCGGAGACCGTTCCCGAATAGAGGATATTGTTTGATGTGTTGAACCCCCTGTTGATCCCGGAGATGAGAGCATCAAAGGGCGGCCCGTCATTAATATGCGAGAGGGCGATCTTGACACAGTCCGCAGGGGTTCCTGTCACACCCCAGCCGGAAAATCCCTCCCGTCTCCGGACCGTCTCGATGCGAAGGGGATGAAAAAGCGTGATCGCGTGGCCCGTAGCGGATTGCTCCTCCAGAGGGGCCACCACAGTGACATCATTGTCTTCACTCAACGCTTTCCACAGGGCATGGATCCCGTCGGAATAGATCCCGTCGTCATTGACAAGAAGAATCTTCATCTTAATGTTTGACCGGGCTTTTCATATCTCTCTTCTGGTTCCACTTCACCCAGGCAGACTGTTCGTCGGCGCTCATTGTATTGATGCTGTCCATGCGGACGATGCGCCCCTGGGCATCGACTTTGAGTTCCATCATCTCACGGACGATGACCGTCCACTCTTCCAATGTCACTTCCCTGGGGCCTTCCACCTCGGTGGGGCCTTCGATCTCGCGGGGCTGGTCAGCTGCGGGCTCATCCTTTGACGGAGCCGGTTTCCCGGAGACTTCCACATTCCCCCGGTAGACTTTGATCAGAGTCCCGTCCTCTCCTGTATCAATACGGAAGACCGTCCCGATGATGGAGGAAGAGACCGCTGTGGAATCCACGGAGAAGAGTTCATCTTCTCCTGTCTTGTTCACGTTTCCCCAGATCTCCCCTTCAGCCACTTCGATATTGGTGACGATCTTGTCTTCGGCCTCTTCATACAGTTTGTTCATATTGACGGTGGTTTTCGGGGCCAGACGGATCACAGAGCCTCTGGAAAGTGAGATCTCTGCAAAAGATTCAGGCAGAGTCCTCACCATCTCTTTGGAATAGATATCCATCTCCAGGGCGGCTTCCAGCCAGTCCGCTTCCGGCGCCTGGCGTTTTTCAGCCTCTCCTTCAAGAGCTGTGATGACACCGCGCCCGATCTCCTGGGCCCCTGCTGATGCAGTCAAAAGAACAATTATGGCAAAAAGAAACATTCTCCTTTTCATATCGACCTCCGGTTCGTTATTCTATAGAAATCATATCACTGAAAAGGGCGCTTCACAAGGGAAGGACCGCCTACTCACCGATGATTTTCACCAGGACCCGTTTTCTTCGCCGGCCGTCGAACTCTCCATAAAAGATCTGCTCCCACGGGCCGAAATCCAGGGCTCCGTCTGTGACCGCCACCACGACCTCACGTCCCATGAGCTGCCGCTTGATATGGGCATCACCGTTCTCCTCTCCGGTCCGGTTATGGTCATACGCTTCCGGATCGTGAGGGACCTTCTCCTCCAGCCACCGGGCATAATCCCGGTGCAGTCCCGCTTCATTATCGTTGATAAAGACGCTGGCTGTGATATGCATGGGGTTGACAAGGCATAACCCCTCCCTGATACCGCTCTCTTTGAGGGCCTCCTCCACCTGTGAGGTGATATTGATAAAAGCCAGCCGTGTTTCGGTATGAAACCATAACTCTTTCCGGTAGGATCTCATGCTTCTCCTTTCCCTTTGATTTCCCTTGACAGCAGGAGGGGAATGACTATAATTCAACCGCCTTTATGCCGAAGTGGCGGAATTGGTAGACGCGCTGGATTCAAAATCCAGTGGAGGTTAACTTCGTAAGGGTTCGAGTCCCTTCTTCGGCATCATTAAGGCTTTCTCTTCTTCCCGTCAAGTCCCAGCTCCTTGATCAGCCGTGACAGATAACTGGGCTGAATCCCCATCTCCCGGGCTGTCTTTCGCTGCATCCAATGGTTCTTCTCCAGTCTGAAGCGGAGATATCTCCTTTTAAATTCCTGCTGAGCATCCTTAAAAGGAAGGGTGAACAGTTCTGTGTCTTTATGGGCCGGCAGAAGGTGCATGGGCCGGATATGCTCGCGGACATCATCCAGACGAAGAGGCCCCTCCCCGGGATAGAAGATGAGGATCCGCTGGATATTGTTGTAGAGTTCCCTGATATTTCCATGCCATTCAAACTCCTGCAAAGCCGCCATAAGATCATCATCGATCTCGGGAATCGTCCCCAGCTCCTGCCGGATGATGAACCGGACCAGATAAGGAATATCTTCCCGACGCTCGTTGAGAGGGGGGATGGTGATGGTAATGACATTCAGCCGGTAATAGAGGTCTTCCCTGAAGAGGCCCTGGGAGATCATCTCTTCCAGATCCCGGTGTGTGGCAGCGATAAAACGGACATCGGCTTCCAGCGGAGTGACCCCTCCGAGGCGCTCGAAGGTCTTTTCCTGAAGGACGCGGAGCAGCTTCACCTGAAGGGGAAGAGGAAGGTCGCCGATCTCATCAAGGAAAAAACTTCCTCCTTCCGCTGTCTCGATCTTGCCGGGTTTGCGGGTTTCGGCCCCGGTAAAGGCCCCTTTCTCATATCCGAAGATCTCGGACTCGATGAGTTTTTCA
>ERZ795053.2115-NODE-2115-length-24446-cov-5.239269_pt1 | contig 24446 bp, 17 predicted proteins | sample MGYA00375137_ERZ795053 | MGnify/ENA primary metagenome ERZ795053 (study PRJEB30182, sample SAMN05720284) | activated sludge metagenome | isolation source: Anaerobic digester | place: Hong Kong | collected 2014-12-17 ...
CCAGCGACGCGGGATCGGGCAGCACGGCCTTCAAAAACTGCAGCGGCACAATCTGCTGGCCGTTATAATCGATCGGCTCGATGGAGGTCATGCCCACATCCTGCAGGCATTGCAGGTGCGTAAGGTAGCTCTGCCCGAACGTCATGAAAAAGCGGATACGCTTGATGCCTTTCAGGTTCTGGCCGAGGCTTTCCAGCTCCTCGTGGTGCAGCAGGTACATGTCGCGCTTGCCGATCTCCTTGAAATCGTACTCGCGCTTGATTTCCATGGGCTTGGTTTCCACCCAGCGGCCGTTCTCCCAGTAGCTGCCCTTGGCTGAGACCTCGCGGATATTGATTTCTGGGTTGAAGTTGGTGGCGAAGGGATAGCCGTGATCGCCGCCGTTGGCATCGAGGATATCCAGATAGTGAATTTCATCAAACTGGTGTTTTTGCGCATAGGCGGAAAATACTCCGGTTACGCCGGGATCAAACCCGCTGCCAAGAAGCGCGCAAATGCCCGCTTCCCTGAACTTCTCCCGGTATGCCCACTGCCAGCTGTACTCAAACTTGGCGGTGTCCTCCGGCTCGTAGTTGGCGGTATCCACATAGTGGGTTTTGGTCTGGAGGCACGCGTCCATAATCGTGAGATCCTGGTAGGGGAGCGCGAGATTCAGCACAACATCAGGCTTGAAATCGTTGATCAGCGTGACCAGCTCGTCCACATGGTCGGCGTTCACCTGTGCGGTGCGGATTTTGGTTTTGCCGCCGGAAAGCTTTTCCTTCAGGGCGTCGCACTTGCTCACGGTGCGGCTGGCAATCAAAATCTCTTCAAAAACATCGCTGTTCTGGCAGCATTTATGGATAGCAACCGAGGCCACGCCTCCGCAGCCGATAATCATACATTTTCCCATGGGTTACGCTCCTTTCATTTGGAGAAGAATCTCCCGGACCAGTTTGCAGGCAACGGCGGTCGATGCGCCACTTGGGTCATAGTGCGGGGCAAGCTCCACCACGTCGCAGCCGACAAGCTCAACCTTGTGCAGCTTTAATACGGCGGACAGCAAATCGGTAAAGCTGACGCCGCCGGGCTCCGGCGTACCGGTGCCGGGGAACCAGGCCGGGTCAAGGATATCCAGGTCCAGGGTAAAATAGACGGGCTTGCCTTTGAGCGCCGACAGCGTTTCGGCAAAGCCGGATAGGGAAAAACGGTGCATATCGGTGTGCGCGTCGGCAAATGTGAACTCGTCTTTTTCGCCGCTGCGGATGCCAAACTGGTGAATACGCCCGTCGCCAAGCAAGTTCCACACCCGGCGGATCACCGTTGCGTGGGACATGGGCTCGCCCATGAACTCATCGCGCAGGTCGGTATGCGCGTCCAGATGCACAACGTGCAGGTCGGGATAGCGTTTTTGCATTGCGCGGATGGCGCCAAGGGTTACCAGATGCTCGCCGCCAAGCATCAGCGGCCGTTTCCCGGCAGAGAGAATCTCGGCGACCGTTTCCTCGGTCATCTCCAGCACCTTATCAGCATTGCCGAACGGTAGTTCCAGATCGCCGATATCACAGATGCTGCAATCGGCCAAGTCGCGGTCGGCATAGGGCGAATAGGTTTCCAGGCCGTACGAATCCTGCCGGATGGCATTTGGCGCAAAGCGCGAGCCGGGCCGAAACGAGGCGGTACCGTCAAACGGTACCCCCAAAAGCACCGTATCGGCAATGGCATATTCCATGTCGCAGCCGATAAACGTCAGCACGTTTTTATTCATCCTTTTGCAAGGCCTCCTCCACATAGTTGGGCAGCGCGAACGCGCCGATATGCAGGTTGGTGTTGTAATAACGGGTTTGAATCTGTAAAGCGTTCCAGCGGGCTGCATCCAGATCGTTCACCGGGTGCAGGGTGTTGGAAGCGAAGCCGAACAGCCAGTGGCCGGTGGGGTAGGTGGGTATATGTGCCTGATACACCTTGTTGATGGGGAATACGCTGCCGCAGCGCACGTGCGCCCGCCGCAAGAGGATTTGATCCTTCAGGTAAAACGGGTCATCGTGCTGGCTGACGAGAATACCGTCCTCGGTCAGGGCGTTGTGACAACCGCCGTAAAACTCCTTGGTGAACAGCACCTCGCCGGGGCCGGAGGGATCGTTGGAGTCGACGATAACCAGATCGTACTGCTCCTTGTTGTGGCGGATATACTTCAATCCGTCCATGATGTGCAGGGTCACGCGCGGATCCGAAAAGCTTTTGGCGGTGTGGGGCATGAACTTCTTGGAAACCTCCACAACGCGCTTATCGATCTCTACGATGTCGATGGTCTCGATCGTATCGTACTTGCACAGCTCGCGAGCCACGCCGCCATCCGCCGCGCCGAATACCAGCACAGAGCGAATGTTGGGGTTGACGGCCATGGGGACGTGCGTGATCATTTCATGGTAGATGAACTCGTCCCGCTCCGTTAACATCAATACGCCGTCCAGCGTTAGGAAACGGCCGAACTCCGGCGACAGGTACACCGATATACGCTGGTACTCGCTTTGCTCCTGATGGAGCTGCGCCGAGACGCGCACGGAAAAGCGTACGTCCGGGGTATGATATTCGCTGAACCAAAGATCATCCATGCGCTTCCACCCCGCTTACAATATTCAGCCGTTCGATATCCATGGCCTCAGGCCCGGTCAGGGTACAGCCCTTTTCCTTGGCATAACGGATATACTGGATAATCTTGTTGGTTACGCGCTCGCCCGGAGCCAGAATCGGGATGCCTGGCGGATAGCTCATCACAAACTCGGCGGAAATGCCGCCCTCGCAGGCATCCAGCGGTGTGCTGATCTTTTTGGCGTAGAACGCGGTCTGCGGGGAGTAGACAACCTCGGGCGTGATATACTCTGATTCCCAAAGGCCCTTGCGCTCGCGCTTATACAGCCTGCGGATATCCGAAAGCGCACTGATCAGCCGCTCGATATGCTTGCTTTTATCGCCGACGGACAGGTAGGCCAGAATATTTCCCAAATCGCCGAACTCCACCTGGATGTCGTATTTATCGCGCAGCAGATCATACACCTCGATGCCCGCCAGACCGACGTTCAGGGTGTTGACGGACAGCTTGGTCTCGTCGAAGTTAAATACGCTGTCGCCGTTGATGAGCTCCTTGGAAAAGGCGTAGTAGTCGCCCAGATCGTTGATTTCCTCGCGTGCATACCGGGCAAATTTTGTGACCTTATGGAAGATATCTGTGCCGTGCAGCGCCAGGTTGCGCCGGGAGATATCGAGACTTGACAGCAGCAGGTAGCTGGCACTGGTGGTCTGTGTGATGTTGATGATCTGGCGTACATAATCGGCATTCACGTTCGGGCCGCATAACAGCATGGAGCTCTGTGTGAGCGAGCCGCCGGACTTGTGCAGGCTGACAGCCGACATATCTGCTCCGGCCCGGATGGCCGCGACGGGCATACCCTTGCCAAAGTACAGGTGCGTTCCGTGAGCTTCGTCTGCCAGAAAGCGCATATGATGCGCCTGCGCCAGCGCGCGGATGCGCGGCACATCGGAACAAATGCCGTAATAGGTGGGATTGTTGATCAGGATCGCCTTGGCATCGGGCGTTTCCAAAACGGCCCGTTCAATGGACGTAAACGACATTCCCAGCGCGATGCCGAGGTTCAGATCAGTTTCGGGGTTTACATACACAGGTACCGCGCCGCAAAGCACCATGGCGTTGATCACGCTCTGGTGAACGTTTCTGGGAAGGATGATCTTATCGCCGCTTTTCAGGGTGGAGAGGATCATTGCCTGCACGGCAGAGGTGGTGCCGCCAACCATGAAAAACGCGTGCGCAGCGCCGAAGGCTTCTGCGGCAAGCATTTCAGCCTCCCGGATAACGGATACAGGATGGCAAAGATTATCCAGAGACTTCATGGAATTGACATCTACGCTCAGGCACTGTTCGCCCAAAAACTCCGTGAGCAGTTTGTTTCCGCGTCCGCGTTTATGGCCGGGTACGTCAAAGGGAACGATGCGTTCCGAGCGTACGGCCTCCAGGGCGTCCGTGAGCGGCGTTTTGGTCTGATCGAGCAATGATACGTTCCTCCTGCATTCAGCGTTTACGGCATGAAAAAAGATGCGCCCTGTAGCAAAGGCACATCTTGTAAATCGGCTTCAGCCTGCGTTCGCAGCTTGCTATAAAAGACAAGCGGATGAGCACAAATCGTGCTTCCGGCGCCTATGGACCATCCAGAGCTTATACAGTAAGAACTTACTTTACCTACTCTTTTTGACCGTTTTACAAGCGTGTACCCAAGTACACTTGGTTATGAAGTAACCAACTGGCTATTTAGTAGCCAACTCATAAAATTTGCGCTCTCAACGCAATCAAACCTGCGGATACCCTCCGCAATCGGCAGTGACCCGGCTGTCCGTATGGCCGTTGCCTTCCTGGGGAAGGTGGGTCTGTAAGCTCTTGCCGCCAAGGCGACACGAAACATGTACATCGTAATATGGATCACCGGAAATGTCAATGCACGGGCTGTATTTATCGCATAAAATTCCTGTAAACCAACGCTCAAAATATGGAGAATCGCTTGACAAACTCTGCGAGCGGCAGTATATTAACGATGAATAATGAATAGGAGTTCACTAATGCCACAAATACTGAAAGCAGAGATCAAACAGAAAATCCTTGATAGCGCGCTGGACAGCTTTCTGGAATACGGATACCGCAGCGCCTCCATGCAGCAAATTGCCGAGAAGGCCGGAATCGCTACGGGGAATATCTATAACTACTTTCAAAGCAAGGAAGAGATATTTGCGATGCTCGTCAGCCCTGTGGTTGCGCGGATCAAGGAGATCTTCGGGCCATTTGTCAATGGCTTGCCAATGTTTGTCGGCGAAAACAGGATGAGCATCGCCGAGCGGAAGATGGATGAGTTCATTAAGGTCTACCGCAGCCACCGCAGGGTGTTTGAGCTGGTGTTTGAGAAGAGCGGATCCACGCGCTTTGAAACCATGCGGGAAGATGTGATCCGGAGCATGGCTGATGCGGTGATTCGTATGAAAAGCGCATTGACCCCGTCTCCCGCGACACCGGAGCAGGAAGTGCTGATCAACGCATATGTTACAGCCTACATAAACGGCATCATCAGCATTCTGGTTGCCAAAATCGACGAAGAACTTAAGCTGGACGCGCTGCAGAAGTTCCTGCCTTTTATGCGGAGCAAATTGGTAGAAAGCTTACAATAAGCGAGGATTAGAATATGAAATTGGAAAAAATGCTGGAATGCCTGGTTAAAAATCGAAAAATCACCCTGTTCTTTGTGCTTCTCGCGGTCGTGGCGGGAGTGCTCGCGTTTGTGGGTATGCCTAAGCAGGAAACGCCTGATATCACATCGCCATACGCCATGATTACCACGGTATATCCCGGCGCTTCGGCAAACGACGTAGACTCATATGTAACCGAACCGATTATCAATAGCGTGAAAGCGCTGAAGGGATACAAAACCGTAACCTCTTTCAGTTACAATAATCTATCGATGATCCTGCTGGAGTTTGAATTTTCAACGGACAGGGAAGAAGCCTTCCGTACGCTGCGAAGCGCATTGTCAGAGCTGCAGGGCGATCTGCCGGAAAGCTGCGGCCAGATCGACGTAAATACTGATATTACCGATACGGCCGGAGTGCTGATCAGCCTTTCATCCGCCGAGCTAAGCAATGCGGAGGTTGTAGTGCAGGCCAAGCGCATACGCGATAGTCTGCAGGAGATTGATGGCTTTCAGCGTTTCGAGATCATCGGCAATCTAAACCGCGAAATTACGGTGACAATGAACCAGACCCGCATGCAGTCCGCGGGGTTGACGCTCAGCCAGGCGGTATCTCTGATTGGTGCGGCAAACACCGATCTGCCGCTTGGAACCTTTGCGCAGAACGGTCAGCGCACGACCGTGGACTATGTCGGCGGATTTCAAAACGTGGACGACGTTGCCGCGATGAGGATCGGCTACTCGGCACAGCTGGGACGGGTGATTCAGCTCAAGGATATCGCATCGGTTACCGAGGCACCGGCAGCGCGAAACACCTACTATACGCATAACGGCGATCAGGCGGTGATCCTCGCAGGATATTTCAAAAGCGACATCAATGTCCTGCCGTTGAAAAATGAGATTCAAAAAACACTGGATACGCTTGAGGGCGAGCAGCCCGAAGTACTCGATGTTTCGCTGATTATGTCGCAGCCGCAGGAGATTAACGACTCGCTGATTGACTTCATGCGCAATCTGCTGGTATCGGTGGGTTTGGTTATCCTGGTCGTGCTGGTGGGAATGGGCATCAAGAACGCAGTCGTCGTCTCGGTCTCGCTGCCGCTTTCGGTGCTGTTGTCGTTTATCGCGATGAACGTATTGGGTATCAAGATCCAGCAAATTTCCATTGCCGCGCTGGTGTTGAGCCTTGGCATGCTGGTGGATAATTCCATCATTGTCAGCGATTCGATTCAATTCCAGCTGGATGCCGGTGAAAACAGGCTTACAGCATGCACACGGGGCGTGAGAAGTGTTGCGCTGCCGGTGCTCACCTCGACGCTCACCACCATTGCGGCGTTTGCGCCGTTTCTATTCCTGCATTCTCTCGCGGGCGATTATATCCACTCACTGCCGCAGATTGTGATCATTGCTCTAACTGCATCGTACCTGTCGGCGGTCCTGGTGATTCCGGTGCTTGGGTTTATCTTCTTCCGGGCGAGGAAACAAAAGGCCGGCAAGAAGAACAGACGCGCGATGCAAAACCTGCTCGAGGGTTCGCTCAGGCACAGATGGGCGGTTGTCGCCGTTGTGCTGGTGCTGCTTGCGGGAAGCGCGTACCTGGCCATCAATCTGGATACCATCTTTTTCCCGGCGTCTGAGAAAAATATCCTATATATTGACATTCGCAACAATATGGCCGGTGATGCGGAAAGCACCCGCGAAATTGTCAATTCACTTTCGGATGCTATAGCGACTGAGCCAGGGATTACCGAGATGACAGCCGCGGCAGGCGGCGCGTTGCCAAGATTTAACGATATCATGTACATCTATACGCAAACCCCGGATTCGGGTCAAATGCTTTTGCGTGTGGACCTCAAGCTGGCGGGCTTCAAGACCAACGAGGAGTATTTGGCCTACTTGCAGCACAAGCTGGACGGGCTTGGGCTGGCCGCCAAGATCACCGTTAAGGAATTGATGTATGCCTTCCCAACCAATGAAGATCTGAGGGTGAAGATCATCGGCAAGGATATCGATACCCTGAAGGACTATGAGGGACTGGTATTCGGTACACTGGCCGATATGGACGGCCTGATGAACGAAGGCAAGGGCAACAGCGACTATCAAACCATTGATATATTGACCATGGACAGCGCGGCAGCGCTTGCCAAGGGCATCATCTCGGCGGAAGCGCTCAACGAGATCAGTATAGCGATGCTTGGGCGGGAGGCCGTGTCCCTGATGGACGGGGTCTACAGGGTACCTGTCGTGGTAACTGCCGGGGCAAACACGCCGGATGCGGTCAACGACATAGTGCTGAAAACCTTGAGCGGAGAGTATATCAGCGCGGGTGATATCATCAGCCTTAGTCAGGAACAGGTGCTCACCAACATTCCCAGGGTGGATGGCGACTATGCCATGGTGGTGACGGCAGATTACGACCCTGCCTTTGACAAACAGGAGACCCTGAGCAGCCTGAAAACGCAGTTGGAAGCGCTGAACCTGACGGACGCGCAGATCGTTTACGACGGCGAGGACGTGAAGATCGCTGAAAACTTTGGGCAGGTCGGCGTATTTGGTATTTTTGCGCTGGCCGCTGTGTTCGTCATTTTGCTGCTGCAGTTCAAATCGTTCCGTATGCCGGTGATTATCTTCATTACCATTCCGCTTTCATTGATCGGCTCGGCTTTGGGGCTGTATGTTACCGGCTTACCGCTTTCGTTCACGGCGCTGCTCGGTGTGGTCAGTTTGTTCGGTATCGTGGTGAATAATGCGATTATTCTGGTGGATTTTATCAATCAAGAGTTGCTGCGGGGTATCGAGCTTCGGGACGCCTGTGTACATGCCTCAATGCGCAGGCTGCGTCCCATCGTGCTAAGCTCCGTCACCACAGTAATCGGGCTGATACCATTGGCATTGAGCGCAAGTCAGCTGTTCAAACCCATGGCGGTTGCACTGATGAGCGGATTGCTGGTTTCTGCGTTCCTCACGCTTGTGGTGCTGCCCGTGTTCGTCAGCTTTTCCAAACGAAAAGCAAGGAACTGACACGGAGATGGATTTGAAGTTTACGGCGATCAGCGGTATAATCTGCTTGCAAGTCCAGGCAGATTGGAGGGGTCTATAAAATGGATACCAAGAATGTGTACGCGATGCTGCGCGCCAAGGGTCAACGTATCACAGCGCCGAAACGGCGGATACTCGACGTATTTATGCAAAATCAAGATCGGATGCTGTCCGTCGCTGATGTGGCGGGGCTGCTTTCGGGCGATATACCGATTGATAACGCCACGATTTACCGCAACATCCAGAAGTTTCTGGAGATCGGACTGCTTGAGTCTTTGAACGATGAACAGGGTGTAAACCGGTATACGGTGTTTGAGCAGGAGCATCACCATTATCTCATCTGCACAAGCTGCGGGAAAATTATCAGAATTCCCTGCGCAAAGGGATTTTGGAAAACGCACGCCATAGATAATGACTTCGAAGAAACCCACCACAAGCTGGAGGTTTACGGCAAGTGTTCCGGATGCACATCACAGCATACAGGAGCATGCTAGATATGAGAAACGTCCTTCCGGAAGTCCGGAAGGGCGACTTGGTTTGATGCGCTTATAGCGCTTTTTCAACCAGTATGTTGTTACCGGTTTTGCGTATCAGAACAAACCCATGCTTTTCATACAAGGCTAACGGACCATGATAGTTATGCTCGTCGGAGCCGGTTGCAACGGCCGGATAGGCTTCCACGGTCTTAACACCCATAGCCTTCAGGTCTGAAAGTGCGGTGCGCAGCAGCTGATCCGCAATACCGCGCCTGCGGTACTTCTGCGCAATCGTAAAGCAGGCGATCAGCGCTCTCTCGTCATCGGCGGAGGCGAGGTCGCCGTAAAACAGCCGTGCGCCGGGCAGATTCTTCAACAAATCGTAGTGACACCAGCCAACAGGAAGATCACCGTCGAAAGCGAGTAAGCCTCGCATACGCCCGGACAGGATCATTTTCCGGGCTGTGACCTGATTCACCGCGCCGGTAGTAATGTCCCACTCCGCTTTGCTTTCAGCATGGTAATAACAGCAATAGCAATCGCAGCCCCACTCGGGATGATCGGCAAACGCAACGTGATCAAAAAAGGTAAAGAAATCATCCACACGCTGCGTGGTCAATGGACGAATATCGTAGGGCATGGCTGTTGCCTCCTTGGATTAATTTTTGCTTTCTCACAGTATACGAAGGGCGGATTGGACTGTCAACGATAGGGTATTACCATAACTTTGAAATACTGGCGTATGCTATTGACAAATGATAACCCCTTGTGCTACGATCCTTAATGCAATAAGATTGCAATAAGGAGATTGTTATTATGAAACGAAAATCAATGTTTTCAATCCTCGCATTCCTGTGTATACTTACTCTGTTGGTGCCTGTCTCCCTTGCACAGGAAAATGACGAGGTTTTACATGTCGCGGTCGGCATTGTACCTGAAGCGACCTTTGTTGAGGCCGTGGCGGGTGAACTCGCTGACGTTGTGATCATGATCCCGTCCGGGAACAGTCCGGCGAATTACCAGCCGACATCCAAGGAAATGCAGGCGCTGTCTGATGCGGCGGTCTACTTCACCCTTCAAATGCCGACTGAGCAGGCCAATATACTGCCCAAGGTGAAGGATTTCAATCCGGATATCGTCATTGTGGATTTACGGGAAGCCGTTGCTGCCCAGTATCCTTTGCTGATGATGGACGAAGATGAGGATCACGAGGAAGCCCACGACGAAACGGCGGAAGACCACGACCATACCGGTGTTGATCCGCATTTGTGGCTGTCGCCTAAGCGCGCAATCGTGATGGTACAGACAATTGCTGATCAGCTATCTCAGCGCGATCCCAGCAATACGGATACGTATCAGTCAAACGCGACTGCGTATATTGCAAAGCTTGAAACGTTGGATACCATGATTCGGGAACAAACGGCCGTGCTTGGGAATCAGTCGTTTATGATCTACCACGGTGCGTATGGCTATTTTGCGGATGATTACGGTCTGACAATGATTGCCATTGAGATTCAGGGCAAGCAGGCCACAGCGGCAGAGCTACAGCAGGTGATCGACGCCGCCAGAGAGAACCATATCACTACAGTGTTTTATCAGGCGGAATTTGACGATCACCAGGCAGCAACCGTCGCCGAGGAGATCGGCGGCACCGCCGCGCAGGTCGCGCCGCTGTCGCCCGACTATATACAGAGCTTGGAGGATTTTGTCAGCGCGCTTGCACTGTCTAAAAACTAGCATGGAAACACGAACAGACATACAACTTGACCATATCAGATTCTGTTACGGAGAGGTTTGCGCCGTTCACGACGCAAGCTTTTCTTTGCCAACCCATACCTTGACGGTGCTCGTAGGCCCCAACGGCGGGGGAAAGAGCACACTGATTAAAATGATCACCGGGCTGACCAAACCCGACGCGGGTCGCATCACCTTCCGCAAAGGGCTGGAGACCGGCTACATTCCACAGAACTTCGCGTTTGATACCGCATTTCCACTGACAGTGGAAGACCTGGTGCTTCAGGGAACCCTGCCAAGAACGATACGGCCGTTCAGCCGTTATTCCGCTTCGCAGAGAGGCAAGGCCCGCCAGGCTATCGCACAGGTCGGGCTGAAAGGCTTTGAGCGGCGCGGTATCGGTCAGCTTTCCGGCGGGCAGCTGAAGCGCGCGGTGATTGCCAGGGTATTTGCCTCTGACGTCAACCTGATTGCGCTGGATGAGCCGGATGCGGGACTGGATGTGGATGCCGCCAAGGAACTGTTGGAGATTCTCAACAATATGAAGCATCAAAAAACTATCGTTCTTGCAAGCCATAACCTGAACCATGTTTTCAGCATTGCCGATCAGGCGCTGTATGTAAACCAGTCGATTCAGACGTTTGCCTCTCCCAGAGAACTGCAGGATAAGCTGAAAGGGGGGATTTCGCTGTGATTGAAGCGATTCTCAACTACCGATTCATGCAAAACGCCCTGTATGCGGCGTTGCTGGCAAGTATCGTGACCGGAATCATCGGCACGGTTGCCATCGAGAAGAAGCTCATCAGCATGTCCGGCGGCATAGCGCACGCATCCTTCGGCGGCATCGGGCTTGGGTATCTGCTGGGCTTTGAACCGGTTTGGGGCGGTCTCTTGTTTGCGGTCGCAGCTTCGGGCCTCATCGCTAAGCTTCCCAAGGACTCCCGCTTAAAGGCCGATACCATGGTGGGTATCCTCTGGTCGTTTGGTATGGCGCTGGGTATTTTGTTCATCGCGCTTGCGCCCGGCTACATGCCGGATATGACTAGCTACCTGTTTGGGGATATCCTTTCGGTATCCAGCGAGTTCATTGTGTATATCCTGATCTTCACGGTCATCGTCGTCGCACTGTTTGCGATGCTTTATCACCCGCTGATTCTGTATTTGTTCGACGAAGAATTCGCAAAAGCCCGTGGCATCAATGTACGGCTGATGCAGTGGGTCGTTTACCTGATGATCCCCATTGGCATTATTGTCCTTGTGAAGGTTGTGGGAATTATTCTCACGATCGCATTGATGACGATTCCGGTTTCCATTGCCAAGCTGTATTTTAACTCGGTGGGGAAGGTCGTCGGCTTTTCCATGCTGTTCAGCTTCATCTTCAGTGTTACGGGGCTGTCGCTTGCGTATTATTTGAACATTCCGTCCGGTGTTTGTATTGTGATCGTATCAACTGTAGTGTACTTGTTGCTTATGTTCTCGCGAGGAGCAATTCAGAAACGTCATCACAGGCAAAGTGTTCACTCCAATTCTGCCAAAAGCAAAACCTGAAAACAAAATCGTGTTCCTTTGACAATAGAAATTATGAATGTGATTCTTTGAGATGGTTTTGCTCATTGACTTGGTGTAATTTATGCAATCATTATCGTCCAACAGGAAAATCTCCAAGGTAATCGGTTTCCTTTTGCTAACTGCGTCCATTTTCTGGATCGGTTTTCGTTTTGGCATGCAAACAAGCTCAGTGGGTTTACTGGATGGCATACGCGGCTTTACGCTGATACTCTTGTCCATTCTTCTTGAAGCACTGCCTTTTGTACTGCTTGGCATTATCGTATCATCGGTGATTCAAGTATTCATCACTGAAGAAATGATCTTAAAAATTATGCCTCGCAATCACTTCCTACGGCTTATGTTCGCATCGCTGGTCGGTTTGATCTTCCCGGTATGCGAATGCGCGATTATCCCAATAACCCGTGGATTGATTAAGAAAGGGATGCCTATTGGCCCTGCGATTGCGTTCATGCTTGCGACTCCGATTGTTAATCCAATTGTGTTGCTATCTACATATAACGCGTTTCCCACAATGCCACTGATGATGCCTCTTCGGGCGGCATGCGGGCTGATCGGCGCGGTCGCGATCGGGGCTCTGGTTGGACGTGCTAAGAGCAACGATGTGCTCAAGGAGAGCATTACTACCGTTTGCAGCTGCGGCGAACACTGTCACAATGAGAACAGCAGCGGTTGCCAATCAAAAAGGAAGCGCGATCTTTTTCTGGATGTTCTGCATCATACCAGTACAGAGCTCCAAGGCGTAGGAGCATATCTGATCTTCGGCGCGATCATCGCCGCTGGAGTGCAGAGTTTTGTGCCTGCAAAATTTCTGACAGGAATCGGGAGTGGAGAAATCACATCTATCTTGGTGATGATGGGACTGGCCTATTTGCTCTCGCTGTGCTCAGAAGCGGACGCGTTCGTAGCTAACACATTTCTATACCAGTTTTCCGGAGCATCTGTGCTCGCTTTTTTAATCGTCGGCCCGATGATTGATATCAAAAACACCTTTATGATGCTTGGGAGTTTCAAAAAGCGCTTCACAGCGCGTCTGATCATCACGATCCTTGTGGTATGCTTCGCGCTTGCGCTTGCGTCTAGCCTGCTGATCGGAGGCTTTTATGGCTAATTGCGGCATGAAAATCCTGTGGTTAGTCATCCTGCTTGCATTGACCGTAGTTTTGCTCACATTGCTGCTCAGCGGCGATATCATTTTGTATTTGGCTCCTCGTATGGTGCCGATGGTCTGGTTCGGGCTTGCAGTTCTTGTGGTCTTATGCGTTTATCAAGGGCATGAAATCTTCCGTTGTTTTCGTGAGAAAACGCAAACGCTATTGCCGAGTCTTCGTCTGATATTGTTCTGTTTTCCCATATTGATGATGCTGACGGCAATGCCCGATACGAATACGCCGGGATCGATGTCAAACCAGAATGTGCGTTTATTAAGCCAAGTGAACAGCGGCTCAGAGACTATCAAAATTGAGGAAGATAGCGCTGCTCTGGAGACAAACAAAGCAAGTGTGTACTTGCCCTGTATCCTCATGGACGAGCGCGCAGTGTTCGATCCGCAAGCGGATATGTTTGCGAGCTATCTGCTTGAAACGGCTGAAGCATTGCAAGACAATACGATTACGCTGTATGGGTTTGTGTACCGTGATGATTCATTTGAAGAGGACATGGTACTGGTCTCGAGGCAGATGATCACCTGTTGCGCCGCAGACGCGGCAATCGTCGGTTTTCACGTACAGGTCAACCCTGACATTGATTTGCAGTTGAACGAGTGGATACGCGTGACCGGAACCATCAAAACGAAGAATATGTTGTATTATGGCACGCCCTATACTTTTCCAGTATTGACAAACGGCATCATCTTGCCATGTAACGCGCCTACGACAGAATACTTGTTTATCAATCCTTAACCTTTGCAGCGTTAATATCACCGCTGTTGTCTCTGCAAAGTGGTTTTGTGTATATGGCTTTTCCTCTTGCTTTGTTGTGAACTCCTTAGATTGTTGTATCTGTAAGCAGAATCATCTTGTATATTTTTTGTATTTTTATCATTTGAGTTGTTTTTTGGGGGAATTCATGGTGGAAGTGCTCGCCAAATATTCGCAAATTTTGAATAAATGCACACCCTCTTCTACGATATATGCAATATCTGCATAAATAAATACAGCATCTTGTGGATGACGAGGCCGATATGAAATTACGAGCGCGCAAAGCCAGGCGTTATAAGGCTTTGACGGAAGCGCATAAGATCGGAAAATAGTTTATTGCATTCTATAATAATATCATATAGAATAATACAATAAACCATTCTTGTGAAATGGTTATATAAGGAGGAATACGAATGAAACGAGCCCTTGCTGCACTATTGGTCGCAATGCTGGTATTCACGAGCTTCTCCGCGATGGCGGAAAGCACGTTTACACCTGCAGAAACCTACGATCCGGGTATGCGTTCCTTTAACGGCGGTGAAGTAACTGTCACCATGTCTGAAGGAGAATCCGGCGGACAGGTTACCACCGACATCTTTGCCGGCGAGACCGGTAAGGACTACACGGACGAGAAATACTATACGTACAATACCGCAATGACCGCCATGGGCGGCGGCTTGGACTGGAATCCCCAGACCTGGGAAACCAGTGATGATTCGCTCATCATTACCTATATCAATCCTGGCTTCTATGATTTCAAACTGAATGCCAACAAAGACGGTTACTCCGTTATGCCGGAAATGGCAGCCGCTCTGCCCGTAGACGTAACCGCGGAATATGTTGGCTCTTTCGGCGTTGCTGAAGGCGAAGATGCCAAAGCCTGGCGTATCGCCCTTAACCCCAACGCAGTTTGGGACAACGGCGAGAAAATTACGGCGGACGATTATATCTATTCCATGCAGCAGCAGTTGAACCCCAAAATGCTCAACCGCCGCGCAGACTCCTTCTACGATGGTGACTTCTCCATCGTCAATGCCAAGAATTATCTGTATGCAGGCCAGGTTGCCTATAGCGTATTGGGCGACGGCAATGCCGCAGATCTGTTGGCAGCGGGCGAAGATGTTTATGTTGACATGCACGGCTTCTGGGGCCTGGCAGGCGCATTGGACGCCGAAGGCAACGAAGCTCCCCAGTATGTCAGCGTAAATGACGAAGTCCTGTACCGCGACCTCGCCGTGGAAGACGAGACCGCTGATGAAGCATGGGTTTCCGCAAAATACATCTATGAAACCTATCTCGCCGATGGCGCTCCATATGCGAGCTATGCTCCGGATTACCTTGCCACTGCTTCTGTGATGGAAGGCGCATCCTGGGATGAAGTCGGCCTGAAAAAGGTTGATGACTACACCATTGATATCATCCTTGAGAAGCGCGTTGCGGAAGCCAGCTTCTACGTTCCGTATAACCTGAGCAGCAACTGGCTTGTGTACAAGCCCTTGTATGAATCCTGCAAAATGTTCTTCGATGCGGATGGCGCTGCGGTTGCCACCGAAGAAGAAGCCGCGACCGTTACGACCAATTACTGCACCTCGCTGGATACGTCGATCGGCTATGGCCCCTATAAGCTGACGTATTTCGAGCTTGACAAGCAGTTCACCCTTGAGCGCAACGATGCCTGGTATGGCTATGCTGACGGCAGGCACGTTGGCCAGTACCAGACAGATAAGATCGTCTACACCGTTATCGCAGAACAGGCGACAAGGCTGCTGGCCTTCCTGGCAGGCGAGCTGGACGATGTGGGCCTGGTTGCGGCAGACATGGAGAAATACGCCTCCAGCGAATACATCCGTTACGAGCCGCAGAGCTACACCACCAAGATCAGCTTCAACACCATGTATGACAAGCTGCTTGAGCACGGCACCAACAGCCAGGTTGTCGTGATTGACGAATTCCGTCAGGCGTTTGCGTTTGCCCTCAACCGCGAAGAGTTTGCAACCGCATATACTGCCGCCGGTTCCGCCGGTTACGGCATGCTTAACTACCAGTACGTGTACAACCCCTTCACCGGTGCTCTGTATCGTGATTCCGAGCCCGCCAAAGATGCTCTGGTAACGCTCTATGGCGTCGAGTACGGCGAAGGCAAGGAATATGCAACGCTGGATGAAGCCTACGACGCAATGACCGGCTATGACATAGCAAAAGCGCAGGCGCTGATGGCGACCGCATATGACAAGGCTGTTGCCGCCGGCATCTACGACGGAACCAGCGAAATCGAAATTGAGTTCCGCGTGTACAACTCCGATACGATCTATGTCCAGATGTTCACCTATTTGGACACCCAGATCAAGGAAGCTATCAAGGGCTCCGGTTTCGAAGGCAAACTCAGTCTCAAGATGACCGTTGACCCCGACTATTATGAAACCATGTACTCGGGCGGTGCGGACATGATCTTCACCACCTGGGGCGGTGCGGCCATGAGCCCCTTCACCATGCTTGCGCAGGTTTACACCGATGCGGCAGATGGCTCCGGCAACCAGATGGAAGTCGGCTACGACACCACCATGATTGACATGACCCTCACCGTGGACGGTGCAGAGATCACCGACACCCTGCGTAACTGGACCCTCTGGGCCAACAACGCGGATGTTGAAGTGCTTGATGCAGCGATCGGCAAGTTTGCGGATCTGTCCTACGAGAGCCGCTGTGCCTTTGTTGCCAAGATGGAGCTTTGCTTCCTGTCCTACTACACCACGACGCCTCTGTACTATCGCAACGTTGCTTCGCTGGACTCCCAGAAGATCAACAACGCTGTGTCCACGTACCTGCAATTGGTTCAGTTCGGTGGAATCTCCTATCTGACGTACAACTATGATGACGCAGAATGGGCTGACTACATCGCCAACAACACGCTCGAGTATTAATCTATGATGGCCTATCGGCCTCAATAAGTTTGCACGGGTATAGGCGGGGTTTACCCGCCTATACCTATGCATCCTTTTTATTGACAGTTGTACCTTGAACAGTACAGCTTTCAGGTTTAGAAAATTCCAATGACTTGGAGATCGACAATGGGGAAATATATAGTCAAGCGCATATTTTTGATGTTTTTAACACTATTCATCATTATGACAATGTGCTTTATTCTGATCAAGATGCTACCGCTTCCCGCGATACGCGAAATGGGCCGAGATGTTAACCTGATCCTTGCCAAGCGCGAGCAGATGGGGTATAACAAACCTCTGTTAGTACAGTATTTTCTTTTTCTGAAAAGCGTCGTCCTGTATTGGGATTGGGGCGTTGGGGAGCAGATGTATGAAGCTCTCAACGTTTGGGACGTTTTATTACAGAAGCTGCCGTATACAGTCACGGTCAATCTGTACTCTATTTTGTTGGCCATTCCGTTGGGGCTTGGATTTGGCATTTATTCCGCATTGAAAAAGAACAAGTGGCAGGACCATATTGTGTCTACACTGGTCGTCGTGTTTATATCGGTTCCGAGCTATGTCTATGCGTTCATTGTACAATATCTATTCTGCTATAAATTGGGCTGGTTCCCATTGACAGTAGAGTCTTTAGACAACGTTTCCTTTTTCAGTTTAGGCATGGCTCGAAGTATGATGCCAGCCGTCCTTTCACTCAGCTTTGGTGTTATCGCCGGACTTACGCGTTACACCCGCGCTGAATTAAGCGAAGTATTAACCAGCGATTTCATGCTGTTAGCCAGAACAAAAGGCCTTACAAAAGCCCAGGCTACATACCATCATGCGTTGCGCAATGCAATGGTGGTTATCCTGCCTATGATTATCGGCGAATTTATCGGTATTATGGGCGGCTCACTGATTATTGAAAAAATCTTTTCCATACCGGGCGTTGGCAACCTGTATCTAAACTCAATCGGCGTACGCGATTACAATTTCTTTATGGCGTTGACGGTATTTTATACATTTATCGGCCTGGCGTCGGGGATCATTATCGATATTAGCTACGGCTTCATTGATCCGAGAATTAGAATGGGGTCCAGAAAATGAACAATGAAATGAAAATACCGTCCTTTCCCAAGGAAAAGTTCGGTTTTGCAAATAAAAACGAACGGATACACGACGTAAAATTTGAAACGAAGCCGATTGGCTATTTCAAGGACGCCTGGCTGCGATTCCGCAAGAATAAGAGTGCCGTGGTTGCGACTGTTCTGATCATATTCTTGTTGTTATTTGCATTGATTGTTCCGTTCGTGTCAAACTATACGGTCTCCTTCCGCGATGGGTATTATAAAACCGTACTGCCCAAGAACGCTACATTGGCACCTTTAGGAATTTGGAACGGCGCAAAGGTACAGCGGGAGACGCAAGCGGGATACGATTATTACCGCTCTATCGGTGTGGAAACAGGCCGTCCCGCCGTGCTGGAAGTCAAATCGCAGTCTGTGGATGCAAACGGCATCCGGTATTATTCTCTTGTTGTAGATTCCTACATTAAAGTTGGATATACATACGTCAATCTGACCGAAGATGAGTTCAGGCGCTTGCAGGATTATCAGGACAGCACGGGTATACAGGTGATATATCCCTTGCAGAAAACCTATCGCACGAATTATGTGATGGGGAATATGGGTGCAAACTTCTGGTATCTTTTACAGGATGACGGAGCCACCACAAACGGCTTGGCGGTGCTGGATGAAAACGGGAATTTCATTCCAAACTATCTGACCACCGCCAACAAACAGCAGGCGGACTACACAAGCCTGCGACTCCAAGGCGATAATGGCGGCGAAGACGGGAATACATGGTTTGTCTATGGCCAGCGTAATCAATCCGGCTACAAAGCGCGGGTAGACTACTATGAATATTTCAAGTACAAGAACAATTTTGAACCCGTTTTCCTGTTTGGCACGAACATCTACGGGCAGGATATCTTTACCTGCCTGGCTGCAGGTGCCCGGCTTTCTTTCCTGCTGGCCATTAGCGTATCGTTGATCAACTTCTTCATCGGCGGGCTTTACGGTGCAATTGAAGGGTACTACGGCGGCGCGATTGATATCACAATGGAGCGTATCTCTGATGTTTTGGCCTCGGTGCCGTTTATTGTGGTTGCAACGCTATTCCAAATGCATCTGGCCGACAAGGTTGGCGTGCTTGTATCACTGCTGTTCGCCTTCGTGTTAACGGGATGGGTAAGTATGGCTGCCCGAGTTCGCATGCAGTTCTATCGCTTTAAGCGTCAGGAATATATACTGTCTGCGCGTACATTGGGCGCCAATGACAGACGGCTGATATTCAAGCACATCTACCCAAATGCGATTGGCACGATTATTACCGCCGCAGTGCTGACGATTCCGGGTGTCATCTTCACAGAATCAATTCTTTCTTATCTGAATATTGTCCACTTCGAAACATCATCCCTTACCAGCATCGGCACGATGCTTGCCAACGGACAGGGGTACTTGAGCACATTCCCGCATATCATCCTGTTCCCTGCAATGTTTATTTCGATCCTTATGATATCATTCAATCTGTTTGGCAACGGGCTCCGGGACGCTTTCAATCCTTCTTTGAGAGGAGCAGATGAATAATGTCAAAGCTTCAAGTTAAAAACCTGCGTATTTCATTTCGCACCAATAACGGTGCCGTGCGCGCGGTACGCGACTTATCATTTGACCTGCAAGAGGGGAAAACGCTTGCCATCGTAGGGGAATCCGGTTCCGGGAAGTCTGTAACGGCAAGGGCAATCATGGGTATTCTGGCCGGTAATTCCATGGTGGAAAACGGTGAAATCATCTATGACGGTCAGGATTTGCTGAAAATCAGCGAGGAGGATTTTCATACCCTTCGCGGTCATCGCCTGGCAATGATTTTCCAGGACCCCTTGTCTGCGCTTAACCCCATCATGCGGATTGGCAAGCAGCTCACCGAGGCCATGATTCTCAATAACCGTGAGCGCCGCCGCGATGGGAAAAAGAGATTCAACCGCATGATTACCCTGCTGGAGCAGAACATTGTCGGTGCTTATGCGCAGCAGGGTATCGACAATAAACAGGAAATCAAGAAGAAGGTTGACGATTTCAAACGCTTTCTGGATCGCGGCGTACAGCTGCAATCTGTTTACTCAGCTGCCCGCGAATCGCTGCTGAAGGCGCAGGATCATATCGGTGAAGCGAGATTGGAAATGAAGCGCAACGATGCGGGCGCTGTACGCGATGTATTAACCCGTCTGGTCAAGCTGGGGCAGGCAGGGTGCCATCCGTACTTAAACGGGAAATGCGATATTCGCTTTCATGAGCAGCTGGAGACGCTCAGCGGTCTAACGCGGGGCTATACCGCACGCAATGCCGATAAGGTGGAAGAGTGCCTGCAGAATCTACAGGAAATGATCGACAGCATGCTTGCATTGACGGAACCGTCTTTCTTTGCAATTGGTTTCTGCCAGGAGCATGGTATGGCGGACGATCTGCCAGGAGAAGAGATAGCCGATATCAACAGGCAAGCAGAAGAACGCCTGCAAAACGAATTTATGGCAGATTTCCTGCTGGATGTCCAAAAAGCGCTGATATTTTCTGCGGAGCAAACCGCAAAATCGACCAAAGTAGCCCTTGAGCAGCTGCAGCATGCAAAACAGGTATTTGAGAAGGATTCCTTAGTGGAAAAGGACTGCCATGCCGCCTTTGTTCACACTGCCGCGGCAGTGGATAAAGCAATCGATCCGATGAAAATTGAGAAGGACAATCTCTCTTACGTTTATCGCAGCAGCATGAAAACCAATATTGATCGCTATTTCAAAGGGTTGACCACAAATCCCAAGGAAGAAGCGCGTTTTCATCACGATACCATCAAACACGACAAACTCATTGCGCACAACCGCATTGCGGCCGGTGTGGTACCCAAAAACCTTGTGGATTTGGATATGGCAAAGGCGAATATGCTGCGTGATGTAACCAATTTGATTGCGCATTACAGTCAGCTGCTTGAAAGCCCCATAACACAAACAGTAGAAGATGCCGTTGGCATTGTGGACTACCTCAGGCAATGTGCGTCTGACTACGGGTATAAGCTGTCAAAGGCGATGGCAAAGCACCGCTCCATCGAGCTGATGGATGAAGTGGGCATACCGGAGCCCTATAAGCGTTTCAAGCAATATCCCTTTGAGTTCTCAGGCGGAATGCGCCAGCGCATTGTTATCGCCATTGCCTTGTCGGCAAACCCCGATATTCTCATTTGCGATGAGCCGACCACGGCGCTGGATGTAACCATCCAGGCTCAGATTCTGGAATTGATTAACCGCTTAAAGGTACAGCGCAATCTCTCGGTAATCTTCATCACGCACGACCTTGGCGTGGTGGCCAATATGGCGGATACCATCGCAGTGATGTACGCTGGCAAGATCGTGGAAGCCGGTACAGCGGATGAGGTATTCTATCAGCCCACCCATCCGTATACCTGGGCGCTGTTGTCATCCATGCCGGATCTCGAAACCCATGAAAAACTTGAAGCCATACCCGGCACACCTCCCAATATGATTATTCCTCCCACAGGCGATGCGTTTGCCGCGCGCAATCCGTATGCGCTGGAGCTCGACTTTGAAGAGCAGCCGCCTATGTTCAAGATCACCGAAACCCATTATGCGGCTACCTGGCTTTTGCATCCGGATGCGCCCAAGGTGGAACCGCCGGTCATTGTTCGGGATAGAATTCAGCGCATGCAGGAGCGCTTACATACCATGCGTGAAGGAGGAGAAACGTTATGAGAAAAGTAAAAAACGTTTCCAGCGTCCTGCGCGTTACGGGTATCATTCTGGTGATATTGTCAATGGTGCTCCTGATTTACGCGACATCGAACAACGGAAGAGAATGGAGTGAGTTCCGCAGCATTCTCAATCGGTCCAACGCAAACATACGGATTTGGGATCGTTTCTCCTTTAACCATTCCTATTATATGGCCCTGCGCAGCGCACTGGTTGTGCCGGATGTTGCGACAAGCACCCGTTCATTGGATGCCGCAAGTCATTTTTCTGGTTTCCTGCAGAATGCTGAAGCCGGAGAGCAGGATGCGCTGAATCAACAGGCGCAGGAACTGACAAACTGGTTTAACAGTGAGTTTGATACCGAAGCTTTTTTGACGAAGTATAACAGCCGGGCGGGTACGCAGAATGCAGCGGAAATTCGGGAGATTTTCGAGTATTTGGACGGCCTGTCCACGCCGCCGGCCAAATCAGGCAAGGCGCTTCCAAAGCTCAGCAATACCAGCGTTCGGCCATGGTTTGAGGAACAGTATACGCAATGGTTAGAGCAGTACAGTGAAGATATCGGCAGCTTCTTTGAATATATGCTGGTGATGGAACGCCTCGTAAAGGCCGATGGAAGTGTTACCAACGCGACCGAATTTGCCCAGGCGATCAGCTATGAAGACTATCAGGCGGAGCTTACGGCTCTGCTCGCACAGGAGGATCGTCAGGATCTCGTATTGTTTTTGGATCAGTTTGCCGCTCAGGTGGAACGCAAACAAGCTGATCCGCAGATGGATCTGACCGAGTTCCTGCACGAAGAGTACCTTGGGCTATTGGATCAGTTCCCGGAGAATGCGCAACCGAATTTTGCCGTGTTTCTTTCTGTTGTGAAGGATGATATCTCGAATCTGGCGTTATATGACGGCAGCTACAGTATGCTGGTATCCGGCATGAGAAAAGCGCAGGCTGTACTGAGCGATAACTCATTTGCGGCGTTCCTGCGCAGTTTCAGCCGTACGCTGGTGGAAAGCAGCGAGAGCCGTCGTACGCTTCCGCTGATTTCACTGATATGGTATTTTGCGGCAAATGCGCTGGCCATCCTTCTGATCGGCATCCTGTTGATGATTTCTGCAAAGGTGCTTGCTAAAATCGCAACGGATTCTATTATTCGCAAACGCGAATATAAGGCCGCGCAGGATGACCCGGATACGCTGTTGTCCGTGAATCATCTCAGCCAGTATTTCAAGAGCGGCGACTATATTAACAAGGCCGTTGATGACATCAGCTTCCATATTAAAAAGGGCGAAGTATTTGGCCTGGTGGGCGAGTCCGGCTGTGGCAAAACCACAACGGGCCGTACCATTATTAACCTGTACGATCCAACAAACGGAGACGTGTACTTCAAAGGCCTGCGGATATCCTCAACCAAGAACGGTGCGCATTTGATGGCGCATCAGCTGCGCAAGGAACTGGCCAAAAACATTGAAGGCATCAAGGCGGACGCGGCAGAGCGAAAGAAACAGGAGCCTTCCCTTGCCGCTGATATCGTAAAAGAAAGCGAAGCAAAAATCGCAAATCTGCGAAGCGAGTTTAGGGAAGCCGTCAAAAAAGTACAGTACCATGCGTTTCAATCAGAAGAAGAGAAGCGCAAATGTGTGATGCTGTACAATGACCAGCATAAGGCAGAGCTGCTTGCGGCATATGAGAAAGATATTCAGGGCTTGCGCGGCAGTGCCCTCGCCAGCCGAAAAAAGCGGTACCGCGCGGACCTTGCCATAGCCAATCGCGACAAGGTAACAACCAAAATCCAGATGATCTTCCAGGATCCGATCGCGTCCATCAATCCCCGCATGACAGTGCGCGAGATCATTGCCGAGGGTTTGATTATCCGCGGTGTGAAGGACAAGGCGCTGATTGACCGCAAGGTCAACGAAATGCTTGATTTGGTTGGTCTGCTGCCTGAGCATGCCTCCCGGTACCCGCACGAGTTTTCCGGTGGTCAGCGGCAGCGCATCGGCATTGCACGCGCTATCGTGCTGGAACCGGAGCTGATCATCGCTGACGAACCCATTTCCGCGCTGGATGTTTCCATACAGGCACAGATCATTAACCTGATGAACGATTTGCGCCATCGCATGGGGCTGACCATACTGTTCATTGCGCATAACCTGTCGGTAGTCAAGTATTTTTCGGACAGGATCGCCGTAATGTATTACGGGAAGATCGTGGAGATGGCGTCCTCGGAAGAGCTTTTCCTGCACCCATTGCATCCCTATACCAAATCACTCTTGTCAGCCATTCCGTATCCGGATCCGCACTATGAAAAGCAGCGCAAACGGGTAGAGTACGAACCGGTATTGGCACACAATTACCAAACGGATAAGCCTGATCTGCATGAAATTACGCCGGGACATTTCATCCATTGCAATCAGGAAGAGCTTGTGCGGTATCGGCAAGAATTAAAGCTATGAAATCTTTGAAGGTCTGGAAACGCTATCTTATTACGTTTCTGATCGGGGCCGCAGAAACGCTGCTGATGCTGTTGGTACGGGGCAGCTTTGGAAAAACCGACATCCTGGAGCGGTATCGAGATATTAGCGACTCGCTGTTTATAGCCGGTTGCTTGCTTGCAGGCATGGGCGGTTTGATATTCGTGTCCGAAAACGGCGTTTTCAACATGATAAAGTTCGGCGTGATCAAAGTAGTCTCCATGATACGCAGTGAGAAACATAGAGCCGAAACCCCCAAGACGTATTATGATTACCTTCAGG
>ERZ795053.2118-NODE-2118-length-24432-cov-6.732863_pt1 | contig 24432 bp, 22 predicted proteins | sample MGYA00375137_ERZ795053 | MGnify/ENA primary metagenome ERZ795053 (study PRJEB30182, sample SAMN05720284) | activated sludge metagenome | isolation source: Anaerobic digester | place: Hong Kong | collected 2014-12-17 ...
GCCATCCCGCTGTCACCGAATCACGATCAGGCGGATTTCGTCAACACGCTGCTAAGAGGCTAGGTGTCCGGATCACCAGGTGTCGGACGGGCGACCGGGTCGAGATTCGCGGCCTTCTGCAGGTGCTCGGCAGATGAGGCATCCAGCGTGAGCGGCACGGTCCAGTGGCGCGATTTACAGTCAGCAAAAATCCGGGATCGGGATGGCGCGAACCTTGTTGGTTAACGCTCATGTAGCACCGACGTATTGGCCACCTGACCGCCGATACCGGCGGCCGCCGACCTCGTGTACATGCTTCGGCTCGTCGATGTTGCCGGGGTCCGATCGACCATGTGCACGAGAACGATCTGGATCATCGGAAGCTTCAAGGCATGGCGTGCGGCAGCCTGCCGACGGGGCTACTGCATTCTCGCCGCCGCCCTTTTCGTTGGCTCCTGCCTTGTCCCGCTGGCGCCGGCAGGTGCCGGTTTGAACGAAGCCTTCGGGGCCTACTTGCGGGGCGACAAAGAGACATCGTTCCGCGAGTTTCTGGCAATGGCCCAAGCCGGTAACCCTCTCGCTCAGTACAATCTTGGCGTTCTGTACGTTTCTGGCGACGGAGTTCCCGAAAATGATGTCGAGGCTGTCATGTGGTACCGTCGCGCAGCCGAGGGGGGGCACGCCGACGCACAGTTCCAACTCGGCGCCATGTATGATCGTGGCGAGGGCGTCGCCAAGAACGAAGCGGAGGCTGCCAAGTGGTATCGGCGTGCAGCCGATCAAGGCGATGCCGCTGCTCAGTTCAGCCTTGGCGACATGTACAGTATCGGCCGAGGGGTCGCCAAAGACGATGCCGTAGCCGCAATGTGGTACCGCCGCGCCGCCGAGCAGGGCAACAGCAGTGCCCAATTCCACCTCGGCTGGGTGTACTACGCCGGCCTAGGCGTCCCTGCGAATTACGCGGATTCCGCCGAGTGGTACCGACGCGCGGCCGATCAAGGGCATCCTGGAGCTCAGAATTTTCTCGGCCTCATGTACGATACGGGTGAGGGCGTGGTTGAGGACGACGCCGAGGCTGTCAAGTGGCTGCTACGAGCCGCCGATCAGCACTACGAGGTGGCTTTCTTTAACCTCGGTCTGATGTACGTTGCTGGCGGGGGGGTGCCAAAGGATCCGATCCAGGCACACATGTGGTTCAATCTCGCCGCCGCAAATATGGTCCCCGGAGCTGGCCGCAAGCAGGCTGTTGCCAATCGCATGATGATCGAGGCGAAGCTGAGTAGTACGGAGATTTCCCGGGCGCAGGCGATGGCACGGAACTGGCAGCCAAAGGCGAAGGAGGTATCGGACGACGCGGCAGGACCCGCCGGATAAATCGCTCCTTCAATGATCAGGCGACGGCCTCCTGATCGCCATTCTTCGACTTCGTTTGCACTCGACACGACGGGCGTGGCTGCCGCAATGGAGATCGCGCTCGTCGGAGCCGGGTCAGACTTCGCCGCAAGCGCCGTCTATCGCGACGGCCGTGGCATCCGTCACGGCGACAGCGTAGTCGTCGTCGGCCATTCCCTGCGCGGCCTGCTCGCTTTTGCGGCTGCCGTCACCATCAGTGTGGTAAGCGCGCTTGCCGGGCTCGGCAATGACACCCGCTATCTGCAGCTTACCACTCCTGCTGCTCCGGCAATAGCGGCGGGCCACCGGTCGACACCGGGCGGTAGGGTTGTCGACGGTGGCGGCGACGAGCATATTATCGCCAGTTTCGTAAGTGGCTTCTTGAAGCCGTGATGCGACATTGACGACGCCGCAGTCTGTGGCAAGCTCCGTCTGGTCGCGGCCGCAGCCATAGCGCATGGCTTTCGTTGCGCTCGAGACCTCGACGGCAGCGCCGTCCGATTCTGCCGCAGGCCGATCTCCCGCTTTTGCGAAAAGCAGTGCTTCCGCCGATCCCGATCCCGTGGCTCGGACGCGTGGGACGTTTCAGGTTCCAGGTAGTGCATCCGCCGGCCCGATGATGCTACGGAGGGGCGGCTGGCAGGGCGGTGGCTTCGCCATGCGGGGACGGAGGATGGGGCGATGGCGGCGATCAGCTATTGGGATGGCGAGTGGCGGGATGCGGCGACGCCGCTGATCGGGCCGCAGGATCATGCGTTCTTCATGGCGAGCGTCGTCTTCGACGGGGCGCGGGCGTTCGGCGGGCGCACGCCCGACCTGGACCGGCATTGCGCCAGGGTGATCGAGTCGGCCAGGGGGCTCTTGCTGGAGCCGCAGCTTTCGGCGGAGCGGATCACCGAGTTGTGTCGCGAGGGGGTGGCGCAGTTCGCGCCGGACGCGGAGCTCTATATCCGGCCGATGTTCTTTGCCATGCGCGGCTTCGTGCTGCCGGAGTCGGGCTCGACGCGGTTCTGCCTCGGCATCAACGAGCTGGCGATGCCGGAGCCGGGGGAGTTCGCCGTCTGCTTCTCGCCCTATTGCCGGCCGGCGCGGAACGCGGCGCCGACCGACACCAAGGCCGCCTGCCTCTATCCGAACATGCAGCGGGCACTGGCCGAGGCGAATGCGCGGGGCTTCCAGAACGCCATCACCTCGGACCCGAACGGCAATATCGCGGAGCTGGCGACGGCCAATCTCTGGATCGCGAAGGACGGCGTGGCGATCACACCGGTCTGCAACGGCACGTTCCTGAACGGCATCACCCGGCAGCGGGTGATGGCGCTCCTGCGCGCGGACGGGATCGCGGTCGAGGAGGCGACGCTCACCGCCGCCGACATCATGGGTGCGGACGAGGTTTTCACCACCGGCAATTACGGCAAGGTGCTGCCGATCACCCGGGTCGAGGACAGGCGCTTCGCGGTGGGCCCGGTCTACCGGCGGGCGCGCGAGCTTTATTGGGACTTCGCCGGCAGCCAACGCGCGGGCTGAGACGCAGCGACGGGCGCATCGTCGCGGCGGGGCAAGCCGGTGTCGCGCCGGCACGATCGCCCCGGGCCGTGTGCTTCTACATCCTCGGCCATCGGGTGAAGGTCGCCCGGGTCACTGGGAGCGGCGGGCGATGGCGCATCTCGGTCTTGGCGAGGCGACGGTGGAGCACGGGGTGGACGATGCGCGCGTCGCCATCGTCAACCTGGCCCGGGGCTTCTCGCTCGAGACGACCCCCAGGCAGGCCGAGAAGGTCGCCGACTTCGGCGCCGTCCTGCCGCGCGGCAGCCGGGTCTTCATCGCCTTCATCCCCGGCGAGCAGCCGGCGGCGATCCTGGCCCTGGCCGGGCGGCTGCTGGCCGAGGGCATGGTGCCGGTGCCGCACATTGCCGCGCGCAACCTGGCGTCGGCCGGCGCGTTCGAGCGCTTCGCCCGCGACCTGCATGGAGTCGGCGTGCGCCAGGCGCTGCTGCTCGCCGGCGGGGCGAGCCACCCGGCCGGCAGCCTCGCGAGCTCGCTCGAGCTGCTGGAGAGTGGCGTCATCGAGGGGCTGGGGTTCGAGCAGGTCTTCGTCGCCGGGCATCCGGAAGGCCATGCGGATGTCGGGCCGGGGGAGCTGGCGGCGGCGCTCGGGGCGAAGAACGAGTGGGCGCGGCGCACCGGTGTGCCGGCGACCATCGTCACCCAGTTCGGCTTCGACGGCGAGGCGATCCTGGCCTGGGCGCAGGCGATCGGTGCGGCGGGCAACCGGCTGCCGATCCGGGTCGGCGTGGCCGGCCCGGCCTCGCTCGCGAGCCTGCTGAAATACGCCAAGATGTGCGGCGTCAACGCCTCGATGACCATGCTCGCCAAGGCCGGCGGGCGGCTCATCCAGCTCGTCGGCCAGTCGACCCCGGACGGCCTGATCACCGATCTCGCGACGCAGCGCCAGGGCTGGTCGGAGCTGGTGCGCGATCTCCACTTCTACCCGTTCGGCGGGTTCGAGCGGACGGCGCATTGGGCGACGCGGCTGAGCCTGGGCGCCATCACCCTGCATGGCCGCAACGCGGGCTTCACCGTCACCAACTGACCAGTCGCGGCTGCAGCCTTCGCCCACGCATGGGGCGAACGGGTTGCCGTGAGAGCGCAGGCCGCTAAGCTTCGCCGGCCGCGACAGGGTGCCGCGGCGATCGAGCGGCTGTCTCCTCGTCCATGGCCATCGCCAGCAGAATCGATCATGCCAGGGTGCGGCTCCGGCGTCTTTCGGGCAACGACCAGCTCAAGCTGACGGTGCTGGCGGCGGCGGTCGGCGCTGCCGCGGCCTATGGCGCCATTCTCTTCAGGGCATTGGCCGATCTCACGGCCCTCCTCCTCTTCGGGGCCGGCGAGGAGTTCATGGCGGAAGCCGCCCGCAGCCTGCCGGCCTGGCAGGTCGTCATGGTGCCGTGCCTCGGCGGGCTCGCGATCGGGCTCGCCTGCCGCTACGTCCTGCCGAAGCCGCTGCCGCAGGGCGTGGCGGAGGTCATGGAGGCGGCGGCCCTGCGCAACGGGCGGATGAAGCTGCCCGTCGGCCTCGCCGCCGCCGGGCTCAGCGCCTTCTCGATCGGCATCGGCGGCTCGGTCGGCCGCGAGGGGCCGATCGTCCATCTGGGCGCCACCCTGGCGGCGCAGGTCTCGCGCTGGCTGCGCTTCGGCCCGAGCTTCTCGCGCACGCTGCTCGGCTGCGGCGTGGCGGCGGCGATCGCCACCGCCTTCAACGCGCCCATCGCCGGGGTCTTCTTCGCGCTCGAGCTGGTGATCGGCCATTACGGCCTCGGCGCCTTCGCGCCGGTGGTGATCGCGTCGCTGGTCGGCACCATCGTCGTCCGTGTCCATATCGGCGACCATCCGGCCATCGCCATCGACCCGCAGGCGATCGTGTCGTTCTGGGAGGTGCCGGGGTTCCTGCTGCTCGGCGTCGTCGCCGCGGGTGCCGCCATCCTGCTCATGGGCGGGATCGCCCTGGTCCAGCGGCTGCATCAAATGGCGCGGGTCCCGGACTGGCTGCGGCCGGCGCTCGGCGGGGCGGGGCTCGGCCTGATCGCGCTCGTCTTCCCGGAGGTGCTCGGTGTCGGCTACCAGGCGACGGAGACGGCGCTCGGCGCCATGGCGGGGCAGGCCTGGCTGCTGGCGCTCCTCGTCATCGCCAAGGCGGCGGCGACGGCGCTCTGCCACGGCAGCGGCTTCGCCGGCGGGATGTTCTCGCCGAGCCTCACGGTGGGCGCCCTGGTGGGCGGCGTCTTCGGCAGCGTCGCCTCGGCCGTCTTTCCGGATCTGGCCTCCCCGCTCCTGGTCTACGCGCTCCTCGGCATGGGGGCGGTGGCGGCGAGCGTCCTGGGCGCGCCGATCTCGACGATCATCATCATCTTCGAGATGACCACCAGTTACGGGATCACCTTCGCGCTCATGGGCACGGTGGCGGTGGCCTCGCTGGTGACCCACGCGCTCTGGGGGCGGAGCTATTTCCATTGGCTCCTGGCCGAGCGGGGCGTGAGCCTCGACGATTCGCGCGAGCTCGGCATCCTGCGGCATCGCCGGGTGGCGGACGTGCTGCGGCGCGACGTGATCACGGCTCCGGCCACCGCCGACCTGGAGGAGCTGAAGCGGCGGTTTCGCCTCAGCCACGCGCCGATCTTCGTGGTGGGCGAGGGGCAGGCGCTCGAGGGCTCGATCGGCATCGGCGATCTCCTGGACGCGGCCTTCTCGGGCGACCCGCCGGCCGGGCTCACCGCGGCCGAGCTGGCCCAGCCGTGCCCGGTGGTGCTGCGCGGCTCGGATGACCTGGCCACCGCCTTCAGCCGCTGCCGGGTGCACGAGGAGGAGCATGTGCCCGTGCTGGAGGACGGCGACAGCCGGCGCATTCTCGGCGAGGTGCGCTTCTCGGACCTGCTGCGGGCCTACAACCAGGCGCTGCTCGAGGCGCGCGCCATCGAGCAGGGCCTGCGCTGACCGGCCGGTGGCGTCTGGTCACCGGGTGGTGGCTGGGCTAGCTTGCCGGCCCGGATCATTCGCCTCATCGGTACATGTCGAACGCAACCCCCGTCATCCCGGAAACGGTCGAGCCGCCTTATCTCGCGGGCCTGAATCCCGAGCAGCGGGCGGCCGTGACCGCACCCGACGGCCCGCTCCTCGTGCTCGCCGGGGCGGGGACCGGCAAGACGCGGGTGCTCACCACGCGCCTCGCGCATCTGCTCGTCACCGGCCGCGCCCGGCCGCACGAGGTGCTGGCGGTGACGTTCACCAACAAGGCCGCCCGCGAGCTCTCCGAGCGGGTCGAGCGGCTGATCGGGCGGAGCGTCACCGGGCTCTGGCTCGGCACGTTCCACGCGATCGGCGTGCGGTTCCTGCGGGCCCATGCCGAGCTCGCCGGGCTGCAGTCGAGCTTCACCATCCTCGACACCGACGACCAGCTCCGGCTGATCAAGCAGGTGGTGCAGGCGGCCGGGCTCGACGAGAAGCGCTGGGCGCCGCGCATCCTGCTCGCGATCATCCAGCGCTGGAAGGATCGCGGCCATGCGCCGGAGGACGTGCCGGCGAGCGAGGTCGGCGACTTCGCCGCCGGCCAGTCGCTGGCGCTCTACCGGGCCTACCAGCAGCGGCTCTCGACCCTGAACGCCTGCGATTTCGGCGATCTGCTGCTGCATCCGCTGGTCGTCCTGCGCCGCCATGCCGACCTGCTCGAGCGCTACCAGACGCGCTTTCGGGCGATCCTCGTCGACGAGTACCAGGACACCAACGTCGCCCAGTATCTCTGGCTCAGGCTGCTGGCGCAGCGGCACCGGAACATCACCTGCGTCGGCGACGACGACCAGTCGATCTATTCGTGGCGGGGCGCCGAGATCGGCAACATCCTGCGCTTCGAGCAGGATTTCCCGGGTGCGGGTGTCGTCCGGCTCGAGCGCAACTACCGCTCGACCGGCAGCATTCTCGGCACCGCCTCCGGCCTCATCGCGCGGAACCAGGCGCGGCTCGGCAAGACGCTCTGGACCGAGGGCGAGGCCGGCACGCCGGTGCGCATCGCGGGCCTGTGGGACGAGGCCGAGGAGGCCCGCTATATCGGCGACGAGATCGAGGCGCTGCAGCGGGGTGGCGAGAGCCTCGCCCAGATCGCGGTGCTGGTCCGGGCCGGCTTCCAGACGCGCGCCTTCGAGGAGCGCTTCATTCAGCTGGGCCTGCCCTATCGGGTGGTGGGGGGCCCGCGCTTCTACGAGCGGGCCGAGATCCGCGATGCCATCGCCTATCTCAGGCTGACCGCCCAGCCGGCCGACGACCTGGCCTTCGAGCGGATCGTCAACCTGCCCCGCCGCGGCATCGGCGACGCGGCGATACAGGCGTTGCGCGGGCTGTCCCGGCGCGTCGAGATCCCGCTGCTCCAGGCAGCCCGCCAGATGGTCGAGACCGACGAGCTGGCGACCCGCACGAGGAACGCGCTCATGGCCTTTCTCGGCCTCGTCGACGGCTGGCGGACAACGCTCGCCGAGGCGCCGCCGCGCGAATTGGCGGAGCAGATCCTGGACGAGAGCGGCTACACGGCGATGTGGCAGAACGACCGCTCGCCCGACGCGCCCGGCCGGCTCGACAACCTCAAGGAGCTGGTCAAGGCGATCGAGGAGTTTCCGACGCTCGCGGCGTTCCTCGAGCATGTCAGCCTGGTCATGGATGCGGTCGGCGAGAGCGGCAGCGAGCAAGTTTCGGTGATGACGCTGCACGGGGCCAAGGGGCTCGAGTTCAACAGCGTCTTCCTGGCAGGCTGGGAGGACGGGCTCTTCCCGAACCAGCGCGCCCTCGACGAAGGGGGCGGCAAGGCGCTGGAGGAGGAGCGGCGGCTCGCCTATGTCGGGCTGACCCGTGCCCGGCACCGTTGCACCGTCAGCTTCGCCGCCAATCGCCGGATCTACAACCAGTGGTCATCGAGCGTGCCCTCGCGGTTCATCGAGGAACTGCCGGCCGAGCATGTCGAGCACCTGCATCGCAACCCCGCCATGCGACCCGATGCCGAGAGCTTCATGGACGATCTCGTGGTGCCGCAGGTGGCCCGGTTCCGCAGCCGGCGCGCCGAGCTCGGCAAGGTCATCGAGGGGCGTGCCGAGATCCTGACCACGCCGCCCGGCGCCGGCGCCAGTTTCAGCGTCGGCGACCGGATCTTCCACCAGAAGTTCGGCTATGGCCGGGTCGCCGCCGTCGACGGCAACAAGCTGGAGATCGCCTTCGAGAAGTCCGGGGTGAAGAAGGTGATCTCGAGCTTCGTCGAGGCGGCCTGATGCGGCGACGTTCGTGAGCGATCCAAAGGGACTCTGGCAGGCGAGCTTCGAGCTCGACCTCGAGCCGCCGCCCTTGCTGCTCGAGGCGCTCGAGGAGATGGCGCTCTCGGCCTCGATCTTCACCGCCGCCGTCGACGAGGCGGACGAGGCGACGCGCTGGCGGGTCGATCTGCTGTTCGCCGAGGAGCCGGACGCGACTACCCTGGGTGCCGAGATCGGTGCGCTGCTCGCGGCGCACGACCTGCCGGCGGGGGTGGATGTCGCCATCGCCTGGCTCGCGCACCAGGACTGGCTCGAGGCGGTGCGCATGACCCGGCCGCCCATGACCGTCGGCCGCTTCCTCGTGCACGGGCCCGACGATGCGCCGCCGGCGAACGCCCGTGCGGTGCCGCTCTTGATCGAGGCCGGGCTCGCCTTCGGCTCGGGCGAGCATGCCACCACCACGGCCTGCCTCCTGGCGTTCGATCGCGAGCTGCGCCGCCGACCCTTCGCCCGGGTGCTCGACATGGGCTGCGGCTCGGCCATTCTCGGCATCGCCGCGGCACGGGTGAACCGTCACACCCGGGTCCTCGCGGTCGACAACGACCCGCTCGCCGTCGCCGTGGCCCGCGACAATGCCAAGAAGAACGGCGTGGCCGGCCGGGTCGCTTGCCTCGTGAGCGAAGGCTATGGCGATGCGCGCATCCGCCGGTCCGGGCCGTTCGACCTGATCTTCGCCAACATCCTGGCCGATCCGCTGGTGGCCATGGCGGGCGATCTGCGGCGGCATCTGGCGTCGGGCGGCGTGGCGATTCTGTCGGGGCTGCTCGACCGCCAGGCCCCGGCCGTGCTGGCGGCGCACCGGCGCCAAGGCATGCGGTCCACCGGGCAGGTGGATCGGCCTCCCTGGGCCGCCCTCGTGCTGCGGCGCAGTGGCGCAGTGCGGCGTGCCGCGTCGAAGCGCAATTGATGGGGGCCGCACAGCGGAGGTTGCGTCTCCCGCCGGCCTCGGCTATACGACGCGTCGCATTCGTCGCCGACCGCACCGGCTGCCCGAGAGGGTGGGGCGGCGCTGTCGTTCGGAGTTTCCTGGCATGACCAAGTTGAAGACCAAGCGGGCCGCTGCCAAGCGGTTCTCGTTCACCGGCAGTGGCAAGATCAAGCGTGGTCATGCCAACCATCGGCACAACTTCACCAGCCAGCCGAAGAAGGCGAAGATGCGGCACCGCAAGACCGGCTATGTCAGCGCGGTGGATGCGCCGCTCGTCCGGCTGATGCTGCCGCACGGCTGACGTCCGTCGGCGTCGCCGGGGCGCACTGGAATTTTCTGACCAAGGATCGAGACGATGGCTCGGGTAAAGCGCGGTGTAACCTCCCACGCCCGGCACAAGAACGTGCTGGAGGCGGCGAAGGGCTATCGCGGTCGTCGCAAGAACTGCATCAAGACCGCGCGTCAGGCGGTCGAGAAGGCCGGCCAGTATGCCTATCGCGACCGGCGCGTCCGCAAGCGGGAGTTCCGCGCCCTCTGGATCCAGCGCATCAACGCGGCGGCGCGCGAGCAGGGCATGACCTACGGCCAGCTCATGCACGGCCTGAAGGTCGCCGGCGTCGAGCTCGATCGCAAGGTCTTGGCCGACATTGCCGTGCACGACGCGGCGACGTTCGCAGGCTTCGTGAAGCAGGCCGGGGCCTCCCTTCACGCCTGAAATCGGCGGGACCGCCAGCCGGTCCCTGGCGATTCGATGAAGAGGGGTCGGCAACGGCCCCTTTTTCGTTTTTCTACGCCATTTCCAGCGGGTCCACGGCCATGACCTCGGAGACGACATCGGTGCTGGCGACGATCGACAGGGTCGAGGGGGAGATGATGGCCGAGATCGGCAGCACGCCCGATCTCGCCAGGCTCGACGAGCTGCGCGTGGCGCTGCTCGGCAAGAAGGGTCGCGTGACCGACCTCGTGAAAGGCGTGAGCAGCCTGCCGCCGGCCGAGCGGCCGGCGGCGGGGCAGGCCTTCAACGAGCTGAAGCGGAGCCTCGAGGCGGCGCTCCTCGAGCGGCGCACGGCGCTCGCCGAAGCGGCGCTCGAGGCGCGCCTGCTGGCCGAGCGAATCGACGTCACCCTGCCGGCCCGGCCGCGTGACGGCGGGCGGATCCACCCGGTGAGCCAGGTGACCGACGAGCTCACCGCGATCTTCGCCGACATGGGCTTCATGGTGGCCGAGGGGCCGGACATCGAGAACGATTTCCACAACTTCACGGCGCTGAACTTCCCGCCGTCGCATCCGGCCCGCGAGATGCACGACACGTTCTTCCTGGAGGCGCGGCAGGACGGCGAGCCGCTGCTGCTGCGCACCCACACCAGCACCATCCAGGTGCGCCACATGATGGCCAACAAGCCGCCCTACCGGATCATCGCCCCCGGCCGCACCTATCGCTGCGACAGCGACGCGACCCACACGCCGATGTTCCATCAGGTCGAGGGCCTGGTCATCGACCGCCGGACCCACATGGGCCATCTCAAGGGCTGCCTGATCGACTTCGTCCGCGCCTATTTCGAGCGCGACGACATCACCGCCCGCTTCCGCCCCAGCTTCTTCCCGTTCACCGAGCCGTCGGCCGAGATGGACATCGGCTGCCGCCGGACGAAGGAGGAGATCGTCGTGGGCGAGGGCACGGACTGGCTCGAGATCCTCGGCTGCGGGATGGTCCACCCCAACGTGCTGCGCGCCGTCGGGCTCGACCCGGCGGAGTGGCAGGGCTTCGCCTTCGGCATGGGGATCGACCGCATCGCCATGCTGAAATACGGCATGCCCGACCTTCGGCCGTTCTTCGATGCCGATCTCGCCTGGCTGCACCATTACGGCTTCGTGCCGCTCGACCTGCCGACCACCTTCTCCGGGCTCTCGCGATGAAGTTCACCCTGCCCTGGCTCAAGGAGCATCTCGAGACGGACGCCTCGGCCGCGCACATCGCCCTGACGCTGACCTCGCTCGGGCTCGAGGTCGAGGCCGTGCACGACCGCACGAGCGAGCTTTCGGGCTTCTCCGTCGCCTTCGTGCGGGAGGCCGTGCAGCACCCCAACGCCGACCGGCTCCGGCTCTGCACCGTCGAGACGAAGCATGGCGTCATGCAGGTCGTCTGTGGCGCCCCGAACGCCCGGGCCGGGCTCCATGGCATCTTCGCGCCCGAGGGCTCGGTCATCCCGGCGACCGGCAAGGTGCTCGGGCGCAGCGCCATTCGCGGCATCGAAAGCCATGGCATGCTGTGCTCGGCGCGCGAGCTCGGCATCGGCGACGACCATGACGGCATCATCGACCTCGATGGCGCGCCGGCCGTCGGCACGCCTGCCAGCGAAGCGCTCGGCATCGAGGGGCCGGTCTTCGAGGTGTCGCTGACCCCGGACCGGGCCGACTGCTTCGGCATCAACGGCATCGCCCGCGAGCTGGCCGCCGCCGGGCTCGGCCAGCTCAGGAGGCGGGATTTCACGCCCGTGCCGGGGCAGGGCCGGGGGCCGGCCATCCGCCTCGACTTTTCGGCCGCCGACGCGCATGCCTGCCCGCTCTTCATCGGCCGGCTGATCCGGGGCGTGCGCAACGGGCCGAGTCCGGCCTGGATGCAGCGGCGGCTGCAAGCCATTGGGCTCAGGCCGATTTCGGCGCTGGTCGACATCACCAATTATGTCATGTTCGACCTCAACCGACCGCTCCACGTGTTCGACGCCGCAAGGCTCGAAGGCGACGTCACCGTCCGTTTCGCCAGAGCGGGGGAAACCCTGCTGGCGCTGGACGGGCGCGAGTACGCCCTGGACGACGGCATGACGGTGATTGCCGACGAGGCCGGCCCGCAGGGCCTCGGCGGCGTCATGGGCGGCGAGGTCTCGGGCGTCACCGGGGCCACCACCGACGTGCTGCTGGAGGTCGCTCTCTTCGATCCGATCCGCACGGCGCTCACCGGTCGCAAGCTGGATCTCGTGAGCGATGCCCGCACCCGTTTCGAGCGCGGCCTCGACCCGGAGATGGCGGTCGCCGGCATGGAGCATGCCACGCGGCTCATCCTCGAGCTCTGCGGCGGCGAGGCGGCTGAGCCGGTGATCGCCGGTGCCGTGCCGCCCGGCCCTGCGGCCATCGCCTTTCCCGTGCGGGAGCTGGCGCGGCTCGGCGGCATCCAGCTCGAGCGGGGCGAGATCGAGGGGCATCTTCGCGTCCTCGGCTTCGGGCTCGATGGCGGGCCCGAGCTCTACACCGTCCAGCCGCCGAGCTGGCGGCACGACGTCACCAGCTCCGCCTGCATCGTCGAGGAGCTCTGTCGGCTGCACGGCTACGACAAGATTCCGCCTGTGCCCGTCACCCGCAACGAGGCGGTGAGCGCTGGCGTGCTCACGCCCGAGCAGCGGCGGCGCGGCCATTTGCGGCGGACGGTGGCGGTGCTCGGCTATACCGAAGCCGTGACCTGGTCGTTCACCGGGGAGAACGAGGCGCGGCCGTTCCTCGAGGGCGAGCCGGTGCGCCTCGCCAACCCGATCTCGAGCGAGCTCTCGGTGATGCGGCCCTCGCTCCTGCCCAACCTCCTGCTCGCGGCCGCCCGCAACCAGGACCGCAAGCGCGAGGACGGCGCCCTCTTCGAGCTGGGTGCCCGGTTCACCGGCGGCCAGCCCGGCGAGCAGGTGACGGCGCTCGTGGGGTTGCGCTGGGGGGCGACCGGCCCGCGGGACTGGACCGGCACGCGGCGGCCGGTCGATCTCTTCGATGCCAAGGCCGATGCGCTGGCAGCGCTCGCCGCCGCCGGGGTCAAGACCGAGGCGCTGCAGGTCACGGCCGGAGGGCCGGCCTGGTACCATCCCGGCCGCTCGGGCACGCTCGGTCTCGGGCCGAACCGGCTCGCGACCTTCGGGGAGCTGCATCCGCGCGTGCTGGAAGCCTTCGACCTCGACGGGCGTGCTGTCGCCTTCGAGCTCGACCTCGACGCGCTGCCCAGGGTGCGGGCCCGGCCGGGTCGCACCCGGCCGCCGCTCGAGGCCTGGCCCTACCCTCCGGTCGATCGCGACTTCGCGTTCCTCGTCGACGACGGGGTCAGCGCCGACCAGTTGCTGCGGGCCGTCCGCCAGGCCGACAAGAAGCTGATTCGCGAGGTGTCGCTGTTCGACGTCTATGCCGGCAAGGGCATGCCCGAGGGCAAGAAGTCGCTGGCCGTCGCCGTCCGTCTGCAGTCCCCGGACAAGACGCTGACCGAGGCCGACATCGAGCCGGTGGCGAGGAAGATCGTGGCAGCGGCCGAGAAGCAGCTCGGCGCCGAGCTGCGGGGGTGATTGCCGCGAGAGTCCATAATAGCTACTTTGGCCAGGATGGGCTTTTTGGAGACGGCCATGCGCACCATGTCGGCCAAGGAGGCCAAGAACCATTTCGGCGAGCTTCTGATGGAGGCGCAGAAGGCGCCGGTGACAATCGAGAAGAACGGCAAGCCGGTGGCGGTGCTCTACTCGATGGAGTGGCACGAGGCGGCCGAGGAGGCGAAGCTGGACTGGCTGAAGCGGGCGGTGGCGGAGGCGGTCGCCGAGGCGGATCGCGGCGAGCTCGTGGAGTTCGACGAGGAATTCATTGCGGAGCTGTTCTCCGACGGTCCCTCGAGGTTCGATGACCCGCGCGAATGAAGCGACCCCGGCGAGCGCTGCTCGTCCCTGCGGCGGCCCGCGATCTGCGTCGCATTCGCGCCTGGATCGCGGCCGACTCCGGCGTCGATCGGGCCAATGTCCTGCTCCGCGCTCTGCTCGACGTGGTGGAGCGGATCGCCGAGCTGCCGGCGCTGGGAACGCTCCGTCCGTCGTTCGGCACGGGCGTGCGGTGCTTCGTGCGAAAGCCCTATCTCGTCTTCTACCGCGAGCTCGATGAGCGCGTGCAAGTATTGCGTATCATAGACGGCCGTCGCGATCTCCAGATCGCCTGGCTCGAGGACAAGCCTGTTCCATGACCGACCTCTCGCATATCCGCAATTTCGCGATCATCGCGCATATCGACCACGGCAAGTCGACCCTGGCCGATCGGCTCATCCAGAAGTGTGGGGGTCTCGCCGATCGCGAGATGCAGGCGCAGGTGCTCGATTCGATGGATATCGAGCGCGAGCGGGGCATCACCATCAAGGCGCAGACCGTGCGGCTGCGCTACACGGCGAGGAACGGGCGCGACTACGTCTTCAACCTCATCGACACGCCCGGCCACGTCGACTTCGCCTACGAGGTCAGCCGCTCCCTGCGCGCCTGCGAGGGCTCGCTGCTGCTGGTCGACGCGACCCAGGGCGTGGAGGCGCAGACCCTGGCCAACGCCTATCAGGCGATCGAGGCCGACCACGAGATCGTGCCGGTGCTCAACAAGATCGACCTGCCGGCCGCCGAGCCCGACCGCATCAGGCAGCAGATCGAGGACATCATCGGTCTCGAGGCCGACAACGCGCTGATGATCTCGGCCAAGACCGGGCTCGGCGTCGACACGGTGCTGGAAGCCATCGTCGAGCGCCTGCCGCCGCCGCAGGGCGAGGTGGCGGCAGCGCTGCGGGCGCTCATCGTCGACAGCTGGTACGACGCCTATCTCGGGGTCGTCACCCTCATCCGGGTGCGCGAGGGCGTGATCCGCAAGGGCAGCCGCATCCTGATGATGGGCACGCGCGCCGCGCACCAGGTCGATCGGGTCGGCGTGTTCACGCCCAAGCCGCTGCTCGTCGACGAGCTGGGCCCCGGCGAGGTCGGCTTCATCACGGCCGCCATCAAGGACATCGCCGACGCCCGGGTGGGCGACACGATCACCGAGGAGAAGCGGCAGGCGGCCGAGGCGCTGCCCGGGTTCCGCCCGTCGCAGCCGGTCGTCTTCTGCGGCATGTTCCCGGTCGACGCCGCCGACTACGAGGACCTCAGGGACAGCCTCGGCAAGCTCCGGCTCAACGACGCGAGCTTCGAGTACGAGCCGGAGAGCAGCGGGGCGCTCGGCCTGGGTTTTCGCTGCGGCTTCCTCGGTTTATTGCATCTCGAGATCATCCAGGAGCGGCTGGAGCGCGAGTTCGACCTCGACCTCGTCATCACCGCCCCCTCGGTGGTCTACCGGCTGCACATGACCACGGGCGAGGTCCTCGAGCTGCACAATCCCTCGGACTATCCGGACCCGACCAAGATCAAGCTGGTCGAGGAGCCCTGGATCAAGGCGACGATCCTCGTGCCGGACGACTATCTCGGCAAGGTGCTGGAGCTCTGCACCGAGAAGCGCGGCATCCAGCTCGACCTCACCTATGTCGGCACGCGGGCCATGCTGGTCTACCGCCTGCCGCTCAACGAGGTGGTCTACGACTTCTACGACCGGCTGAAGTCGGTGAGCCGCGGCTATGCCAGCTTCGACTATCAGCTCGACGGCATGGGCGAGAGCGACCTCGTGAAGCTGACGGTCCTGGTCAACGCCGACCCGGTCGACAGCCTGGCGCTCATCGTCCATCGGTCGATGGCCGAGAAGCGGGGCCGGGCGCTCTGCGAGAAGCTGAAGGAGCTGATCCCGCGGCAGATGTTCAAGATCGCCATCCAGGCGGCGATCGGCGGCAAGGTCATCGCGCGGGAGACGATCTCGGCTTTCCGCAAGGATGTTACCGCGAAGTGCTACGGTGGCGACATCACCCGCAAGCGCAAGCTCCTGGAGAAGCAGAAGGCCGGCAAGAAGCGGATGCGCCAGATCGGCAATGTCGAGATTCCCCAGGAGGCCTTCCTGGCGGCGCTCAAGATGGATGGCTAGGGCGTTGCAGGGAAGCTCGGGCGGCGGGGGCGGCGAGGCGGTCGCGCTGATGCGCACGCAGCCGCACAACCTGGAGGCCGAGCAGGCGCTCCTGGGTGCTGTTCTCGTCAACAACGAGGCCTTTCACCGGGTCAGCGAGTTCCTGAAGGCCGAGCATTTCTTCGAGCCCGTCCACCAGCGGATCTTCGCCGCCTGCGCCGAGCGCATCGGGCGGGGCCAGCTCGCGGATGCGCGCTCGCTCTTCCACCTCTTCGACGAGGACCCGGCGCTCGAGGGCCTGGACGGTGCGAAATATCTCGGGCGCATCGCCCGGGCGGCGGAAACGATCATCAACGCGGTGAGCTTCGGCCAGATCATCCACGATCTGGCGGTCCGGCGCGGGCTGATCGGGGTCGGCGAGGAGATGGTGCTGCGGGCCTACGACCCGCAGACGGCGGAGACGGCTTCCGAGCAGATCGAGATGGCCGAGCAGGAGCTCTTCGGCCTCGCCCAGGAAGGCGAGGTCAAGAGCGGCTTCCGCTCCTTCCCGACGGTGCTGAGCAGCACGATCCGGCTGGTCGAATCGGCCTATTCGAAGGTCGGCGAGGTGACCGGCGTGCCGTCGCGGCTGGACAGCCTCGACCGCATCCTGGGCGGCCTCCAGCCATCGGACCTGCTCATCCTCGCCGGTCGCCCGAGCATGGGCAAGACGGCGCTGGCGGTGACCATCGCCGCCAACGCGGCGACCCAGAAGGCCATCGGCATCGATGGCGAGCGGCTCAAGCACGAAAACTACACGGTCGGCGTCTTCAGCCTCGAGATGTCGGCCGAGCAGCTCGCCATGCGCCTCCTTTCGGCCGAGGCGCAGATCGCCTCGGACGAGCTGCGCCGCGGCCAGCTCCGCGACGATCGCGAGTGGCAGCGCGTCGTCGCCGCCAGCCAGGCCCTGGCGGCGCGGCCGATGTTCATCGACGACACGCCGGCCCTCTCCGTGGCGGCGCTGCGCAGCCGGGCGCGGCGGCTGATGCGCATGGAGGGCCTGTCGCTGCTGGTCGTCGACTACCTGCAGCTGATGCGCGGCTCGAGCGCCTATGCCGGCACCAATCGCGTGCAGGAGGTTTCGGAGATCACCCAGGCGCTCAAGGCGATCGCCAAGGAGCTGAACATCCCCGTGCTCGCCTTGTCGCAGCTCAGCCGCGCGGTCGAGCAGCGCGAGGACAAGCGGCCGCTCCTCTCGGATCTGCGCGAATCGGGGTCGATCGAGCAGGACGCCGACGTCGTGATGTTCGTCTACCGCGAGGAATACTACCTGACCCGGTCCGAGCCGCAGCAGCGCGAGGGGGAAAGCCTCGAGAAGTTCCAGATTCGCCAGAACGAATGGATGGACCGCTGCAACCGGTCGCTCAACAAGGCCGACATCATCATCGCCAAGCAGCGCAACGGGCCGATCGGCACCGTGCAGGTGCAGTTCGACGCGAGGTTCGGTCGATTCCGCAACCTCGAGACCGCCGAATACATCGAAGGCGGCTGAAGCGGCGATGCCGGAAGCCGCCCTGCTCATCGATCTGGACGCCATTGCCGCCAACTACGCGCGGCTGCGGGCCGAGGCCGGTGGCTGCCGGGTTGCCGCGGTGGTCAAGGCCGACGCCTACGGGCTCGGTGCCGAGCGTGTCGCCGCACGGCTTTGGGCCGCCGGCTGCGCGGACTTCTTCGTGGCGCGGCTCGCCGAGGGGCTGGCGCTCCGGCGTCACCTGCCGAAGGCGCGGATCGTCGTGCTCGAAGGGCCGGTGCCTTGCGAGGTGGCGGACTTCGTCGCCGCCGCGCTGGTGCCGACGCTGAACACGCCGGGCCAGGTCGAGCTCTGGGGCGACGCCGGCCGCCGCCTGGAGCGGCCCCTGCCGGCGGCCCTGCACCTGGACACGGGCATGTGCCGCCTCGGCATTTCCGCCACGGAAGCGGCCGGGCTCGATGCGGATCGGCTGCGCGCCATCGACGTGGCGCTGGTCATGAGCCACCTGGCCTGCGCCGAGGAAACGGCCAACCCGATGAATCCCCTCCAGGCGGCGCGCTTCAGCGAGATGAGCCGCCGGCTGCCGGCGGCCCCGCGCAGCCTCGCCAACTCCTCCGGCATCTTCCTGGGCACGGCCTACCACTTCGATCTGCTCCGGCCGGGTGCCGCCCTCTATGGCATCAACCCGACGCCGGGGCGGCCCAATCCGATGCAGCCGGTCGTGCGGATCAGGGCCCCGGTGCTCCAGGTGCATCGCCTTGACGCTCCCGGCACAGTCGGGTACGGCGCCGCACATGCGACGAGCAGCGGTTCACGCATTGCAACGGTGGGCGTCGGCTACGCCGACGGCTATATGCGTGCGGCGGGTACTGGCGGCGTCGCCGTGATCGCTGGCCGTGAAGTGCCGATTGTCGGGCGGATATCGATGGATTTGATGACACTCGACGTGACGGCGCTGGGCGAGCACGAGGTCGAGACCGGCACGCCGGTCGACCTCCTCGCCGGCCCCGGCGGCATCGACAGGGTGGCCGAGGTGGCCGGCACGATCGGCTACGAGCTGCTGACGCGCCTCGGGCAGCGCTTGCGCCGTGTCTATCTCGAAGCGACCGGCGCATGATCAATCCCTTGCAGCCGATCGGCGCCGCGCTCATCGGCATCACGCAGACGGCCGGGCGGATCAGCTTTTTCGCCGGAAACGCCATCGGCAATGGCTTTCTGGGGCCGTTCTACTGGCGCCAGCTCTGGCGCCAGATGGTCGAGATCGGCTTCTACTCGCTGCCGGTGGTCGGGCTCACGGCGATCTTCACCGGGATGGTGCTGGCGCTGCAGAGCTACACGGGCTTCTCGCGGTTCGAGGCGGAGAGTGCCGTCGCCACGATCGTGGTGCTCTCGATGGTGCGCGAGCTCGGGCCGGTGCTCGCCGGGCTGATGGTGGCGGGCCGGGTCGGTGCGGCGATGGCGGCCGAGCTCGGCACCATGCGGGTGACCGAGCAGATCGACGCCCTGAGCACGCTCTCCACCGACCCGCTGCGCTATCTCGTCTTTCCACGCCTGATCGCCGGCCTCGTCACATTGCCGCTGCTGGTCCTGGTGGCCAACGTGATCGGCGTGATGGGCGGCTACCTGGTCGGCGTGCACAAGCTCGGCTTCGGGCCGATCGAGTACCTGAACCGGACCTTCGAGTTTCTGGAGACTCAGGACGTCGTCTCGGGTCTGGCGAAAGCCGCCGTCTTCGGCTTCATCATCGCCCTGATGGGCTGCTATCACGGCTATCACAGCCGAGGAGGGGCGCAGGGTGTGGGCACGGCGACGACCCATGCCGTGGTCAGCGCCTCGATCCTGATCCTCACCGCGAACTATTTCATCACCGAGGCGTTCTTCAGCCGATGAGCAGCCCTGCCATGAAGATCCGCATCCGCGGGCTGCGCAAGAGCTTCGGCTCGAACCACGTCCTGCAAGGCATCGACCTCGACGTGCCGCAGGGCCAGTCGGTCGTCGTCATCGGCGGCTCGGGGTCGGGCAAGTCGGTGCTGCTGAAGTGCATCCTCGGCCTGATCGAAGCGGATGCCGGCTCCATCCTGGTCGATGGCGAGGAGGTGGTGGGCGCCAGCGCACGGCGCCTGACGACCTTGCGGACGAAATTCGGCATGTTGTTCCAGAGCGCTGCCTTGTTCGACAGCCTGCCGGTCTGGGAGAACGTCGCCTTCGGCCTCATGGCGGCCGAGCGGACCGAGCGGCCGGAGGCGCGCGAGCGGGCCATCCAGACCCTGGCGAAGGTCGGCCTGACCCCGGCCGTGGCCGACCAGTTTCCGAGCGAGCTCTCGGGCGGCATGAAGAAGCGGGTCGGCCTCGCGCGGGCCATCTGCACCGCGCCGGAGATCATCTTCTTCGACGAGCCGACGACCGGCCTCGACCCCATCATGTCCGATGTGATCAACGACCTGATCCGCACCTGCGTCTCGGATCTCGGCGCCACCGCCCTCTCGATCACGCACGACATGGGCAGCGTACGCAAGATCGCGGACCGGGTCGCCATGCTCTATGACGGGGCGATCATCTGGGAAGGCCCGGTGGCGTCGATCGAGGACAGCGGCAATCCCTATGTCGAGCAGTTCATCCGGGGGCACGCCGACGGGCCGATCGATGTCGGGCAGAAGGTCCCCGCAGGTGGGTGACCCCGTGACTGCCTGATGGCCGGCACCCGGGTCCAGTTCGTCTGTCAGAGCTGCGGCAGCGTCCAGCCCAAGTGGAGCGGGCGCTGTGACGGCTGCGGTGCCTGGAACACGCTGGTCGAGGAGACGTCGGAGCCGCTCGCCAAGGGTGCGCCGGTCAAGCGGCGCTCGCGGCGCGGGCTCGACCTCGTCAGCCTCGAGGGCACCGGCCAGCCGGTGCAGCGGCTCGTCACCGGGATCGGCGAGCTGGACCGGGCGGTGGGCGGCGGCATGGTGGCGGGGTCGGCCATCCTCATCGGCGGCGATCCCGGGATCGGCAAGTCGACCCTGACGCTGCAGGCGGCGGCCAGGCTGGCGCTCGCCGGCAAGCGCGTCGTCTATGTGAGCGGCGAGGAATCGATCGAGCAGATCCGCATGCGCGCGGATCGCATCGGCCTCGCGAAGGCGCCGGTCGAGCTCGCGTCGGGCACGTCGGTCGACGAGATCCTGGGCACGCTCGACACGGGCCCGCCGGTCGACCTCCTGATCATCGATTCGATCCAGACCGTCTATCTCGAGGCGCTGGACCCGGCCCCCGGCACGGTCACGCAGCTCCGCGCCTCCGCCCAGGCGCTGACCCGCTTCGCCAAGCGGCGGGGTGCGGCCCTCCTGCTGATCGGGCACGTCACCAAGGAGGGGCAGATCGCGGGCCCTCGGGTGCTCGAGCACATGGTCGACACGGTGCTCTATTTCGAGGGCGAGCGCGGCCATCAGTTCCGCCTCTTGCGCGCCGTCAAGAACCGCTTCGGCCCGGCCAACGAGATCGGCGTCTTCGAGATGCGCGAGAGCGGGCTGGAGCCGGTGGCCAATCCCTCGGCCCTCTTCCTCGCCGGGCGCGACGCCGACGTCAGCGGGGCCGCGGTCTTCGCCGGCATGGAGGGCAGCCGGCCCGTGCTGGTCGAGATCCAGGCGCTGGTGGCCGCGAGCCCGCTCGCCACGCCGCGCCGCGCCGTGGTCGGCTGGGATTCCGGCCGGCTGGCCATGCTGCTGGCGGTGCTCGAGGCGCGGTGCGGCCTTGTGATGGGCAACCGCGACGTCTATCTGAACGTCGCGGGCGGCCTGCGGATCACCGAGCCCGCGGCGGACCTCGCGGTGGCCGCGGCCCTCGTTTCCTCGCTGGCCGATCGGGCCGTGCCACGGATGACCGTCTTCTTCGGCGAGGTCGGCCTCGGCGGCGAGGTGCGGGCGGTTGCCAACAGCGAGGCGCGTATGAAGGAAGCAGCCAAGCTCGGCTTCGAGCGGGTGATCGCACCGCGCAGCCGGCGGGGCGACTCCGGCGAGGGCCTCGCGATCGAGGAGCTGTCCCGGCTGGACGAGCTTCTGGCCGTCATGAACTTTTCCCTGCCGGAAGCGGGCACCCCATGAACGATCTTTCCATCACGCTCTTCGATATCATCGTCGCCGGCATTGTCCTCCTGTCGACCCTGCTGGCGTTGAGCCGGGGCGCCGTGCGCGAGATCCTGGGCCTTCTGAGCTGGATCGGCGCCATCGTCGTCGCGGTCTATGCCTTCGGGCCGGTCAGGCCCATGGTCACCGAGGCCATCGGCAACGAGCTTCTGGCCGATGCGGCGACCGTCGCCATCGTCTTCTTCGTGCCCTTCCTGGTCCTGAAGATCGTCACCAGCCTGATCGGCCGGACGGTCTCGGGCAGCTTCCTCGGGCCGGTCGACAAGCTGCTCGGCCTGATCTTCGGTGCGGTGCGCGGTGCGCTGATCGTCTGTGCTGCCTATCTCGTCGGCACCGCCATCATCGCCGAGGAGCAGCAGCCCGACTGGATCAAGAGCGCCAAGCTGCAGCCGCCGGTGGCGGAGGGCGCCGACTGGCTGGCGCAGTTCCTGCCGCCGGGCATCCTCGACGGCTCGAAGGCGGCCGCCACCGAGGCGGCGGCACGGGCGGCGGAGGAGGCACGGCGGGTGCGTGACGGGCGCAACGGCGGCACCTCCGGGAGTGGCGACGGCGAAACCGGCTATGGTGCCCTCGTTCGCGAGGGCATGGATGCGCTGATCCGGGGAAAGGTCGAATGACCGCTGCTGGTCGAAGCGACGCCGACGAAGATGCCGACCGGTGGCGCGAGGAATGCGGGGTCTACGCCATCTACGGCCATCCCGATGCGGCGGCGCACGCCATTCTCGGCCTGCATGCCCTGCAGCACCGGGGGCAAGAGGCCGCCGGGATCGTCAGCTTCGACGGCGCCCATTTCAACACGTACCGCGCCACCGGCCTCGTCGGCGACAGCTTCAGCGATCCGCGCGTGGTCGAAGGCCTGCCCGGCCATGCCGCCATCGGCCACAACCGCTACGCCACGACCGGCGGCTCGGTGCTGCGCAACGTCCAGCCGTTCTTCGGGGACTTCGCCTTCGGCGGCCTCGCCATCGCCCACAACGGCAATCTCACCAACGCGCTGGGCCTGCGGCGGCGGCTGGTCGAGGCCGGCTGCCTCTTCCAGTCGACCAGCGACACCGAGGTCCTCGTTCACCTGATCGCGCGCTCGGGCCAGCGGAGCATCGTCGAGCGGCTGATCGATGCGCTCCACCAGGTGGAGGGCGCCTATTCGCTGGTGGGCGTCTACGACGACGGAATCATCGGCGCCCGCGATCCCCTCGGCGTGCGCCCGCTGGTCCTGGGACGGCTCGGCGACGCGCTGATCCTCGCCTCGGAGACCTGTGCGCTCGACATCATCGGCGCGGAGCTGGTGCGCGACGTGCTGCCGGGCGAGGTGATCCTGATCGACAAGGCGGGCCTGCATTCGCTCTTCCCGTTCGTTCGCACGGCCCGCCGCTTCTGCATTTTCGAGTATGTCTACTTCGCCCGGCCCGACAGCCTGGTCGAGGGCCGTGGCGTGTACGATGTCCGCAAGGAGATCGGCCGGGAGCTGGCCCGGGAGGCGCCGGCCGCCGCGGATGTGGTGGTGCCCGTGCCGGACAGCGGCGTGCCCGCGGCCATCGGCTACGCGCAGGAGGCCGGGCTGCCGTTCGAGCTCGGCATCATCCGCAACCACTATGTCGGCCGCACCTTCATCGAGCCGACCGACAACATCCGCCACCTCGGCGTGCGGCTGAAGCACAATGCCAACCGGTCGACCCTCGTCGGCAAGTCGGTGGTGCTGGTCGACGACAGCATCGTGCGCGGCACGACCTCGACCAAGATCGTCAACATGGTGCGCGCGGCCGGCGCCACCGCGATTCACATGCGCATCGCCAGCCCGCCGACGACGAACAGCTGCTATTACGGCGTCGACACGCCGGAGCGCAGCAAGCTGCTCGCCGCCCAGCACACGCTGGAGGAGATGGCGCGGCTGATCGGGGTCGACAGCCTGGCGTTCCTGTCGATCGACGGCCTCTACCGGGCGGTCGGCGAGGCCCGGCGGGAGGCCGGCCAGCCGCAATATTGCGATGCCTGCTTCACCGGCGACTATCCCACCCGCCTCGCCGACGCGGATGATGGCGGGCGTGACCGACAGCTGACCTTTCTCCAGCATGAGCGTTGATGCGCCGATGATGGAGGGGCGGGTCGTGCTCGTGACTGGTGCCGGGAGCGGGCTCGGCCGCGCGGTGGCGCTGGCCCTGGCCGGGGCGGGGGCGCAGGTGATCGCCACCGGGCGGCGCCGGGCCGCGCTCGAGGAGCTCGACGATGCCGTGCAGGCGGCGAGCGGCCGGTCGGCGACCCTGCTGCCGCTCGATCTCGCCGAGACGGAGAAGCTTTTGCCGATCGGCCCCTCGATCTTCGAGCGCTTCGGGCGGCTCGACGGGCTGGTCCATTGCGCTGCGATCCTGGGCAAGCTGATGCCGACCGCGCAGCTCGACACGGCGGGCCTGCGCAAGGCGCTGGAGGTCAACGTGATCGCGACCCAGGCGCTGATCGCGACCCTGACACCGCTCCTGGTGGCGGCCCCGGCCGGTCGCGCCCTCTTCCTGACGGATCGCCTAGCCAGCCGCGGCCGGCCCTATCTCGCCACCTACGCGGCGACGAAGCAGGCGATGGAGGCGCTGGTCCTGGCCTTCGCCGCGGAGGTCCGGCAGACCCCGCTGGCGGTCCGGCTCGTTGCACCGCCGGCCATGCGGAGCGGCTTGCGCGCCGAGGCTTTCCCCGGCGAGAGCAAGGCCGTGCAGACGCTGCCCGAGACGATCGCCGGGCGGATCCTCGAGCTGCTCCGGGCCGATTCCCTGCCGGAGGGGGACGTGCTCGATCTGTAGGTACGGGCAGGTGCGGCGGCTGGGGATGGGCTAGACACGGTTTGGGCCCGATTGCGGAAGCCGCAGCCGAATGCTGCCATTTCGAGGGTTGCGGGCAGGGGGAGACGCCGGGGGGATGACGCCGGCTGCC
>ERZ795053.2119-NODE-2119-length-24427-cov-5.033809_pt1 | contig 24427 bp, 16 predicted proteins | sample MGYA00375137_ERZ795053 | MGnify/ENA primary metagenome ERZ795053 (study PRJEB30182, sample SAMN05720284) | activated sludge metagenome | isolation source: Anaerobic digester | place: Hong Kong | collected 2014-12-17 ...
CAAAAAGGTATCTGTTCATTGTAGATGTAATGAATAATTTTTTCTTTGCACGAGTCATCCCTACGTAAAAAAGTCTTCTCTCTTCTTGTAGTTCTTCGTTTGAATATTTTGAATTGATATGAGGAAATGTATCTTCTTCGAGTCCTGTTAGAAAGACTGTTTTAAACTCTAATCCTTTTGCGTTATGAACCGTCATCAATTTTAATGCTTCATCTTTATTTTCTATTTCAGTTGTTGTCATTAATGATAATTCTTCTAAAAATGATATTAGAGAGGGTTCTTCTTTTTTTTCTTCCCAATCGCTTGCTTTTGCAACTAATTCAAAAATATTTTCCTTTCTTTCTTCAAAGGTTTCTGGATCTTCTTTAAGGTGATAAAAATAATCGAATCTATCAATACATTCTTCAATAAGTTCTTTTAATGAGACTTTTGAAGAGAGTTCTTTTAAAGCTTGATAATGAGATTGAAAAGTTTTTAAGGAATCTCTTTGCTTTGCAGATAATCGGATATCATTGTTGCCTGTAATTAATGTAGAAAGGCAGGAAGAAATCGGTAAAGAAAGATTTGTGGCAAATTCAACGATCTTTTCGATAGTAGAAATACCTATTCCTTTTTTGGGGACATTGATAATTCTTGCAAAAGAAATATAGTCATTGTCAGAGGCAAGTATTCTTAGAAAAGCTAAAAGATCCTTGATTTCTTTTCTTTGGTAAAACGAGATTCCTCCATAGATTATGTAGGGAAGTTTCTTTTCAATCAGAAAATCTTCAAAAGTTCTAGATTGGGCATTTGTTCTATAAAAAATTGCATGATCTTTTAATTTATTAGATTCATTTTTCATGGACTTTACTATTTCATTAATAACAAAAGAAGCTTCTAGCTTTTCATTCATTGCTTGAAAAAGAGTTATTTTATCTCCTTCTCCAAGACTGCTCCATAAATTTTTTTCTAAGCGATTTTTGTTTTTCTCAATGACAGCATTGGCTGCTGAAAGAATAGTATTTGTGGATCTGTAATTTTGTTCTAAAGTGATGACTTTGGCATTTTCAAAATCATGATCGAAATTCAAGATGTTTTGATAATTAGCTCCTCGCCAAGAATAAATTGCTTGATCCGGGTCCCCAACAACGAAGATATTTTGATGTTTTGCAGATAGAATTTTGCTGAGTAGGTATTGAGCCTTATTGGTGTCTTGGTATTCATCAATTAATAAAAATTTCCACTTGTTTTGATAATAATTTCGAGCTTCTTCCTTTTCTTTGAGAAGTTGAACGGAGAGGAATAATAAGTCATCAAAATCCACAGCATTATATTGTTTGAGTTTTGATTGATAAATAGGGTAGATCGTTGCAAAGATTTTTTCTTCTGAAGTTGAAACAGATTCAATAGAGATGTTTTCTGGGCTTAAAAGATCATTTTTGGCGGACGAAATAAGGTTTTTTATTTTTTTTGTTAATCCTTTTTCTTCTTTGATATGAAGTTGTTTTAAAATGGATTTGATAAGTTTTAAACAGTCTTCTTGATCGAAGATGGTAAAGTCATTTTGATAATTTAAAAAATGAATGGACTCTCTTAAAATTCTAGCGCCTAAACTATGGAAGGTACATGTCAGTACAGAAACGGAAGATTCTTTGTGGATTCTATGACGCATTTCTGCTGCAGCTTTATTGGTAAAGGTGACGGCTAATATCTCTGAGGGTAAGACACCGATAGAGATTAAATGAAGAATTCTAGCAACAACAACTTTGGTTTTGCCAGCTCCAGCACCAGCTAAAATTAGGCAAGGACCTTCAATATGAGTGACGGCTTCTTTTTGATTAGAATTTAATTGTTCCATGTTTTTTATGTATTTTTTGTAGAAGTGTAGAGTAATAATGCGTTAGATGCAAAGTTTTTATCAGAAGCAAGGTTTTCGCATTTCTGCTTCGCGGATCCCTAAATTGCCATAATGATGGTAGTTATAGCTAATAGAATGTTCTTTGAGAAAATGTAAAAGTTCAAAGCGACCGTTAGATAAGGGAGGGGAGTCTATTAGAGTTGCAAAACTATTTCCGCAAGCAGTCTTTAGTTTTTTTGACGCTTTTTGAACAACGCGAATTTGTCGAATATGTCCTTGTTCAATTTTTTCAATAAATTTTTCAAAGCTTTCATCATTTATGAGAAATAGATTTTTTAATACTGGCCAGTTAAATGAATGAGGGCTTTGAGAGGAAAAAGAAAGTGAAATTTTTGCATCGCATGTTAGTGCTGCAGCTAGAATTAAAAAAACATCAAGAATTGAATCTTGAGGCTCAATTCTCAAATGGATATTTTTCTTAGGTAGATAGCCAAATAAGTTATCTTGCCCGATAACTTTGATAAGATCTTGATGCTGTTCCATTTTTTTCCAATGAAAAGCATAATTTCCGATACTTGTGAGCCAAATGCCGAGTTCTTGGGCTGAAAGGTTGATGTTCTCAATAAAACTATGCAATTGTTGAATAGAAGGTTTTAATGCGTTTTTTCCTGGTGGTAGAGCAATTTGTCTGAGCTGCATAAAGTTGATGATAAAGTTTGGTCCTCCTTTTTTTGTCTCTAAGGCATATTGGCTTTGTTTCCATCCACCGAAAGGCTGTTTACAAACTTTATATTGAGAGCAATTACGATTAATGAAGCAATTTCCTACTTGTGTGTTTTTTAGCCAATATAACTGTTCTTTTTCATTTAATGAATGCAGGGAAGCGGAAAGAGAATTTGGAAGACTATTGATAGTATCAATTGCTTCTTTTAAATTTTTTACGCAGAGGATTGTTAATAAAGGTAATCTATAAACTTTAGTTGCATGATTTAATAAGGGTTCTTTAGAGAGTTTGATGCCGGGAGACCAAAGATGAGGATTTGAAGAATCTTGAGTGGGTTTTAATAACCATTTTTCTTTTTTATCGATTACTTTTAATTGATGCAGAAGTTCTTTTTCTGGTCTGCTGATTAAAGGAGTAATTTGTACAGTTGGATCCCAAATAGGTCCTGTTTTAAGGCTTTTTGCAGCATTTTTTAATTTTTCTAAAAAAGAAGAGGATTCAAAAAGATCTTTTTCTAGTAAAACATAGGAAAGAGAAGAAATTTTTTGTCCGGAATGAGAAAAAGCGGAATTTAGGATGTCTTTGATGGCAAGTTCTTGATCGGCAAAGGATGTGACAGTCATGCAGTTGATTCCTTCACAAGAAGCTTTTAGATTGATGCTGGGATTTGTTTTTAAAAGCTGTTTTGCAGTTTCATTTTTTCCAGATAGCATGATTAAAGATAGACGTTCATCAGGGATTAATTTTTGATTTGCCAGAAGATCAGGACAGATCAAAAATTGTAATACTGTTTTAGGAATTCCGGCTTCCCAAAAAACTTTTGCAAGATTCCATGCGGATAGTAGAGTGTCAGGAGCTGGCTTGAAAATTACCGTATTGCCGCAAAGAAGGGCTGCTGTGATGGAGGCAGCAGGATCAGAGCAGGCGAAACTTCTTGAAGAAATAATTAATACAGATCCTTGAGGAGTCCAAGATAAATCAGAGTGTTGCATGATTTTTTTTAACTGATGAATTATGTATTGGATAGATTCGATTGTTTCAGAAAATTCTTCATCAGCTTCTATTAAAGATTTTGAACTATCGATCATTAGAGTCTGAATAAAAAGAGTTTTCTTTTTTCTTAAAAGGAAAAGTGAATGATCAAAAATTTCAATTTTCTTTTCTATAGGAACTTCTTTCCAAGATAAATAACTTTGGTTAGTGCAAATAATAGAAGCTTCTATATCATCGTGATCTGCTATAATAAAATGATATAAAATATTGGGATCGGATGCGCTGCAGGAAGTTCCTTGGTTTCCTTGAGTAATGTATTTACCTTCAATGCATAAGGGAATAGTTTCGGCAGGGAAGTTTTGAATGCTATTTAAGCACTGTTGAATCCAAGGTTGTAATGATGGAATGGAAAAATCTGTTTCTGGCTCATTTTCAAAATGAGCGAAATATTGTTTAATTACTTCAGTATTTTCTAAAAGTCTATTTTTAAAGATGAGAAAATCAATTTTATGACAGCTTTCTTCGAACAGGGTTTCTTGTTCAACAAAATAGGAATTATGAGGAGTCATTTCCGGATAGTAGCGAAAAAAGTTGTCTATGTTGCAGCCTTCATCGATTCTTCGAATAATATATTTTAAAGCGGAGTGTAGGTCGTCTTCAATTAAAACAGTTTGTTCAAAGATGTTTTTATTGAGTAATTTCGGAAGAATTTTTCTTAGTGCAGGAAGTATGTGTGGAAGGATTTCGAAAGTAAATTGATTCAGTCTTTTGTATTCAAAAATCAAAATGAGAGAATAAGCAAGGTCAAAAAGGTTATGGCTTGTTAAAATGACTTTGCATAAATTTCTGTCTGCATGTTCGATGATGTAGTGTTGCATTTGTTTATAATGTGCATCCGTTTCAATTTTTGACGTATAAGGAGCTTGAAAAAGGCCTTTTTCAGAAGCCAAAACCTGTTCCCAACTTAAATAGGATCCTTTTGTGAGGGTGATATAAATGGGTGCTTTTCTTGTGTTGATCCAGTCGATTAATTTTTTTAAGTATTCTTGAGAAATAGGAAGATAGCTTTGTAGGGTAATGCCAGCGGAAAAAGAAGAGAATTCTTCTTTACTAAGTGTTTGTATGAATGCTTCAATAATCAAATCGGTAGTAGTGTGGTCCTCAGCAAAGAATGTTACTAATTTTTGAGGAGAAAACTCTTTTGCTTTTGTAAGTAGTTCGGAAAATTGATGAATTAGTAGATGAACGGATTCTTTTTTAGCTTGCGGGAGAAGAGGAAAGGCAATAGATGAAGGATTTACGGAGATTGCATCTACTTGAGGATTTTCTAATTGTGAAAGATAGAGTCTTTTACATATAGAAGCTTCTTTTTTGCTTATGACTTGTTCTTTGGCAAATGAGACGTCTTTTAAAATATTTGGAGATTGTTCATTAGGTTGTTTAAAAAGAGAGGCAAAAAGAGTTTTTTCAATAATATTTTTTTTAATTAATGGAACAAAAATAGAGGGAAAAAGGGCTCCTGCATATTTAAAAAGAAACAGTTTGATTTTATTGAAAAAAGATAAAAAAGAAGGGGTGTTGTAGGTTTCAATTAGTGAAATGATTTGACCAATAGTTTTTTCTTTTGAAAGAGGGCGAAAGGATTGATCTAAAAGACCCATGATAAAGGCTTTATTGTTTAAATCATTTCTAATTCCCTGAATGATTTTTTGAGTTAATTTGAAGTCGGGAGATTCATTTTTTTTTAAATATTTTAATAATAGTTCAGTAAGTTCTTTTGTGTTTTCAATTCGTTCCGATTCGGATAAGGAGCATCCTGTGATTTCCTCGAGCAAGGAAATGATAGGCATTTCTAATTGTTCATTAACATTATTTTTTTCCATTTTTGTGGATGCTCTTAATCTATTGTTTAAATATTATATTGTTAGGTTTGTTATAGAGATTTGCAAGGATTTTTCTTTATATGATTAGAATATTTTTATTATGTTTTTTTACTACAGTGACGTTATTTGCGAAAGTTTCCCTTGGAATAGAACAGTTTTTTTTAGAAAAGGGATATGAAAAATTTGCTGATAAAAAAATAGGTATCATTACAAATTTAACAGGCGTAAACCAAAACGGCGAATCTACTATCGAAGTGTTTTTAAAACATAACATGAAAGTTGTGGCACTATTTTCCCCTGAACATGGAATTAATGGAAGCGGTTACGCAGGAGAAAAAATCGGCGATAAAAAAGATGAAATAATACCTGTTTATAGTTTACATGGCACTACAAGGCGTCCTACTAAAGAGATGATGGAAAATATTGATCTTTTTGTGTTTGACATTCAGGATATTGGATCCAGATCTTATACATATTTATCGACTCTTTGTTATGTTTTGGAAGAGGCCAAAACAGTTGACAAAGAAGTGATAGTGCTAGATCGTCCTAATCCTCTTGGAGGAATGATTATAGATGGACCGATGCTAAATGAAAAATTTCGTTCTTTTATTGGATATGTAAATGTGCCTTATTGTCATGGGATGACAATAGGCGAGCTTGCTCAATTTTTTAATGAAGAATATCAAATTAAAGCAACATTAACAGTTATTCCGATGAAGGGGTGGGGACGTAATATGAATTATGGGCAGACCGATCTTATGTGGCTTCCTCCAAGCCCTCATATTCCTGAATGGGATACGGCATATTTTTATCCTACAACAGGGTTGATGGGAGAGCTTAAGCTTGCAAATATAGGGATTGGATATACATTGCCTTTCAAAGTAGTAGGGGCTCCTTGGATCGAACAAGAAAAATATGCTAAGGCAATGAATGAATTACACTTGCCAGGAGTTTATTTTCATCCTATTGCATATAAGCCTTTTTATGGCTTGCATAAAGGCAAGTTATGTAATGGAGTTAAAATTGTTATTTATGATCATAAGATATATCAACCTGTGTCGACGCAGTTTTTCTTGTTGGGGATTTTGAAAAGTCTTTATCCTAAAAAAGTGGAACAGATTCTTAAAAGTTCGAATGAGATGTTTTGTAAAGCATGTGGAACAGATGAAATTTATCAGTTTTTATTAAATGATAAATTTCCTTCATGGAAAATGGTTTCTTCATATAGAGAATCCATTGAAAGTTTTAAGAAAAAACGAGAGAAATATTTGTTATATCATGATTGATTTTTAGCAATATTGACGAAAAATCATTTTTTCTCACACACTATTTTGAATCATTTGAGAGTATTAATATGACAAAAGAACTGATTTTTGATCATCACGCATTAATAAAATTACAAAAAGGGGCTCAGATTTTATCTAGAGCTGTTCAAAATAGTATAGGTCCCAAAGGCAAGAATGTCGTTATTTCAGATGAATTTAATAAAATTATTTCAACAACAGATGGTGTTTCTATTGCAAGAGAAGTTGTTTTAGAAGATAGGTTTGAAAATATCGGTGTACAGTTGATTAAAGAATCAGCAGAGCAATCAGCACAAATAGTTCGTGATGGGACAACAACATCGATTTTACTTGCAGAAAAGCTTTTTCAAGAAGGCGTTAAAAATATCATGGCGGGGACCTGTCCTATGAGTTTAAAAAAAGGGCTGGAAAAGGGATTGGAAAAAGTTCTTCTTTTTTTAGAAAAAGAGTCTTTTAAACTGACAACGCAAAAGCAGATTGAACAAGTAGCAACGATTGCATCACAAAATAATGAGGCAGTAGGTTCAATAGTTGCCAAAGTACTTGAAAAGGTTGGGTTAGAAGGTCAAGTAATTGTAAATGCGAGCTGTTCTGGCAAGACGGAATACAATATTTTTCAAGGATTTTCATTTGATAAGGGATTTTGTTCTCCATATTTTGTGACGGATGAAGAAGATCTTACAGTGGAATATGAAAATGCACGAGTTTTTATCACGGATTATAAATTTAATAATGAAAATGAAGTTGTAGCTCTTTTGAAAGTTATTTTCGAAACAGATTCATCACCTGTTTTATTTGTTATTGATGAGATTGATGAAAAAGCTCTTTCTTCTTTTGTTGTTAATAAGGTTAAAGCACATAAAAAACTTTGTGTTGTTACAGCTCCAAGTTTTGGAACTGATCGCTTGGATCGATTGGAAGATTTGGCTATTTATACAAATGCTCAGGTAATCAGTGAAAAAAAGGGAATGTCTTTAAAATATTTTGATACGAAGATGCTTGGGAAAGTAAATAAAATGAAAGTTTTTATGGATAAAACGATTTTAATTCAGGAAGATCTTCCATCAAAGGAAGTTTCTAAAAGAATTCAAGAGTTATCCGCGCAAAAAGAACAGGCGAATCTTTTAAACAATAATCATTTAGAAAAAAGAATAGCAGCATTAACTGGAAAAGCGGCAACAATTGAAATTGCAGGAGATACTCAAGTTGCTCAAAATGAATTGTTGGCACGGACGGAAGACTCCTTTCACGCAGCAAGACTTTGTATGAAAAAAGGAGGCGTTTTAGGAGGAGGAGTTTGTTTTTTAAAGGCTTTAAAAGAGTTACAAAAAGAGTTTTTTGCAGAGGATGAGAAAGTAGGAGTTTATATTTTGCAACAAGCTCTTAAAAGGCCTGCTTATCAAATAGCAAAAAATTGCGGGCAGGATGGGGCTTTGGTTGTAGAAGAAATTTTGCAATCTAAAGGTGATTTTGGTTTTGATGGCAGATCTATGAGATTTGGTTCAATGCTTGAAGCTGGTGTGATAGATCCTTTAGAGGTGGTTTCCTCATCTTTGATTCATGCCGTATCTGTTGCGAAAATGATGCTGACGATTTCGTCTTTAATGATAGAGGAGAAGGCTCCATCATTAGTATCGGGCTTTAATCGGTAAAGATTAGTCCCGACCAGTCTTTTAAAAAGCTGTGTTTATGTAGTTTAAGGTTCGATTGATTTTCGATGAAAGAAATGTATTCACAAGCATCTTCTTCTAAAATTCCTGAAGCAATAATAACTTTACATTGCATTAATAGATTGGGATAGGTTTTAAAAACTTCTAATTGTTCTGAAAAAATCATGTTGATGAATAGAATAAACGAACCTTCTTTTGCAGAAAGAATTTCAGAAAAAATGATATTAGGAGATTCGTTGAGAAAAAGATTTTTTTTTGCTTGGGAAATAGCTTCTTTGCAAATATCGATGCCGTAGACTTTTTTAGCCCCAAAGTAATGTGCTGCAAAGCTTAGTACTCCATTCCCGCATCCCATATCTACGATAGTGGCATCATTGGAGAAATCGGGTATCAGGGAGAGCATAAGTTCCGTTGTCGGATGAGATAGATCTCCAAAACCAGGACCTGGATATAAACGAATAATATGAGCATTTTCTTTTGAAAAAAGATTTAAAGGAACCTGAATCAAATTATCTTTGTAATAAGGGGAATGAGAAGCTTCAGCTTCCCAATCAATGATGTATTCAAAATATTCTTTTTCTATTGAAACATTTTTTAAGTCTTTATTATTCAATTGTTTTTCGAAGTTTCCGCCTATAAAAGTTGTATCCTTTTCTTCGATGATATATTCATCTTGCAGACCAAGTTTTTGCAGTTCTTCTTGAGCCTTTTCTATAGAGGAAGAATCTAAAATTTTTAATAAATAATGAATCATAGCAAAAGTATTTTAGCAAATGATTAAGCTTTTTTCCAGAAAGAAGGTAAAAATAGAATAAGGATAGTAAAAAATTCCAAACGTCCGAGTACCATTAGAAAGCATGAAAAAAGTTTCAAAAAAGGTGTTAAGAATATAAAAGACCCATCAGGACCTGCAGCTCTGAAAGCCATTCCAATATTATTGATACAGCATGCGACAATACCCAGAGCTGATTCTGGATCAATACCATTGAAAACAAAGATGATGATACTGGCAACGGAAATGAGGAGAATAATGCAGAAAAAAGCTAGAACGGTAGTACTGGTAGCGTTAGTGATTTCTCTGTCTCCAATTTTAATTTTTTTAACTTTTTCGGGTTTGAAGATGGCTTCGATTTTATGGGCTAATATCTTAAATAAAATATAGAAACGGGAGGTTTTAATACCTCCAGCGGTTGATCCAGCCATTCCTCCAACATACATGAGACAAAGAAGGATAATTTGTGGAAAAAAAGGCCATAAATCGTAATTGACAGTTGCAAAACCTGTTGAAGTTTGAGCGGAAATAGCTTGGAAAGTTCCTTCTCGAAAAGCAGATCTGAGGGTGTAAATAGATTGTGTTCCATCAAGAAGGAATTGTTCTTTGCCTACAAGTGAAAAAGTAATTCCTAAAGAGCCTAAGATGATGAAAGCTAAATAAACAAAAAAATCAGGTTCATAGATTTTGAAAATTTTTCCTCTTAAAAAGTGAAAGTATAGGGAAAAGTTTAAACTTCCAATGATCATGAAAAGCGTTACAATCCATTCGGTATGAAAATTATGATATCCGCCGATGCTATTTGCTTTTAAGCTGAATCCTCCTGTTGAGATAGTTGAAAAAGCGATGCATACCGCATCTAAAAAAGGCATGGATTTATTGGTCCATATAAGAAGAAATACTTGCGCGATGGTAAAACCTAAATACAATTTCCAAAGGATTGAGGCGGTATCTTTGATTCTGGGAGTAAGGCTTTCTTTGATAGGGCCGGGGGTTTCCATATGGTATAAGAATTTTCCACCAACGGTCAAAGCAGGTAATACCGTTAAAAATAAAACAACGATACCCATACCTCCGAGCCATTGAATGAAGCTTCTCCAAAATAGTATTGCTTTGCCTACGGATTCTATTCCTGTTGCGATAACTTTATTGGTTTTAGGATCTTTGATTGGAGTAATAGTTCCATAAGCTGAATATTGCTCTAAAGGAACATGGATATTTGTATAATTGATAGGAATTTCATTTCCTTTCTGATCGTAATTTTTAGGGACCATCATGGTAGCCCCTGTTGTGGTAAGTCCTGACATTGCTTCAAAATAAGCATCGATAGGATTCTCTAATGTCTTGGAAAGATAAAAAGGAAGAGCGCTGATAAGTGAGGTCATAAGCCAAATGATTGCTACCAGCAAAATGCTTTCTCTTCGAAGAATTGAACGGGTAGTTTTTTTACCTATTTGGCTGAAAATAAAAGACAGTCCTAAGGTAATACCAATAGTGCTGAGGAAATAAACTGTGCTATGTCTTTGGGGGTGCGGAGCGTCTGAAAAATATTCATAATGAACGGCAACAATTAATGGAATAAAAAGAATAAAAGAAAAATAAAAAAGATATTTTCCAAGTACATTACAAATGTTTTTATATCCCACAGTAGTTCCTCAAAATAAGTCTTGAATTTCTTTCATATGTTTCGGGCTGGTTACAGCTATGATCGTATCATGTGGAGAAATAATACGGTTTCCTTTTCCAATCATTACCCTGCCACGATTTTCAATAGCAGCAATTAAAAAATCTTCTGGAAGTCGATGACTTAAGTCTGCCAGAGGAATACCTATCAAACCTGAATCTGGAGATACTTTGATTTCGAGGACGTTAGCTTTGTTGTCATATAAAGAAGCGATAGAGGAAATAGTTTCTGTGTGCATGATTGACATGATTCTTTTAACTACATTGACTTTTGGTGAAATTGAATATTGGATATTTAATTTATTAAGTACAGGTCTTAAGGTAATATCTGAAATAATGGAAAAAATATTTTTACAGCCAATTTGTTTTGCAAGCATTGAAAGAAGAAGGTTTTTTTCATCTTTTGATGTACAAGCAATGATGGCATCTGCCAATTGCAACTGCTCTGTTTCTAAAAAACGAAGATTTGCTCCATCACGATTTATAATGGTGCTTTTAGGTAGTGTTTCTGCTAGCTTATTGCATTTGGCTTCATCTTTTTCGATGAATTTCACATGGATACTTAATTTTTCTAAAATTGTGGCAAGACGAATACCTACTTCACTAGCTCCAATGATTGCAACGGAGCGGATTTTCTTTTCGGGAAATTCGAAAATTGTATTGAGATCATGCATTAAAGCCGTTTCCCCAATAAGAGTGACCTCGTCTTCAGGAAGTAAGACATCATCACCATGAGGGAAAATGATAACATCTTCATGTTTTTCATTTTTTCTACGAATTAAGCTGATAATCAGTTCATGAGGAAGATTTAGTTGCGCAATTGGTTTGTTAAAATGTTTCCACCCTTCCGGCAAAGTGATAGTACGCATTTGAATGACGCCGTGGGCAAATGTTTCAATCGCAAGATCTCCAGGATTGATAAGAGATTTTAAAATGTCGTGGGCCGTTAGCATTTCGGGACTTAAGAAATGATCAACGAAGAAAAGTCTTCCAAAATCAATTTTGGAATGAAATAAGAAATCAATTCTTTTGATTTTTGCAACAGTGATAGGATATCCAAGATTTTTTGCTATAGAACATGCGACAAGATTGATATCATCATTTCCTGTGATAGCTATGAATATATCTGGTGAAGAATCTAGTAAAGAGCTTAGGATAGGTCCTTTTTCATCGAAACCTCCAATCGTTGCAACATCTGATTCCGAGCCTATGTTTTCGAGTGCTTTTTCATTCTGATCAATTAGAGTCACATTATGTTGTTCGGAAGATAGTATGGTGGCAAGATGAGAACCAATTTCACCCGCACCAAAAATCACAATATTCATTGTTCGCCTTTTTTGTTATCTATATTTGAATTATAGAGATTTTTAGATGTTTTGCAATTATTTGTTAACAATGTCTGTAACTCATATGGCTTTTTTGTAAAAAATCTTGAAATAAAAGTGTTTCTGATCGATTATTAATCCATAAAAATGCACCGGTAGCTCAATTGGATAGAGTACCCGGCTACGAACCGGGCGGTTAGAGGTTCGAATCCTCTCCGGTGCGATGAATTCTATAGTTATAAAGATCTTTGTTGTTGGTCCTTTGTCAAACAACGTTATTTTAGTTGCAGATTCTACAGTAAAAAAAGCTGTTGTAATAGACCCGTCTTCGGGTTCTTTTTCGCTTGTGCTTGATTATGCAAAGCAAAATGAATTTCAGATAGAAGGAATTTGGCTGACACATTCTCATTTCGATCATATTGGTGATGTTGCCTTATTGCAAAAAGAAACAAAAGCTAAGGTTTTTGTGCATCAAGCCGATAATGGAAATTTAAGAAATCCAGGAATGGATGGTTTGATGATAGAAGAGATGGAACCTGTTCATGATGCTATTTTGATCGAAGATTCTCAAAAACTTTCTGTTGGAAATCTTAGTTGTGAGGTGATAGCGACACCTGGTCATACTTTAGGTTCGGTTTGTTTTTTCTTTCCCGACCAACATTTGTTGATTTCTGGAGATACTCTTTTTCAAGGAACAATGGGGCGTGTGAATTTTTCTAATAGTGATCCTAGTAAAATGTGGGAATCATTGAAAAAACTCGCGACTCTTCCTGAAGATACCAAAGTGATTCCAGGACATGGACCAAGCACGATAATTGGAAAAGAAAAGTCTTGGATGATCGATGCCAAAAAGCGTTTTATGCCATAAAAAAAGACTTCCTTAATTTCTTAAGGAAATCTTTTTTTGAACCATTATTAATGATGTGAGTAAACTGCTCTATCTTTTAGTTCTGCTTCAATTTCTAGTAATCGATTATATTTCGCAATTCTATCAGATCTAGATAGAGAACCTGTTTTGATTTGTTTGGCATTTGTTGCAACGGCAAGATCGGCAATAAATGCGTCTTCGGTTTCTCCTGAACGATGAGAAATTACTACGTTGTAATTGTTTGATTGAGCAAGTTTAATGGCTTCCAATGTCTCAGTTAAAGTGCCAATTTGATTGAGTTTAATTAAAATGGCATTGGCGACATTTTGATCGATACCCTTTTGTAGAAAAGAAGTATTTGTAACAAACAAATCATCACCAACTAGTTGGATTTTCTTTCCAAGCCTTTCTGTTAAATATCCCCAGCCTTCCCAATCATTTTCATCTAGGCCATCTTCGATAGAATCGATAGGATATTTTTCACAAAGTTTTTCTAGATAGTCTACCATTTCTTGTGAAGTGCGATAGACAAAGGGAAGATTTTTTTCTTTTTTCTTTTTCTCGTAATATTTTTTTTCCTTTCTATCAAAGTATTCGGAAGCGGCGCAGTCTATGGCGAGAGTAAAATGTTCTTTGGGTTTATATCCTGCTTTTTCAATGGCTTTGATAATATAGTCAAAGGCTTCTTCTGTGCTTTTGAAATTCGGAGCAAAGCCCCCTTCATCACCTACAGATATATTATGACCGTTTTCTTTTAATAATTTTTTTAAAGCATGGAAAACTTCAACAGCTGCTCTTAGAGCTTCTTTGAAAGAAGAAAAACCGATAGGACGAATCATAAATTCTTGAATATCTAAAGAACTGTCTGCATGTGCTCCTCCATTGATGATATTCATCATAGGGCAGGGTAAATATACAGCTTCATTTCCTCCAAGATATTCATAAAGAGGAATCTTTTTTTCTGCTGCTGCAGCTCTGGCTAAGCATAAAGAGGCGCTTAAAATAGCATTGGCTCCCAGCTTGGATTTATTAGCTGTTCCATCTTTTTCAATCATTTCCTTATCTAACTTTTCTTGATCGAAAACAGATTTTTTCAAAAGAAGGGGTTGTAAGATTTTATTTACATTTTCTTGTGCATGTAAAACGCCTTTTCCCAAATATCTTTTTGGATCTTGATCGCGGAGTTCAACAGCTTCATGTTCTCCAGTTGATGCTCCTGAGGGCACTTTTGAAGTGACTCGAATGCCATTTTCGGTTTTTAATATGGCTTCGATAGTTGGGTTGCCTCGTGAATCTAAAATTTCCAAAGCTTCCAAGAGAGAGATTGTCATAGCATATCCTTTTCTTTTTGTATGATTTCTTCAATTAAACAACGATAGGATTCAAAACGCAAGGGTAAGATCTCTTCTTTTTCTACTGCCTCAATAACTTTGCAACCAGGTTCGTCGATATGTAAGCAATTATTGAATTTGCATAGGTGGGCGAATTTTTTAATATCTGGAAAATGATTTTGCACTTCATGCTTTGAAAGATTCCAAAGGCCAAAGCTTTTGATACCCGGGGTATCGATACAAAAACCTCCTTCGTCGAGAGGAATCAATGAAGCATGTGTGGTGATATGAGAACCTTTTTGTGTTTTTTTAGCGACTACTCCTGTTTTATGCTGTGTATTTAGTATCAGGTTAATTAATGAGGATTTACCTACGCCGGATTGTCCTGAAAAAACAGATGCTTTGTTTTGCATTAACTTTTTTAAAGTGTCTATTCCTTTCAAAGTTTTGGTGCTGACAAGAACGGTTTCGCATTGGGTCTGTTTGAGAGCTTCTAGGCATTCTTTCAGGCGCTGTTTTTCTTTTTCGATTTCCTCTTTTCTAAATTGATCTTCGTCATCTAATAAATCAATTTTATTGATAACGATGATAGGAGTCATATTTCCTTTTTCAGCAGCTATGATGTAACGATCCAATAAAAAAGGTTTTAGCGTTGGTTGCATAACGGATGTTGTAATAAAAACCTGATCGATGTTGGATGCGATAATATGCTGTTTTTGAGATTTGAGATCAGTGCGGGATAAAATGGATTTTCTTTTTTCTATATCATGGATAATTTTTTCTTCAGGATCGCAAAAAACAAGATCTCCTACACAAATCAAATTGCGGTTTTTTGTCTTTTCTTTATGTAAAGCGCCTTTTAGCTGGCATTTTAGGAAAGTGTTGTCAACATCAACGATGATTTCTTCTCTATGGATGGAAAGAACTCTCCCTTTTTTCAAATTGTCATTGGAACTCTGAAAGTCTTTTTTCTTTTGGTCAGTTTTCTTCCATTTGGAGCGATCTAATTTTTGTTTTAATTTTCTTTCGAAACGTTCTTCTCTTTTTTTCCCTTTGAAGAATTGTTCTTCATGAAAAAATTCATCAATTTTCTTATTTTTCATTTATTCCCTCGTCATTATGAACATGATGATGCTTCCAGCAATGGCAACATTCAAAGATTCGGATTTTTGATTTAAAGGAATAGAAAGAGGGATAGCAAGTTTTTGGGACCATTCTTGGATCCCTTGCCCCTCATTACTCATGATTAGTGCAAAAGGCTTTTTGAAAGAAGCTTCATTAATATTTTGCCCTTTCATATGAGCAACGTAGGGAGTGATTTCATTTTTCTCAATAAAAGCTGTAATTTCTTCTATATCCATCCAAGTAAAAGGAACATGAAAAGTAGCTCCTTTGGCGGCTCTTAAAGCTTTTTCATTGAAAGGATCGCAGGTGTTTTTTGTTAAAATGATGCCTTTAAAGCCAAAAGCTAAGGCGGTACGAAATAGTGTGCCAAGGTTTCCTGGATCTTGGATTTCATCGATGATGAGCAAAGAAGAAAATCCTTCTAATGACTTGAACGAAGGCATTGGGGCAACAGCTGCCAGTTCCTCTGGAGATTCGAGACCGGTAATTTTTTTCATGATGGCGGTCGTTGTGCGAATCACAAGCGAAGAGGTTAAATCAATTTGTGTTGGAAGATCTTTGGTTGTAATGACAATGGAGTAGGATAAAAAAGGTGCGTTTTCATAGACCATTTTATTGCCGACGAGCAAAACTTTGCCTTCATCATAGCGATATTTTCTATCTTTTCTGATTTTTGTCAGATGTTTGATTAAGTGATTATCACTACTTTTAATCTCTTTTATTTGCATATCTATTCTTAAATGTTGTATATCTTAGTTTTAAGAATAACATTCTTGCTATAGGAACCGCTATTGGTTTTTTATGAAACAGCATTTTTCTTTTGTAAAAAAATTATTTTTCTCCCTAGGCTACAGGGTGTTTTTAAGTTCAATTTTTTTTATTGCTCTTCCTCTTTTTTTATATAATTTTTATGTCTTGTATTCTTCGATTTACCAAGAGAAAAATGATTTAAAAAATTCTGTTGCCATGATTGGAAAGGGGCAACTTGAATATATTGATGAAGTTCTTCAAAGAGAAAAAGGTTTTTTGAAGCTAATTGAAGCAAATCATTCATTCGATCATCCGACAAAAATGACAAATGACTATTTGAAACAAATGAAAACGGTATCGGGTGTTTTAGAATATTTTTATTTGAAAAGTGGCATGAATGGGAAGCTTTATTGTTTGAGTTCTTCAAATGAAAATCGCATTTTTAAAGAGTATACTCAAAATTTTTATTTAGATGATGCAGATAAAGCCTTTTATTACAATTTGGATGATCAGAAAAAGATGTCCAACTTGGAACTGTTCATTGCCAAACCTATTTATGATAAAAAGAAGAAGACGATTAATGGTTACTTGGTTGCAGGTATTGTTCCGGAGAATTTAATAGCTCAATGGGAGATTGATAATAGTTCTCCCTATAAGGTGGATATAGCGATTTTATCTGAGAAAAATGTAGTCATTGCTTCTTCGAATCTTCAGCAATTGCATCAAAAATTAGAGTTTGAAAAAATTCTAAAAGATAAAGAAGGGTTTGCTTTCTCTTATCGATTGCATGAAGTTCCTTTAAATATCTTAATTCGCTTGAATTCAGCAGATTTACATTTGCTTTGGATAAGAAGACATCTTGTAAATATTTTGATTTTGATTTGTCTGATTTTGGTCTTTGGTAGTTTGATTGCAAGTTTTTTAGTGTACCTTTTTTCAAAACCTTTGAAACAACTTTTTTCAGTTATGCATTCAGTTTCAAAAGGAGACATGAATGCAAGGTATCATCAGCAAAGATTTGGTTTTGAATTGAATTTTTTGGGTAAGTTTTTCAATGAAATGATTCAGAAGGTTATTTTCCATCAAAAAGAAATAGTCAAAGAAAAACTTTTAAAAGAGAAGTTGCGTGGTGAATTGAAAATAGGAAGAGCGATTCAAAGATCTTTATTACCTTTGGAGACTCCTGATTTTAAAAGTATTGATTTAGAAAGTTCTTATCTTCCTGCAAAAGAAGTAAGTGGAGACTTTTTTGATATATTTCAAGTTAAGGAAAATTCTGTCATTATTATGATTGCCGATACGGCCGGTAAAGGGATTTCAGGCTGTTTATATTCGTTAAGTATTCGTAGCATGTTACGTTCTTACATGTTTGAGCATTCCATCATTGAGGCAATTATTAGAGCAAATAATTTATTTTGTCTTGATACTAAAGACACTGGTCTTTTCGTAACTCTTTTTTCTATTTGTTATGATATTCCAACAAAAAGGATGCGCTATATAAGTTGTGGACATTTGCCAATGCTTTTGTATCGGGAAGGGGAATTTATTGATTTGCATACCCGCAATATGGCGCTTGGAGTGGAACCTTTGAAGTCAATTGAGGAAAAGGAAATACAACTTCAGGAAAAGGATTTGCTTGTTTTATTTACTGACGGAATCATTGAAGCTGAAAACAAGGATGAAGAGTTTTTTGGTATGCAAAGATTGAAAGATGTCATAGAGAAAAATGCTTCGAAACCAAGAACGAAAGATATTATTGATAGCATTAATTGTGAAGTTCAAAGATTTTCCACAAAAATGCTTCAATATGATGATCAGACTTTGATTGTTATTCGTTTAAGCTGATTCTTCTAAAAAGTTCTTCAGGATCCGTAATTTTTTCTAAAATTGAAATTTTTTCTGCTTCTTGAATCATTTTCCCCATTTTAGGTCCTGGAGGAATATCTTTTTTTGTAAGAAACTTTGAATCGATGATAGGTGATTTATTTGCAAGTCTTTCAATGTAGGGTTTTAAACGGATTAGAGACTCTTCGTAATTTTTTAAAAAGTTTTTGGCTTTCGGTGCATCAAAAAGTGTAGAGATAACATCGATGGTGATATTAGCTAGTGATGAAAGAGCAAAATGACAAAGAAAATAGTCGTCGATTTGATCGTTTAAAAAGAGGTGGTATGCCTTATGAAAAAAGGAAATATTTTTAATGGCATTATTGGAGAGTTTGAGAAATTTACAAAGATTGATTTTTTCTTCTAAAGAAGCTTCTTCAAAAAGAAAAGAAAGTTTGATGATAAAAGGTGTTTTTAAAGGGGTTTTTTCTATTTTTTCGATTCTTTTAATAATTTCATTAGAAGAATGGTTTTCTAAAGAAGGGAAAATTGTTTTTAAAAGATGCAGATCCAGCATTAATTTAAGAGATAGGCCAAATGATTTATTGGAAGCCATTTTGATAAGTTCGTTGGAAACCCTTTCGATTGAGACAGAAGGAAATAATTGATCGGCATATTTTTGGATAGCATGGAATGTTTCTTCTTCGATTGTGAAATTAAAGCGAGCTGCGAAGCGGACGGCACGCAACATACGCAAGCGGTCTTCAGCAAAACGATGAGAGGCGTTTCCAATAGCTCGAACGATCTTTTTTTTAAGATCTTTTTTTCCGTCCACATAGTCTATGATTTTGTTTGTCAAAGGATTATAATACATGCCATTGATTGTAAAATCCCGACGTTTGGCGTCTTCTTCTTCGGATGTAAATGAAACTGAAGAAGGGTGTCTTCCGTCTTTATATTTCGTTTCTTTACGGAAGGTGGCTACTTCAAATTGTTTATGATTATGGATGACAACAACAATGCCAAAATTGATGCCTACCTGCAGAGTTTTTGGAAAAAGATCAAGGATTTCATTTGGAAGGGCATCTGTAACGATATCTATATCATCAGAAGGAATATTTAATAAAAGATCCCGAGCATAACCGCCGGCAAAATAGGCTTTATAACCATGGGAGGTTAATTTATTGATAATTTCTAAGGCTTCTTTGAGCAAGGTTTCGTTTTTCATAAAAAATGAAGTGTGTTTTTTTTAGTTTAAATATGCCATAAAGAAAGAGGAATTTCTAAGGGTTTTTTAAATAATGAATCAAATAATTGAATTACCGGATCATGTAATCAACCAAATTGCGGCAGGAGAAGTGATTGAAAAGCCTGCTTCTGTAGTAAAAGAACTGGTTGAAAATGCTGTTGATGCAAAATCTTCGCATATTGTTGTGTCTATAAAAGCAGGGGGTATGCAACAGATATCTGTGGAAGATGATGGCAGTGGAATGTCTGAAAAAGATCTTTTATTATCCTTGAAAAGACATGCGACATCCAAAATCAGACAAATTGAAGATTTATCAGCACTTTATACAATGGGTTTTCGAGGAGAAGCTCTCGCATCGATTGCATCGATTAGTAAAATGAAAGTAGTTTCTTCGCAAGGCACTCAGGGGCATTATGTGGATATTCATGGAGGAAAAATAGAAAGAGCTTCTATCTGTTCGAGAACTCAAGGAACGACAATTGATGTGAAATCCATTTTTTATAATGTTCCGGCAAGAAAGAAATTCCAAAAGTCGATAGCTTCTAGTACTGCCGCGATTACTAAAATGATGATGGAGCTTGCCTTATCCCATATCGAGGTTGGGTTTCAGTTATATAGCGATGGTGAGCAGCTTTTTTATGCAGCTTGTAATGAGATGGAGACATTTGAAAAAATTCTTTATGATCGGATCAAAACGCTTCTTGGAGAGGATTTTGCAACACATTTAGAATATGTGGATTACAGAGAAGAAGGTTTGAGGATTCAAGGATATATTGGAAAGCCTTCTTATGCGAAGCAAAATCGTCGTTTGCAATACTTTTTTGTGAATCGAAGAGCGGTTTATTCACCCATGTTATCAAAAGCTTTGAAAAACAGTTATGGTACAATGCTTGGAGAAAGGGATCATCCTGTATGCGTATTGCATTTGGAGGTCGATCCTTCTTGTATCGATGTGAATGTTCATCCTCAAAAAAGAGAAATTCGTTTTAAAGATGAATTGATGCTGACGGAAGCTGTGAACAGGTTGCATACAAAACCACAATTTTCTAAGGCATCAACTCCTCAAATGCATCAAAAAAGTTTCGAGATGTCATTTCCAAAGCTTTCATTTGAAGATCCTTCTGATGAAGAATCTAATCTTTTCGAGATACCGATGGAAATGAAAGAAAAGTTTGATATTATGAGAATTTTTGAAAGTTATGCGTTAATTGAAAAAGTTTCTACTAAGGATTTTAAGAAAGAATATTTTCTTTTGGATATTCATCGATTGATTTTTCAAATATTGAGTGAGGAAAAGAGTAAATTTTGTGATTTATATTCTGTACAAAAGCTTGCTTTTCCAATCATTAAAGAATTGCCACGGGATATTGAATTGGAAAAATTTTTAATAAAACTTTCTTCTTATGGTTTTGATGCATGTCAACTTTCTGATTTTCAAATTTCTGTTGATGGATATCCTACTTGGATATTGGAAAATCAAATTGATAAAACACTAAATCTTCTGATTGAAAATAATGATGCAAAAAAAATAGACAATTCTTTATCGATTTGTTCTGCATATATAGCAAAAAATGCCGGATACCATCAATTGGAGCTATTATTGGATCAAGTGGAGTTTGAAAAACTTTTTGGAAATGATCCGATGGGGAGACCTTTTCTTTTACATTTAACAGAAAAGAATTTAAAAAAACTATTTTAACCTTCTGGAGAAACAATGATTGCTCTTTTAAATCAGTTAAATGTTGATGCACTAATAATTAATGATCCTGTTGATATATTTTATTTTACGAAAGTAAAAATATCTGTAGGCCATCTTATTATTGAGAAAGATTGTCTTACATTGTACGTAGACGGAAGGTATTTTGAGAAATGTCAAAAACAGGCATTGTGTGCTGTTAAATTATTTGATGAGACTCAATTGGTAGCTCATGTAAATAGTTTTAAAAAAGTTGGTTTTGATAGTCATTTTTGGACAGTTGATATCTTCAGTAAAAATAAAAAACGTTTTCAAGTAGACCTTGTTCCAATAGCTTCTCCAACAAAAATGAAAAGGGTAATTAAAACAAAAGAAGAAATTTCTTTGATGAAAAAAGCTGCTAGCTTGAATAAACAAGCGATAGAATATGCTTTTTCCTTATTAAAAGAAGAAATTACGGAGAAAGAAATTGCTTTGGAATTTGAGTGTTTTGCTAAAAAACATGGAGCAGAGGATCTTTCTTTTGCAACGATAGTCGCTTTTGGTCGAAATTCAAGTAGGCCTCATCATGAAACTGGAGACACCCGTTTAAAAAAAGGTGATATTGTTTTGATTGATTGTGGAGTGTCTTATAATAAGTATCAGTCGGATATGACAAGATGCATGTTTTTTGGAGACCCTGATCCTAAATTACAAGAGTTCTATGAAATTGTGAAGAAGGCACAAAAAAAAGCAATAGAGATGTGTAGGCCGGGAATAGTGATACAGGATTTAGATAAAGCAGCAAGGGAGTTTATATCCTCCTATGGATATGAGAAACTTTTTTGTCATGGCTTGGGACATGGCGTGGGACTTTTAGTTCATGAATACCCTGCAGTGAATCAAAAAGGATCTGATAGTCTTGATATTTTGCAAGAGAATATGGTGATTACTATCGAACCGGGTATCTATGAACCTGGTTTAGGTGGAGTGCGTTATGAGGATACAATTTTAATTACAAAAAATGGATATGAGAATTTTTATGAATAGTCTTTTAGAAGAGATTTCGGATGCTTATATTGAAGCGGATTTGAATGGTAAAATTTTGTCTTTGAATCTTCACGCCAAAAGAATGTTTATAAAAGGAGAGAATCAGAATATCTTCGATCTAAAAAATCCAACGGAACTCAAGGAAATTTTCGATCAGTTGAAAAAAGTAATGCAGGAAAAAAGCATTACAAAAAAAACGATTGAGAATGAAAAATACAAGGTTGTTTATGAATCTTGGGATCATAAAGCGTCTATATTGATAGTCAAACATGATATTAATTTAGAAAGAGAAAAAAGTTTTATCTCTAATGCTTCGCATGAACTTAGAACTCCAATTACTATTATTCAGGGATATGCAGAATCTTTGTATGAATTGGTTCATGAGGAAAAAAATCGTGAAATATTGAAAAAGATTATTAAAAATTCTCACCGTTTATCTGATATCGTAACCAATTTGCTTGCTCTATCAAAATGTGAAAATAATAGTTTCTATCGTAGAAGACCTACAAAAATCCATAAGTTTTTAGAGCATTGTAAGCAGAATATCGATGAGCTTTCTTTGGATGTTCATATTAAAATTAATTGTGATGATCTTGTTGAAGGCAATATCGATGAAAAACTATTGGAGATGGCTGTCATGAACCTACTCCAAAACAGCATTCGCTATTGCAAGGAAAAACCGCATATTGAATTAACTGCTTATAATGAAGGAAATCAGTTGATTTTAGAAATTCAAGATAATGGAATAGGGATTCCTCCAGAAGATAGGGACAAGATATTCAATCGTTTTTACACAGTAGATAAGGCTAGAACTGCTAATGGAAAAGGTACGGGATTAGGTCTTTCCATCGTTCATTCAATAATTCAAAATCATCATGGTAAAATCGAGGTATATTCTCAGATGGAAAATGGATCTAAATTTAAATTGTATTTGCCTTTGCAAAAATAATTTATAGGCGTTTTTGAATTAAAATATGTTTCGTTTCATCTAGGAAAGAATAAAAAGATTCGATCTTTTCTTCTGATTTTTTTGATGAATGTTGTAGCTCTAGCATGTCTAATAATTCGTTGGATATTCCATCGGGATATCGGGCATTTTGTAAAATGGATTCCAAAGCTTCCTTTGAAAGAGGAGATGCCTCGGCGTTATCGAAATGTTTGGTAAGACTCTTTGAGACTTCTTTATTGAAAAGAGATTCGAGTATTTCTTTTTGTGCATGATATAGGCAGATTTTGTGTTTTTTATTTGTCTGATTGCAAGATATGAATTCGAAAAGAGAAGGGAATCCATTTTTTTGCATACGGAAGTTTTGGGTGCCTTTAAGGACAAAATAGTGCATTGTCTGCAATTTAACGCTCATTAAATCAAGTTTTTCAAGGTGTATAGTGCCTAGTTGTTTTTGTTGCAACTTTGCAGCTTTAATAAGGGCGTCGATATACTGGTATTCCAAGGCTTTTTCCTTATTGATATAGAAAAAGTGGGCATGACAATATTGATTATAAATGAGTTTTCCTAGTGTTTTATATAAGAAGGGGTGGTTCTCTTTTCCTTCGATTAATAGAGGATAAATATTGATTTTTCCACAAGAAAGAGGAGGGCGTTTTTTTTGTTTTGCAGAAGTTTTTTCAGCAGTTTGTTTTTTTTCTTTTTTTTCCAATGGCTCGATTTTTTGAAATTTTTTAACTTCGATTTGGTTTAGAAGCTTTCTATTGCCAGACATATGGGTGATATAACTGGTTTCGATTTTTTCGGATTGGATAGTTTTTTCAAAAATAGTTCCGGCTGTAATAGAAAATATTAAAAGAAGAGTGGATACGACAGTTAGAATGTTCATGAAGCGTCCTCTTCAATATATGGAATAATCTCGGAGGATGGAATAAAAAAGCTAAAAGGAATCTGACTTGCTTTTGTGTTGATGACAAGTTTTGCAAAAAAAGGAATTTTCTGGTCTTTTGGTGGCCAGGTTTTAAGCCATTCAAATTTGCCCTTGGTATAGGCATAGAAATAGGAGGAAACCTCTGTTACTTCTGTATAAAGAATTTCTTTTCTGTAGATAGTTAAATTATCGATAGGCCAGGTAATCAAACAAAGGTTTTTTTTCTTATCAATAAATAATTTACTGATGACTTGTCCGCTGAAACGAAAGTCGGGATCGATGCCATTATGATAAAAGAAAAAAAGACATGTAGAATTATCATCTATAAATTTTTTTGTTAAAATAGGGGAATTGAATAATGTGATTCCCTCTTCTTTTTTAATAGAGGGGGAAGAGTTGAGATTGGAGAAGATGTGATTGAACCGAATTCCGATATTTTGCTTTTCGTAAACCTCTTGTTTGATTTGTTCAATTTTTGAGCGGGAAA
>ERZ795053.2121-NODE-2121-length-24412-cov-10.114792_pt1 | contig 24412 bp, 11 predicted proteins | sample MGYA00375137_ERZ795053 | MGnify/ENA primary metagenome ERZ795053 (study PRJEB30182, sample SAMN05720284) | activated sludge metagenome | isolation source: Anaerobic digester | place: Hong Kong | collected 2014-12-17 ...
GTGACTGTATTTCCTTCCTTTTTAACTCCGGCAGCATTGGTTCTTTTTTTAACCGTGGTTTGATCACCATTTTTATTGGTAACGGTCGTGGATCTCTTTACACCGGCTGCTTTGGTGCCATCAGAGGAGCGTTTGGTGCCCACGGTGGTCGAGCGGGTAACGGTGGTATTCCCCACTTGCCGACTGCGATTAACGGTAATATTTCGTTTGACGGTGACAGAGGAAGTACGGTGTGGCGTATACACCCGGTGCGCATGGACGACACGGTGGGTGGATACGATGTGATAATGGGGACGGTACACGATAACTCTGCGGTGGTAGATGGACCAGGGTGCCGGATGCCAAGGTCTCCACCATCCCGGATAATAGCCCCAGTACCAGGGAGAAACCCAGGGACGATACAGCGGTGCATAGATAAATCGTACCGGTGACCACACCCAAACGTTAACGACAACCCGCACAATGGCGTCATCATAAGCAGGGCCTCCTTTACCGCCATAACCATCTTCTTCAAAGGGTTCGGCATATACATCAGGACCATAAAGGTCTTCATCACCCACAATTTGGAGGATTGCTTCTTCTTTTCCGGTCTTTTCGATCTCTACAACTGCCACATCCTGGGATTCGTCTTTCGAAATAACGGCCTGCAGTACAATGGCATGCACATCGCCATCCATATTGTCGATCACCCGGATGTAATCCGTCTCTCCGTCTTCATTGAGGTCCAGGTTATTGATACCGGAATCCTCCATGTTCAGTTTCTTTTCAAAATCTTCCAGGTCTTTGGAGTTTTTAAAGAGATCCAGAGCACCTTCCAGTGAAAAATTATCACCTGGAAGTCCGGTGGAGTCTTGCATCGCCTCCTGGGCTTGCATTCCCCATGCCAGTAGGAGCAGAGCGAGGGCTACGATTGATTTTTTCATGGTATTAAGCGTTTTCATTTTTTGTTTATTTCACCCTTTGATGGCGTAATAAAGATAAGGTTTAATCCTAAGGCAATTTTTTTTCTTCCGGTAAGGACGCTTATCCGGATTGTTCGTCGCAATAACCGGTATCATTTGCTGGTCATCAGATAGCTTTTGGGGTTTTCCCGTGCAATTAGATCAAACAAATGCGGTCCGAGGGCAGCTTGCAACTCGATGAGAATATTTTTCTCCGATTTGTGATTCCGGACCACATAAAAATCGGTTCCGAACAGGACGCGGTTCCGCCACTTTGGGTGATGCTCCTGAATGGTTTCTATCAGTAAAGGCTGGATGAGCGGATTGTGTACGATGTATGAAATATCGGCATAGACATTTGGAAATTGCAACATCATGCTGCAGATGAGCGTGTACCAATCGCAGTGCTGCCAGAGCTGTTCGATTTTCCCGGGCCGCTCTTCTTCATTGTCGTGATTGTCGAGGAATAAGACACCCTGATCCGGATGGTTGACCAGTTGCTGGGCGTAGCTATACCGGTCCGACTCCAGGAAACGGTTCCATTCGTCGTCTCCCCCGAAATGTCCAAAACAAATTTTCAGATTTTTCAGGTTGGTTTCCAGCGGCGTATCCAGATCCCGGTACCCGAATAATTGCCGGATGCGGTCATCCTGAGCCTGGGCCACCACTTTACGTAATAGCCGCTCCTCCAACAGACACAGGTAATTCAGCGGATGGGTAAAGTTGACGCTAAAATCTATATTCTTCTGTTCGAATAAAGCCAGCTTTTCGTAATTCCCTTCGCCCATGGATTGCTCAAATACCGGATGGTAATCCCAGGCTTTATCTTTTTTCCCGCGATAATAAATGGTACCGCGAATACAATGGGTCATAATCGGGATCTGGTGGTCAGCCGCATATTTCCAGATGGGCAATAGACGTTCATCTAATGGATAGTAACCCAAGGCAGGATAAATCTTGATGCCCGAAAATTGCCAATGCTCAAAATACGTTTTGACTTTGCAATCGTTTAATTTGACGCGATGGAGGTTAATCTGATACTGCAAAAAATCCGGTTCATCGGTAATCCTGCGTGGGTCAATAAATACAAATGGCAATACCTGATTGCCGAAGATTGCACTCTGCTTAAGTTTCAACAATTTTGCCAGCTGATCGTGGTAATCTTCCTTGGTCTGGCCAGCCTGCATATAAGCCATATCCATGGGTAGCACGACAAATTGACTTCCCGGAGGATATTGCTTACTCATCTTATCAAAAATTTTCGATTGATCCTGGTAGAACGCAAAACGGCCAAGGAGGATATAGCGCTCAACCATCGCCTTGGTTTCCTTTCCGGGTAGGGCACGCAGAAAATTCCAGATAAAGCCTGATACGCTGAATACCAGATTCCGAACGGATTTGAAGAAACCGAGAACAACCACAATCCAGAGGATTCGGAACATGTTTTTTTGTGGGAACCAGACGAATTGATAGTCATCCAGCCAGATCCTGACCTGGTTCAAGGCATCCGGGACATATCCCGAAGGTTCCCACCAGGTTGAGAACCAATCTTCCAGCAGGTAGATCGTCATCAATCCCACCCACCCGGTGATGATCCAATAAAGAATTGTTGACAACCTCGTCACATGAATGATCCTCCATAGCCGGTTCTTGAATCCCAGCCAACGCTTGTACCAGGGCAGAAATTGTAGTCGATAGGGGCTCCATGCCCGGGAATAGTACATCCGGAAAAGCCAAATGATCATGCGTGTAGATACCAGATAGTAGACCGGCCAGGGCAAATAGGTCTTGGCCAGCCAGGGTGGTATATGGTCACCGGTAAAGATGTGCGTATGGCAATTGATGATGGGGCTTTGGCGAGTATCCAGGGGCATGTAGCTGGGTTTGTTATGAATATACGCAAAAAGCAGCTTATCCGCCATCTAAAATGGACCAGACCGCAGTGTGGAGCGGACTGCGTTCGCCATCGCCTATCTTAATGGAGTAATTCTTGGGTAAATCAATTATTTGTAAAAAATAAATGGCCCGCCTTCGCTAAGCTTCGGCGGGCTGAGGCGGAGAAGGAGGGATTCGAACCCCCGGTACCGTTGCCAGTACACCGCATTTCGAGTGCGGCCCGATCGACCACTCTGGCACTTCTCCTTTCGAATTACAGAAGCAAAAATAAAAGGATAACGCTACATTTCAACCCTTTTTTCGAAACGGTTATTTCGTGGCATTCGATAAATAAATGGTCTGGATGAATCACCTCATCAAAATTGTATCTTTCCGGTTATGAATTCAGCGGAGATTTCTATTGACAGACTGAGGGCAGACACCCCAGGCACCAACCACGTCCTTCATTTTAACAATGCAGGCTGTTCACTGCCGACCCGGCAAACATTGGAAGCGATCAGGAATTACCAGGAGCAGGAAGCGCTCCATGGTGGCTACGAGGTCATGGCTGCATATGCTGACCAGGTCAAGCAGCTCCACCAGGAACTGGCCAGTCTGATCCGGGCTAATCCGGAAGATGTCGCCTTGACCGAAAATGCTTCTTCCAGTTTCAACCGGGTCTTATACGCCTTTGATTGGAAACCCGGTGATGTAATCCTTACTTCGGACATCGAATACGGCAACAATTACCTCAATTACCTGTGGCTAAAAACCAAGTGGGGTATCGAAATCCAGGTAGTTGCTTCTGATGAAAATGGCAGGGTTGACCCTAACGATTTTGCAAGGCAAATTCATGCCAATACAAGATTAATTGCCGTTACCCACATGCCCACCAACAGCGGGATCATTTACGATGTGGCCGGTGTAGGTCAGGTGGCTCAACAATATGGAATACCCTACCTGGTCGACGCCTGTCAGACGGCCGGTCAACTGCCTCTCGATGTTCAGGAGATCGGTTGTGACTTTTTATGCGCCACCAGCAGGAAATATTTGCGGGGACCGCGGGGCTTCGGTTTTCTTTATGTAAAGCCGTCCATCCTCTCAAAGATAAATCCACCCTGGCTCGACATGCACTCTTCGACCTGGTCCGGAATCGACTCCTTTGAAATGGAACATACCGCAAAAATGTTTGAACAATGGGAGGTTTCCTACAGCAATATGATGGGTCTTCATGCTGCGATGACTTATGCCAACAAGCTTGGGCCGGGATTTATCTGGCAAAGGATTCATTACCTTTCAAAGCATCTGCGCCAGGCGCTGAATGAGATTCCCGGTGTTACCCTGCATGATCGCGGAGCCTACCTGGGAGGGATTATCAGCTTCACGGTTGCGGACCATCATCCGAAAGAGATTAAGGAAGCATTAGGCCGGCAGCACATCAACACCTCTTTAAGTCCCGCCGCCAGCAGTTACCTCGATATGCACAGAAAAGGTCTTTCCATGGTCAACCGGGCATCCGTACACTATTATAATACGGAGGAAGAAATATCCATGTTGGCCGATGCTCTGGGTCAGTTAGCCGTTTGAGCCGGAAGCTGATCGGCAATAACGATTGAGCTATCCGGTTTGCCCGGCCGGCAAATTCAAATTGTGCCAAGTCAATCGTTTTTTTATATTTAAGGGTGATGAATCGCTGTTATACGCTGGCGTAAGTCACTTAATGCACAAAAACAACAAACCATGAAAAGAAATTTCGCTTTCGCTGTGGTCGCAATCCTCAGCAGCTTTTTGGTTTTCGCATTCACTTTTGATCATGGCACCTCCTCGGCCGAAATGGCTATGGGCAAATTCAAGATCCCTAAAAAGGTAAATGCCGTCATCCAGGACAAGTGTTACGGTTGCCATAACCCAAATGCCCGCGGTGACAAATCAAAAGCCAAATTGGACTGGGATGGATTGGCTGGATTGTCCATGGCTGATCAGGCTATGAAAATGAAAGATATCGCCAAAGTACTTGAGGAAGGATCGATGCCTCCCAAGATGTTCCTGGACCGCAGTCCGGACAAAAAACTAACCGATTCGGAAACAGCGCTTCTATCGAAATGGGCGAATAAAATGGCCGGTAAGCTGAGTAAATAACCAGATTCAAACCATACATTTTAAAAGATAAAAGGTGATCGGATTCCGGTCACCTTTTTTTGTTCGCATTGGCCTGGTTCGCTTGATTGACCATAATTTGTAGATTTGCGGAACAATTGTTTACACCGTTCGTATGAAAAAATTTTTACTCGTCTGTTCGCTATCCATCACAATACTCGGCACCGTACTTCATGGTCAGGATATTGCTTCGGCCATCGGACTGCAACAGTATCAATCAAATTCCTTTAACGGCTATACTTTATTTGCTCCTTTCTTTTCCAAAACCGTTTATCTGATTGACAATTGCGGAAGCAGCGTCCATCAATGGACCGGAAATTATTTTCCGGCTGCCTCGGTGGATTTGTTGGCCAACGGGCACCTGATGCGGACCTCCAATACAGCTATAAACGCCAACCCTAATTTCGTCTTCGCCGGCGGGGGTGAATTAGTCCAGGAATTGGACTGGGATAGCAACGTGGTCTGGGAATTCCGTTATTCGGACAGTCTGCATCGCATGCACCACGATTTTAAGGTATTGCCCAATGGCCATGTCATTTTCCCTGCATGGGAATTAAAAACCAGGGAAGAAGCAATTGCTGCCGGCCGCGACACGACCAAGCTACCCGACGGAGTCCTTTGGTCAGAAACCATTGTTGAAGTAGATCCTGAGATGGATAGCATTGTCTGGCAGTGGCACCTCTGGGACCATCTGATCCAGGACTTCGACTCGACGAAAATGAATTACGGTGTTATCGCAGAGCATCCTGAGCTCCTGGACATCAACCTGAGTGGCGGACAGACAGCCACCGGAGGAGCCAACTGGCTGCATGTAAATACCATCGATTACAACCCGATGATGAATCAGATCCTGTTCAGCTCTCCTTTCATCAATGAATTGTTTGTTATCGATCACAGTACTTCTACCGCACAAGCGTCCGGGCATGCCGGCGGGAACAGTCTCCACGGAGGTGACTTCCTTTACCGCTGGGGCAACCCCCAGAATTACGATCACGGCACTGCTGCGGACCAGAAGATGTTCGGCTCGCACTCGGTAAAGTGGATCCCTCAGGGACTAAATGATGCCGGCAAAATCCTGTTTTTTAACAACGGACCGCATCTCGATGGCGTATATTCCTCGGTAGACATCATCAATCCACCGATTGATAATTATTCGCTGGGGCAATATGTCTACATCCCGGGGATAGCTTACGGACCTGCTGCCGCGGAATGGTCCTATCGCGCTGAGCCTCCGACTTCTCTTTTCTCACCCATTCTCTCTAATGGTCAACGTCTCCCCAACGGAAATACACTGATTGTCTCCGGGATTAATGGACGAATCCTGGAGATCGACCCGGAAGGACAAACGGTTTGGGAATACATCAATCCAATCATTCATACCGGCGCGATGGCACAGAGTGACACCATACCGGTTGTCAGCGGATTAAATGCCAATCTGATCTTTCGGGCAACCCGGTATGCTACCGATTTTGCCGGGTTCGCTGGTCAGGATCTGACCCCTCAGGGCCCACTGGAAATCCAGGACATCTTCACGACCGATTGCAGCATAACCCGGCGCCAGGAATTCCTGAAAGAATGGAGCGCTTTGTATCCAAACCCGGCTTCCAACGCCATCCATATCGAGTTGCCAAGAGCGGAGAGGAATGCTGTCCGAATTTACGACGCGCTTGGTCGTGAAGTGATGCAGTACCGTATGGAAACCCAATCGCTGGATCTGGATGTATCCCGCCTGGAAACCGGATGGTATTTCATCCAAATTCCGGGGTATATTCCGCAAAGCGTATTGATCAGCCGGTAAGAAAATCAATTGGAACGATGGAATAACTGCCGTACATCAATCGCAGATTACGACACATCCAACTGAAAGAAAAGATCCCTTCTTCTTCTGGATAACGGAATCAAGGAGCCGTCATTCATTTCTATGGCATTTTCCCTTCTTAAATACCGCCGTATACGTTTCGTGTTAATCAGATGGGATTGGTGCGTTCGGAAAAACTGAAATTCATTTAGCAGCCCTTCATACGTTTTTAATGTTTTACTGGAAATAATTCGTTTTCCATCCATAACATGCAAGATCGTATAAGAAGAGTGCGCTTCCAATCTTACGATATCCGAAACTTTCAAATATTCGATGGTTTCTTCTGTGGGGATGGTAATGGTAGGGTTGTTGTGATTAAATGTGCGCAATCGCTCGATAATCGGCGAAATAGTCGCCTTGGAATATTGCCTTCTTTGATGTACAGCGCGTCTCACAGCATTTTCCAATTCTTCAAAATCGATTGGCTTTAATAGGTAATCGATCGCGCTGAATTTAAAAGCACGAATGGCATATTCGTTATACGCAGTAGTAAAAATCACCTGAAAACTGGCACTACGTTGACGTTCAAGCAAATCAAAGCCAGTCCCGTCCCTGAGCTGAATATCAAGAAAAACCAGATCCGGCTCCAGTGCCTGTATGGCTTCATGGCCGCTTTCCACGCCATCCGCCATCCCGGTTATTTCAATTCCCTCGCAATATTTTTCAACCAAATTTGCCAGGGATTTACGACTAGCCATTTCGTCATCAATAATAACTGCATGCAATATCGGCGGTGAAGAGCTGTGCATCATTTACTTGACTTTAAGCGGGATTTTTATTTCAACACGGGTTCCAGCCGGATTACCAAAAGCATCTTTTATATCATGGAAAAAGATGCATTCATCATTTTTTTTCCGCTGGATGATTCGTAACCGTTCTTTCGTCAGTTCAATACCACGAGAATGATGATTCTTCCTCATTCTTCGGTTTATCAATCTGGATTCATCGCGACCTACCCCATCGTCCTCAATAGTCGCCAAAACATATTCCTCCTTATCCAAAAGTTCAATTTTCAATTTTCCACTTCCAGACTTATGAGCAAGCCCGTGGTAAATGGCATTTTCAACAAATGGTTGAAGAATGAGTGAAGGAATTTGAATGTCTTCATTAATAAGAGACGGACTGGCATCAATGGAATAAGTAAACTTACCGTCAAGTCTCAAACATTCCAGTTCCACATAATGCTCCAGCAAAAGAATTTCGTCGGATACGAGGATGGTCGACTCGCTAGAAGTTTCCAGCACCTTTCGCAATAATTTTCCAAACTTGTTCAGATAGGACAATGCTGCCTTCTCTTGGCCATCCGAGATGAGATATTGAATGGAATTCATGGCATTAAATACAAAATGCGGGTTCATTTGCGCTTGAAGAGCCTGTTTCTCCAGCAAATTGAGTTTCTCCTGGGTTGCTGATTTGGATTTTATAGATGCGATGCGACGCTGATAGGCAAATGCAAACATGCCAACCAAAAATAATGCTGAGCTGCCCACAAACCAATCCTGCGCATAAACAGGGCTGGCAATATTGATTTCAATGATCGGAGCAGGGCTCCATTTTCCAAGATTATTTTGCGCCTCAAGCCTGAAGATGTACTGCCCACCTCTTAAATAGGCATAAGTTAGATTTCGCACATCCGGGTCAGCGATCGTCCAACCCTCGGAGGCTCCATTCAACCGGTATCTAAAGTTAATGGTCTCAGGATGGGTAAATTCGAGGGCTGAAAAATGGAAGGCTATGGTATTTTGTTTAGGCCGCAACCCTATGACCCGGTCTTGCAGGGCACTTGAATCCGCCGGAAGCTCCACGCCATTTACAATTACTTTGGACACGTATGGCTTCGGCAACGCTTCATTTATCTTTAATTTATCCGGTTTAAAAATTGAAAATTTCTTCCGCCCCCCTACGATCAACCAATCTCCGTTAATGCAGTCAATGGCCTCATAGCCAAAGCGACCCGGGTCAACCAAACCATCGTTTTTAGTGAATTTCCTAATAGCATTATTCTGAAAATCAAGATGGATTAAAGTTCCTCCGGTTGAAACCCAGCAACTTGAATTATCCAACGCCTCCACGTCATAAATAAATTCGGGTACGTAAGGTCTAACCGTATCGGCGAAAGGAGCATTCAGATTGACCCGAAACAATCCGCGCGAAGCCCCCAATAACATGAAACTATCCGTCTCGAACATGGTATTGATCTCTAAAATCTTGTCCGTATCAAAAAGGCCTGTAATGTCCTTAAATGCCAACTTTTCCGGGTCGCCATATAATAGCTGATCCGAATTGGAAATCCACACCCGGCCAAATTTATCTTTTTTTAATAGCCTGCCAAATCTGGTTTTAATTTTGACGTATTTTTGATTTATTTCATCATAGGGCTCAATGGTTTTTTCTTTAATTTTTACGATAAAAATCCCTAAACGCTGGGTCAGTAGCCAAAACGTGTTGCCATCCAATCGTACGAATGAATTAAATCGATAATCGATGGAATCATAATTTAACGGATAAATATGCAGCTGATCTGTCCCTACGACATGATAATTCAAGAAGCCAAATACATCCAGCATCCAAATGGTATCTTTTGCATAGAGGAAGTCGATCGCATCGAATCGAGGATTTTCGGAGGGAAGAAATTGCCATGAATCCTGTGTCTGATCATAGATGTACAACCCTTTACTAAACCTGGTACAGAAATACAATTTATTATCGAGCTGAATCACTTTCCGGGGAATGTACCAATCATCGTAATCCATAAGAGGACATTCCAATTGAGAAATTTCAGCCTGAATATGATCTACTAATTTTAATCCTTGCTGATACCCTCCCCAGTATCTTCCATTTGAGTCGATACATCTGGGCCCAATTTCAAAACCTTCTGCCTGATGGTTCGAGCTAACATGATATAAAACAGAATCTTTGTATGGGTCATAGAGCATGGCTCCAACCGTCGAACTGAACCATAAATTATTTTCCTTATTTGTAATGATGGAATAAATATGATCGTGTGAATCCCGGTAATCGTCTTCTTTTTTGTTTAGCACATAAAGCTGCCTTTGTTTATGAGTCGATTTATCAAATATCATGACTCCACCATACCAGGTACCACAATAAATATTGCCATCCGCATGCGGATAAACTTCCGTGATTGAATTAATGGATGTAGCATTCCGGAAATAAGGACTCTCAAAGATGTATTGCTCTTGCTGCCTGGTTCGCAGATTAATCTTAAACAGTCCAGCGCTGGTACCCGCCCAAAACAAATCCTCATCTTCAAGGTCCCGCGCAATTGTCCTCACACCAAAGTTTCTTTTCTGCTTGTTTTGCAATTGGATGAATTCGTAGGTCTCCAACTGAAAATTGTACCGGATAATGCCTTGTTGGAGCGCGATCAGAAGACTTGAGTCGGTGTCGAAAATTGAAGTTTCAAATGTCCGGTCATGAAACCCAAATACGGTATCGGGTATATTGATGTATTGATTGGTAGCATAGTGGTACAAATAAATCCCTCTTCTATGGGTAAATGCCATGTACCCCGCTGATGTATTGATTTCGATATCACTGAAATCCCCGTCCAATTCTTTTTTTAGCTCACTACCATCAAAGCGATACAATTGGCCAAAAGTTGCAATCCAAATGAACCCATAAGGTCCTTCGACAATATCACTAATTGTTTCATTCTTTAATGACTCGGCAGCTTCCAGATCGAGGTAGTTTAGCAAGTTCGGCTGAGCTTCGGAAAAAGCTCCTATCCAGGCAAAAACAACAATTAATAAGAACTTTAACTTCATCAACGATCTCGTCTATTGCTTAAACTGCGTGTAACCGTCACTGGATGGCAGAATTCAACGGCCTGAACGACGGTTGAATAAGTTAGTATTTTATTCCTTAACCACTGTAATCTGTATCGGTTGACTGAATTCGGATAGACGCCCATCCTCGTCTATCACCAGATAGCGATAGCTATAATTTCCAGCCTCCAGCAGATCCGGATTATCCAGAAAATGGGCACTTGTGGTTGTACCTATCCGTCGTAAAGAGAAATCACCAACCTGTCTGTAAACCCGATAAAGGTAATGTTCTGAAGGCGCCTTGCTCCAGGATATCGAAATACCTAGATCGGTTTGTTCAACTTGCCAGGGAACAAGTTGAATAAGCTTCCTGCCGGACAAAGTTTTCAAAACCAGGGTATCAGGATCCTGTGAATAATTACCATCGTCATCGACCGCCCGGATTACATATTCATACGCCGTCCCTGCTTTCAAATTATTGTCTACCAGAGAGGTAAACTCCATATTGGAAAATTCCAAAACAACTGCAAATTCCTTTGACGCTTCATCACGCCGATATAAGAGATGCCTGGACACATCCTTACTGTGGCTTAATGCCCAGTGCAGGGTAATCTCATTTTCTCCAACATCATAATCCTTGAATATGGGTGCATCCGGGGGGATCCGGTCCGGCTTTTTTACGTGTAATATCTCGGAGAACTGGGAATGATTGTAGCTCTGATCCAATGCAACCAATTTAAAATATACATCTTCGGATAAATTTTTCAGATCCATCGGAAAACGGATAATGGTATCAAAATAGGGTACGTCCGTAATGACCGTAAACACATGATCTGGCTGATAAGCATAATAAAGCTTGTACCCCTTCAGATCTTCTTCACTGCCTGGATGCCAGTGCAGGGTGGTTATTCCATTGGAGTCAATGGTCCCCGAAGACCACGCCGGTGCGCTGGGAGGGATGGAGTCAACCGTAAATACATATTGTGACAACGAGGATGCCTGATTGCCGGAAGTATCAAATGCAGTAATCCGGTAATGCCGGAAAACCGGGTCGTAAGTTCTGTCAATGTATTGATTCCTGCTCGATGAATAAATGGTATCCACGATCAGGTAACCACGATCCGGGGCGGAGCTTTTCTCAATCTGGAAGCCACCGAAATCCGTAGGTACCGGATTCAGACTCCAAACCAGCAGAGGTCCCTCATCGGTAAAGGTCAATGGAGTCAAGAGCGGTCGAGGCGGAGGAGACAGATCGCGCGCCATAGCAGTTACTCCAGGGCTGGGAGCACTTAGTTGTGCAAATGGCGTGATCCCGATCAACCGATAAACGAAACGGTGATAATTTTCCTGAACGGAGTCGATGTAGATGTAATCAATTTCCTCATTCTCCTCAGCCGGGGAGCTCAGATAAGGCCGGCTGGTAATCTTTTGAAAATGCACCCCACCATCACCTGATCGCTCAAGATAAAACGCGGAGAAATGCGATTGATGGTAAATCCGGTCCCAGGACAAGGTGATGGTATGATCCCCTTCCGAAGCAAGGTCAAGTAATGGGACTGGCGGTTCATCCGCTGAAATCTTCGGATCAACCAGCACATAACTGGTATCATTGACCGTATTTTCACCGTCGCCAAGAAGGATCAACCGGAAAAGAACGCGTACGGCCGTGTCTATTGGGTATTCTACCCGCATACCGGCACTTATGGCCGCTTCGCGGGACAGATCTGCAGCCAGCATGGCCATCGAGTACCTCGTCATCAACTCATCCGATTGGGTAAGTGCTGCAGGTACGTCCTGACCCATACGGACAGACCCATACGCGCTGTGTAAAAGCTGTCCAAGTACCGATGTATATTCATCAACGGTATCTACCACCGATTCTGCCCGAAACCGGTCTGCCGTCCAGGGCAAATGCCTGGCTTCAATAAGCTCAAAATCCGGCCACCCGCCTGTATCCGACGAGGGATTTATTTGAATTGCAGCAATTTCAACACCGTTCTCATTCATTTGCAGCCAGCTTCCTGGGCTTCCGGGAGCCCAGCGAAGGAATACCTTATCGCCTTCCACCTGGTGGATGATGTGCAAGGCTGAATCCTGTTGTGCCCATCCCTTTATGCTAATAAGCGTCAGGATGCTCATGCAAGCCCATACGATAAATCCTTTCATTTTTAATCGATTATGGCAGTCACCGGAACCTCAAACCACCCTTTAATCCAATTTGTTCTCCAACTCAATCCCCGGGCGATTACGGGATGACTGTATCCTATACCAAATTCATATTTTCGATTATTGAGCAGATAAAAATCAGGTACGCCAAACAAGGTTTGGGAAAGCATCTTTTGGTATAAGACCGGATCTTTCAGCTCCATCCAGTACCCGTAATTTTGATTCAAAAACCTTTTGGAAAGCACTTCAATGGCTTTTTGTTGCACCATTCTACTCAACGAATAATAATAGTCCGTAGGATAATATGAAAACATCAGCGTTATCCCGGCAGGGGACGATCCACTGGTGGTAGCTACCGCCGCGGTGCTCGGGTTTAGCGCCAGGTTTTGATATTTATAGTTTAAGCCGGAGGTACCGACACCTCCCAATTCATTTTCTTTTACGGTGGATGCTACCGATGACCGATTAAAAATAGTGCGTCGGTGAAAATCATTCGAATTGGGTCCGGTTGGGAACCCGGAAAAATACCTGGGTAACTGAAAATCGAGCAACCAAGTTGAAAGATTGTACTGAATGCTATACTTTTTGGTATAATTCTGATAATAGCTTATTCTGGAATACAACTTGGGAAAAGCGATAGACCGTGTTACCGGCTCTGGTGTCGCAACCACAGGCCGGCTTGATGTGGTACTTTGTAAGTTAAACCAGAAAGTTATTGGTTTGGTCCGGCTGTTGTTGTAATAAATTCCATATTTATCAACGTAGTCAATTTTCTCCGGGATAATTTGATAGACGAGTTCACTGGTTTTATAATTCGTCCCACTCCATTGTCCATCAGGAACTTTATCTTCAAACCGATCGTAGGCACTAACTCCAAAAATATAGGTAAAAATGGTTTTGTCCTTACGTGGATCCACCCCGCGCTGATCCGGGTTTACAATTGTTTTATTCCTGATTTCGGCTTCATAATCGTATTGTATATTGTCGTGTTCAAAACTTCCTTGCTGCTTCGTGCTATTTGTTGCCACTGCATACTGTGAAGTCCAACTATTTAAGCTTACCGCCCTGAAGCGGTCGTCCGGATTGAGTCTGCGAATAAGCTCGAGGCGATACAGACGGTTATTCTCCAATTGGGATACCGGAAAATAAAGTGCATGGTTTGACCCAAAGCTTGCCGGATCATAAGGAATCTCAATCGGTTCTCCATTTTTATTATCCGAAAACCGCATAAAGTAATTGTATCGCAATTTATTTTCCGGATGAACCTGGTAGAGGTAGGAACTGGAAATATCGTTTTTAAACCAAATGAACCCCAAACCATTTTCTGTCTCCTCTTTTAGAAAATACCGTTGACCTCGATAGGGATAAGACAATTTGACCATCTGATCGTATTCCATCGTTTCCGGCAAGTCTCCGGTTTTGAAAAGAACCGTTACCGTCTCATGCCATATTTGTCCGTTGACGAGAACCTGTTCATCCCCCGACTTACCACGATGGGTGGCTGTAACTTTTACCGTAAATGAATAATTGGTTTGAGGCTGCAAAGGCTCGGATAAGACCAGTGTGACCTGATCCATGGTGCCGTTGTAAGATGTAGACTCCACGGCGAGCAGCTTATTCGTTTGTTTGTTCAATATGGTGTAAACTGGATTAAAGCGATAGATGGCCGTTCCCAGCGGTTTGCCATCATCATCAAATTCAGGGATTTCGATGTTCCTACGCACTGGTAGATTATAAGTTACCGCAAAGTCAGCGACCGGCGATACTCCGGAATTATTACTCGCGTTGGGATAGGTGTCGCCGATTACACTTACACCGGCCAATGCGCCTCCCGATGCAGGGATACAAGGGTCTCCAATAGTAAAAGCAAAGGAAGAAGATCCTTTGATCAAACCATCCAGCACATTATATCGCACCCGGGCATTTCCCGCGAAAAAAGTGGGTGAAGGCGTACCTCCATAAATCCGGAGTGCCGCTGCAAAATCCAAAAATGACACCCGTTTGTCCCAACCGAACAGGTCCACGTGAATGCCCATACTACCTTTAAGACCAGCGTACAACTGGCCTTGCCCATACCATCCGTTAGCTCCCCGCTCACCTCCCAGGTTAGAGCAGTAGATCGGCTCCGAAGATTTTGATACCGTGAAATCAAACCCTAGCCAGGCTTCCATTTTAACAAACAGGATCAAAAATTCAAATGGATCGGGGTTTACATGTAGTCCGGCCCCAAAAGCGAAACCATTTGCATTGGAGTAGATGGAGAGATTGGATCTGCTTTGGGTGCTATAGGTTGTGGAACCCATAATTTCTCCATGATCTCCCTGGGTATTTGCCCCTCCATTGAGAATATCCATCAATTCTTTTGGTGGCTCGGGAATCACGGAAGGAACTCTGTCACCTACCATCAGATAACTGTTTAGATCAACTTTGCCCAGGCCCCCTCCAAATTCAGCTTTCAGCAACCCCCTTTCCTCCGCCGTTCCAATGTTAAGGAACCAAATATCTTCAGGACCACCGGCATAGAGTTTGGCGTTGACCACTTTATCGTTTGCAAATCCACCGTATATTTTTGCTCCACTCTCCTCTATCCGCGCAAAAATATCCAGGTTACAATCCAGCACACGGTTTGGGAAATCGTATTGGGCCACCAGATTTCCATGAATCTTAGCTTTTTCCCGTTTTTTTAACGGCGTCATCACGTAGGCATCACCCAGCAAGGCGATGTTGTTAATTCCAAATGACGCATTGAATTCCAATTGCAGGGCTACATCCATATTGAGCGCCTCAGGATTTCCACTGGTACCCATAATGGTCGCTAATTTGATCCCATAAGATCCGTGTTCGGGTGCATACTTGGCGCCGGAAGGTTGAGCTTGTGCGTTACCGCTGTCTTTATAGGTTGGCAATCCTGAAAAAGACATATTATAATAAGCCCCGCCTCCTATTCCATAAAGGCTGAAACCAGGGAAAATACCAATTCCCGGATCGGGCAATGGCAGCATACCATCCACATACCAATATCCAAAATATTGATCCGACCCGAAATTGGCAGTTGCTTTATTGGCTGAACCGTAGGTCCCGAATTCTGCATTTAGTTTGACCGGAGTTGACAGCAGCGGAAAGAGTACTTCCAGTGCATTAGCACGAAATCCTTCGGCATTGTTTTCATTGTAAAACTCCAGTTCTCCTTTAAGCCCAACGCCACTCCAGGTAGCATCAATGCCTATCGCAGCAAGTTTTACATCCTTTACTTTAATGTGTTGACGGACTAGTCCTTCCAGTTCTCCGGTAACTACCAATTTCGTTTTCGCTTTGAACCCATCAACGCCACTGACCAGATTCAATTGAGGAACGATAATGAATGCCGGATTGAGCCCTTCGGTGGTTAGACCCACGGAGTCCAGTGTGACTGGAAATCCACCCATATATTTTTGGGGACTGGCCAGAGATACGTCAAAATCCGTTTTGTGTGCACTCCCCCAGTTCTTAAAATAGGAGAAACGAACTTCATCAAAGTTCATAGATGGGATTGAATTACCAGCATCTTCCAGAAAGCTATTTGCTGTTTCGTTGGTGATCTTCATTGAACCGTGGATGGAGGCCTGGAAAGGATGTACTTCTTTTGAAACATACTGGATACGCGAATTGTCATCCACCGTAATCTCTGCGAGTGAAATGGGTATGCTAAGCGGTCCATCTGCAAATATGGCCACTGAAAAACCCTTTGAGCTTTCCCCAATATCAGCAATGGCACGGTATTTAAAATTGTCTTTTTCGTCAAGAATAGGCATTCCCAGCTTCCCCATGACCTTTAGGCCTTTAAAGTCACCATTCATCCAGGAGGCCCTTAAAGTATCCATAGAGATACCCCAGCCATCCTTGCCCGCTCCGTTTTCCCAGGGCAACAGATTTCGTGCATCAAGATCGACCGAAATTCCACCGTAGTCAGCGATGAAGTTGCTCAGGGCTATCTCCGTCTCTCCAGGCAGATCAAAGAGCGAGTCGAGATGAACAACAATGTCCTTAAAGTAAAATCCACGCCAGGCTGCCGCAGTAGACGGAGATGCCAGAGCAGGATGCTGATATCCCTGTGGAAATCTGATTTCAGGGGGGTTCTCCGCATCAGATACATCCCATAATACTTCTTTCGCTTCAAAACTAAGGTCCGTCCTGGACGGATGGGCGAAGCGGGAATCCATATGCATGCGGGCAATAAATCCATGGCTTTTAATCCATGAAGCCCGAAAGACCCCTTTGACTTTGTTATCGCTACCAGGGATCACTTGACCATCGCTGCCAATCGGAACCAGCTTCTTGCGGGGAATAACGACTTCACCGGCAATGCTTGCCTTTCGGAAACCATCACAATCCCAATCCACGTAAGTAATTCCACTCGTATCCAGTTGACCGATGCTTTCCTTCCCGGTGGCGCCTTTTATCGTAATATCATAACCCCCTTCGCCCGTTAACTCCAGATCACCGACTCTGAATAGAACAAAATCGTACTCATAGCCATTAGGGCCAAAACAAATCTGGGACCCGAAGGACAATATCTGATCAAAAAATTCGCCGTCAAATGGCAAATCAAGACTCATCACCGCTTGAAGATTCGCTTTGCCAGGCTTAAACTCCATATCCATCAAACCTACTAGGTATTCCTCACCATCAATTTTCTGGTCGAGCGCCACTGGTAGAGTAATCTCATCCCCATTGATTAAATCCGAAACACGCTTGCTTGCTGTGATGGCATTGCGCAACCGCTGGCTGGGTATATCTTTGAAATCAAGAGCAAAGCCTCCGACAGTGGTTTTTAAGTTAAGATCATCTTCCAGCACTGCACGGGCTACTCCAGCAAATACCTGCTTTTTGGCATTAGCCTCGACACCCTCAAAACGGACCTTCACTTTAATATGGTTGATCCAGGGCACTTCAATATTTCCTTCGCCATTTTTACCCACCTTTTGAGTCACCTTCATCGAGAATAAACCAATCCGAAGGGTATCTCCAATTGCGAAAGGCACTTCGGTCTTGTCCTCTGGTAAATCAATTTCACAAATGTCAGAACAGCGCGATTTTTCACCCGGAGAGGGAGTGGTTTTTTCCGAAGGGTCCCTGATGTAAAATTTGAACGTATCGCTGATCTGATAAAACACGAAGGACGCCCCTTCTTCATGATCGACCCATCCAACATTCCAGCTATACGAACCGGGTTTAGTGATGGAATCTGCAAATAATTTTTCTGCTGGATATAACTCATTTTTAAGGACTTCCATGCGATCGGTGAGCGGGTTTCCCTGATCATCGAAAAAATAATTTAAATGGTAATTTGAATTAATACCATCCGCATCTCCTACCGTCCACGCTTTTTGGAAAATCAATTCTCCAGTGTCGTCACTCCGAATTTGCAACACTCCTTTCTGGTAAAGACTTCCATTGTATTCATCACATTCGCCCTGACCGTCAGCCCGGAAAATATAATAATCAGGAAATAGTTTGGATGGAACATGTTCGGAAGGCTTAAATTTAAATTCAATTTTCCCTGCCTCCAGTGTGTCGTTATCAAATGGAGCATTTAATACCGGCTTATCCATGCCGATGTAAAAATCATAATCCAAAGTCCCCGCTAAAACGGGGTTTAAATCATCCTGATCGTTTTTAATTTCCCCGTGATAGGTAACATCATAACGCGCTCCATTGACAAAATAACTATGGCCATAATTTTGTTGCATTTCTTCCTTCGGTGGATTATAGGCCAGAATAGAGGCTCGGTTTTCTTCAAATGGATCTATTTTTATTCCGCAGCTCTTTGAAATGATATTTTGTTGCGCTTTCGCCGGCCCCTTTGCCCATCGGTTGTCATCATTATTGATGGCAGGCGTTCCGGATGCCCGGAATGATCCCGAGGTTAAATTGTATTGATTTTCGGTAAGACTAAATTCAAATTCATGATACCTATAGTTGTCAGAATAAGGTTGAAATTGAATGGCAACAGGAAAGAAATTAAAAGGTATGTATTCGCCGGAGAGTGGATAATGAGGAATAAAGTCTCCAGCTTCCTGGATATCATCCCCAGCGCCAGCAAGGGTTTGAAAAGTACAAACCTCGCTTTTGCCTTCGTTTCTGAAACGCACTTGTTCCTGCAGGTCAATCGCCCGAATCTGGATAGCATATTTTTTCCCGGGCTTCAGGTCAAGTTGATCCGGTATGTTTAAAAGGATAAACTTATCGTTAGTGGTTTCCTGGAAAAAAAAAGGGCTTGACATTGGAAATTGCATCAAATCTTCAGGCAGAAAGCCGTCGATTACCTCAATAATTGTTACTTCATATCCATCGATTAATTCCTGAATATCATGCTGCCAGTTAATAATTAACGCCGGGTTTTCTTCGAGACTAATCTCTTTATTGCACACATCGATCAACGTAGGCGCGTCTGCATATTTCACTTCAAACAGCGAGCATCCAAGCATGGATTCCGACAAAGGGGTAATCCGGTCCTGACACGATATCGCAGTGATGCAGAATTCGTACATCCCTTCAGGAAAATCCTGCTTATTGATTGGTAGCGTATATGCTTTCTGACCATCAATACTGGCCTCCTTGAAATTGAAATATTCGTCAAGGTCATTTCCCGATAGGTCCAGACGTTCACCGGGGCTAATATTCTTGCATATCCCGAAGTTTATGTCATCCGTTTGAGCAAGCAGACCCGTATTTAAATTTTTTATCCGCAAAGAGAGCATAAAATCCTGGGGTTGCATGGTCGTATTCTCAATAACCACGGCAATCTGACTCACGATTTCAGGATTCTCAGTGATGTCCGAGTACCGAACCGGGTAAGGCGGCTGAATGGAAGTAGTAATTTGAATAACCTGTCCCGAGCCAATGGAATACACCAGAAGATGTATGATGATGGCCATCCATAATTTAATGCTATTCAAATACTTAAAATGAAATCCCATAACCAAAGTTTAAACGAACATCCGATGTGGATGTCCGATTTGCCTGCTGTCGATTAATGTAAGCAATGACTATATTCAACTGTTGCCGGTGTTTTAATTTATAAGTGGACTGGCATTGTACCGAGGAATACCAAAAATGAAAATCATCCGACCGGTTGGTATAGCCCACTGTGGCAAATCCGCGTACGATCCACACGTCAGAAAAAGACTTTTGGGCTCCGCCTCTAAAGCTCACCCTCGAGGAATTCAGCAATTCATTATTAGTCAATGAATAATTCAGCCCGGCATTCCATCCAAGTTTATTTTGAGGATTGCGCTGATTGTATTGAATACTCAGTCCTGACTGTCTGTTTTTTTGAACACCAATCCGTACGATTTCACTTTCTGAAACATACGATTGATGAAAAATGGAAAAACCAATGTTTTGGCTTATTGGTTGATTCCTTAATTTGAATTGGGTATTGATCCTGTATTGCTCCGATACTTGATAAATATCAAATGAATCGCTTAAGAACTCTTCCTGAAGGGTAAGGATATCCGAACGAAAATTCGAGTAGGCCAGGGACGTTGTAAGCTTTTCATTAATTATCAGCGAACTGTTAATGTTTCCAATAAATCGGCGGGATTGCTGTAGCCTTACTCGATTGAGGTTATTTTTCTGAACCCCCACACTCCCATTAAGGCGTATTTTACCCCGGTAAACCGAACAATAAGGATTGAAGGTGATGTCTTCAATATCGTTGTAGAAAGTATATGCGCCCATGGAGCGAAAATCAGGCTCAATGTATTTGTAGCCCAGCGAAACTCCAGCCGTTTTCCAGGCTACTCCCAGCGAAGCTTCACCAGCAAAACGCAGGTCGGTATTGTTTCGCACTCGAAAGATGCGATCCGCAATATTCCTGCCCCAAAATTCATCCTGGATCTGCTCACTGTTGCTATTCTCATTGTATCCGCTGGCCGCAATTTCAACGTCAAAGGTTATAAAATCATAAAACCGGTGATGTGTTTGCAGCTCAATCACAGCATTTTCTGCCGGAGTTACGGCTGCAGTATCCAGCTTATTCCGTGTAGCATCGTCTTTTGCACTCATCAGAGACAGATCCAGATAATGATCTTCTGAACCGACTCCAATTTTCATTGCCATTCCCTGACGATCGTATTGAGGACCAATAAAATTCTCAAGTCCCTGAACATTCCTGATGGCTTTGTTAAACCGGCCTTTGATAAAACCAAACCGGAACAAACCCGGTGTGAGTTCGACGCCGGCACCCAGAAAAGTGTGCCCTGCCAGGCTGAATTTTCCAAAATGTACATTACGATAGCCCAGGTGAACCTTGATCCATTTATAGGTAGGGCTGACGCCAATGCGGTTAAATGGTTGTGAGAACTGGCGGTTATTATCCGAATAAATCAATGAAAATGGCATGGAAATACCATAAATACTGGCTGTCAGGTTTGCGGAGAGCGCATAACCAAAAGGCGCATAATAAGACAGTTGCTGACTGGTCCGGTAAATACTCAATCGCGCATCAAAGCCTCCGTGAAGACTAAATGGAGACTGTTGCCCTATTGCAGCCAGATCCTGGGCCTGAAGAGACCAGACCGTAAGGACAAAGACACTGGCCAGAATGCAGAATCGATGGTATAAAAATCCAAGCATGAACGGAGGCACTTAGTTTTCCTTTTTTTGCCGGATCACTTCATAATCTTCAAAGCCTTTCCTTATGCTTTTCGCCTCCCAGTCGACGGTATAATTTCCTGTGCCATGGAACAATTCCCTGATGACAAAGCCATTTGCAGTTCGATCGACAGCGGCCAACCCTTTAGAGTCTGCCGAATGAGGTGTCAGGGTAATGGTTAACCCTTTCAATGTCGCAACTTTTAGAAAATGATCGGGAAAAGTCACGGCTGCCTCTCCGTCTACCAATTCAATTTGTCCCCGTACATAGGCACCTGCTTCAGGGCCTTCAAGGGATGCGTACCAGATTTGTTGATCTTCATGCTCCGGGTCATCCATAAAGAAGTTTTTGATGTCGGCCGCAAGCACTCCTTTGCCGGCGGAATTAATTTCCATGGAAGCCTGGATACTGCCATTGCTGTCGTAAATGCTTATTTTTCCATTATTCCGGTTGTTAGGATCCCCTTTGATTACAGCATTTTCTCTTCCGTTGGGACCATACCAGATACTGGTACCGGCGTCCCCTGAAATGTAGTGCCGGATGCGATTTTGTGAACTGGTGGTTTTTAGATAATAATTGGCGCCCAATAGTGTCACATCGTCTGTGCTGCGAATACCGCTGCTAGTCAGGAGGGGCCCTCCTTCCACCTGTAAGGAAGGAACCTGGGCACGATAGTCTGCATCGATGATATCCGGTATGCCTTCGATACTATTTCCTTTCTCAAATTGCCAATACAGTGGCAATTGCACCCCTTTACCACCAGAGATCGATAAATTGGCTCCATTGATTGACAGGTCCTGGAGTTCATTGGCTGGATCGCTGTCTCCATCCGAAACCTTTTTAAGGTCGACGGAATTGCCCTGGGAGATTGATAAGGTATTTCCAGACAAACTCAAGCGTTGGATTTCATTTTGCGGATCGGCGTCGGCATCATTTACAGCATCTGTTACTTCTCCACCGTTACCACTCAGGCGTATTTTGCTGCCATTTTTTGTCAGTTTCTGAAGTTCATTTTGTGGATCTGCGTCGGCATCTTCCACGGCATCGGTAACCTCTCCCCCATTACCGCTAAGCAGAATTTTATTGCCATTCTTGCTAAGTTTTTGAAGCTCATTTTCAGGATCCGCGTCAGCGTCTTCCACGGCATCGGTCACTTCACCACCGTCACGACTCAACATGATTGTATTCCCAATTTTTGATAATTGTTGAATTTCATTGGTAGCATCAGAATCCAGGCCGGTTGTATCCAGTACTTCCCGGATTATCGGACCCAGTTTTATAATTGTATTGGTATTATCATTGGTAAGAGAAATTTCATCGCCGGCTACCTCGAGGCTTTGCAATTCATTGGTCGGATCCGTATCCTGATCCATCGCCTGAATAATATTTTCCACCAAATCACCCAGATCAATAACTGTAAGCGTGGTATCTCCGGATAAGGTGATCTGATCCCCGTTTGCCTGTAGCGTTTGCAATTCATTGGTCGGGTCGGTGTCCTGATCATCCATGGATTTGCCTGCTCGCTCTGCATACATCGCATAGGGCACTCCCAAAATGGAACTGGAACCCACTAACTCCGGGCTATTGCCATTCTCCACATCCAGATACACATCCAAATTGAAAGTATTTTCCGTCCACGGAATTTCGGCCAGACTGCCTTGTACACTTGATCCCTGCCCAACATTTAAAGAAAAAATACCCAGATCTGACGTTGTTGTATTTTGAGTTTCCGAATAATAGATGAGACCGTTGGCATCGGTTATTTCCAATTTTACGGTGATAGGCTGGTTCAGAAGTAGACTTCCGTCAGAATTTCTTGCAACCGCCTGATACTTAAAGCCACTGGTAGTTTGCGCATTAAGCGTGGCAATAGGAATTACGATGAATAAAATGAATTGAATAAAACGCTTCATGGCATTCAATTATGTTGATCAATAGTTTCCGGACTTTATTAATTTAATTAGCTGTTGTCGCCCAATGGAATTGATAATATCCACCCAATAAAAGCCATTGCTTAAGTCCGACACATCAATTTGTTGGACCGGCTGGACCAGGTCAAATACCCGAACAGCCTGCCCCATGGCATTAATAATGGTTACATGACTGAGTGGATACTCCGATTTATTTTCAATTTGAAAAAAACCACCGGTAGGGTTAGGAAAAAGCCTGATATAGGCTTCTTCCCATTCCCTGGTAACGGTTGATATGAGGTTCTGAAATAATCCTTGTTGAAAACCCTGATTTATGAAAATATTTTCTGAGGCGATAAGCCCGGCAACCGGTTCTCCCGCAGTGAAGTCCAACCTGTATTTGGCATTGGAAACCTCTCCACCACTTATGGCCTGTACATCCATCGGAATTACCCGAATCTGACTATGTAACTCCATGGACAGCGCTATAATCAATCCCACCAGAAATACTGAATAATTTCGCATTTCGATTTTTTTACAGCCAATAAAGTAGGAGATGCTTTCAGAAACCGTCTGCCACAAACAGCAAGTGGTAGCCGAGGAACAGTATTTGGCCACTCAAGAAAGAATTCGGAAAACAAGGTAACCTGTTGCGAAGCGCGCATGGAAAGAACCCAAAACATACTATTTTTGGGCATGCATTTTCTTTTACTTTGCGGGCCTCCGGCTGTCGGTAAAATGACAATCGGACGTGAAATCGCATCACGGACCGGATTTAAGTTATTTCACAATCACCACTCCATCGAATTCGCGCTTAACTATTTCGATTTCGGGGATCCGGAATTCGCGGAATTGAATGAAGGGCTTCGCCAACTGGTCTTCTCGACGGTTGCAAAAAGTCAACAATTATCCGGATTCATTTTTACGCTGGTTTGGGCTTTCAACGAACAAGAGGACTGGGATTACGTACGGGACCTGGTTAATCGTTTTACGAATAACGGATGGACTTTTTCCGTCGTGGAATTATATGCCCCTCTGAAGATCAGGCATGAACGGAATAAAACGCCGTTGCGATTAGC
>ERZ795053.2122-NODE-2122-length-24401-cov-7.952189_pt1 | contig 24401 bp, 16 predicted proteins | sample MGYA00375137_ERZ795053 | MGnify/ENA primary metagenome ERZ795053 (study PRJEB30182, sample SAMN05720284) | activated sludge metagenome | isolation source: Anaerobic digester | place: Hong Kong | collected 2014-12-17 ...
GGTGGGATCGGCAAAGGAGAGGACTACATTCTGGAGGGATCCCACGGCGCAGATACAGCCGTCGCGGTAAAAACCGAAATAGAGCAGCGTGAAGAGGGAGAGCCAGAGAACCCCCTGGCGGGAACGTTTTCGCAGGACCATCCAGGCACCGGCACCCATCACCGCCACCAAAAGGGTCACATCGAGCCACTCCATGGCCGTGGAACGCGGCTCAGGCGTCACCGTGTCGGGTTGCTCATACCCCGATTCAAACTCGGGCTTGGGAAACCGCTGCATCTGTCCGGCGACCGGACCAGCCACCGCCAGCACCAGCACCAGCATCAGCACCGGAACGGACCACCCCACCTTGAAGAAATGCTTTAACCCAACCATAATAAATTTCAGAATATCAGAATGTCTTTATAATCTTAAGTCTTAAATCTTAAGTCTTAAATTTTAAGTGTTGCTGCGAACATGTGGTTCTTGTCTACTTTGACAACCTCCACAACCCTGACGACCTTCTTCCCTACGCATCCTTAAGCTGGTTTAGTAAAACTCCCCTTGACCTGGTAGGCGTCGGAGACTTTCACGCGGCTGATGGCGTTGGAGGGGCACACGCGGGCGATGGCGCACTGGTTGCAGTTGACGCAGAGGTTGTGCATGATCTGCAGGTGGAGGGAGCCATTTCCGAAGGAAGTGCAGCCCTTTACGCATTTGGCGCAGCCCATGCAGAGCTCCTCATCGATGATGTATTCGAAGTAGGGTTCTTCGATGAACTTGCGGGTGATGGCCGAAGTGGGGCACAGCTGGTTTTCGCCGCCGGTGTTGAGGGCGTTGCTTCCCGGCTTGAAATAGCCGCCACAGAGGTCGCAATACCCGCAGAGGTCGTAAGCGTGGACGCACTTGACGGCCGAGGGGGTCAGGACGCAGTCGGTGGCGCACCTTCCGCACTGGGTACACAGAAAGGGGTCGATCTGCCACACCCACTTCTCCCCGGTCATACGGGCCGCCGCCAGTCCGCCGATGCCCCCCAGGGCCAGGGCCAGGGAAAGACGCACTCCTCCCTGAATAAACTCCCTGCGGCTTTTAATCTTATCGTCTGCCATGATCTGATGCTTTTTCCTTGAGTTCACATTTTGCGGCCAACCGGCAATCCCCGCAGTGACGGGAATTCCCGCATCCGCCCTGTGCAGGCCCGGAGGAGATCCTTCCCGAGGCCACCAGGTACCCGGCAGCAGCCAGCAACCCCCCTGTCAGCACCAGGCGCAACCCTTTTTCTATAAATCCTTTTCTGTCCATTCCTCTTAGGTTTTTCTGGTTAACGTGGATCCAACAGAGTGATCCGCCATCCGCATTCAAGAGTGTAACTGACCCCGGTTCTGTTCCGGGGAGTGTTCCGGGTTCATTTTTTTTCAAACACCCTGATCATTTTCTTCTCCGGGTCAAGGAGATAAATCCGGCCCTCCTCATCGGCGGTGATATCGGAGACCTTCTGGTCCTCCACGAAAGCGGAAGGAGGGGCAACCACGCCAACCAGTTCCCCCGAGGGTTTGTACACCTTGACTCTGAGGACTCCTTTTTCGGAGGTGATCAGGTTGCCGTCGGGCAGAAAGGCGATGCGTGCAGGGTTACAGCACCCCCCGAAGCCCTCTGTTCCGGGGATTGAGGCTGCCCAGAAGCCCCGCAGCACCCCATCATGGGTATACTCCTCGAGGGCATGTTTTCCCGGGTTTACCACCCAGAGGTCGCCATAGGGACTCACCGCAAGGGAGAAACAGGGACTGGGCACGATAAATCCGTGGGCGGTCCCCTCCCCTGTCTTCCCTTCGAATTCCAACTCTTTGGTTCCGTCGGGAGCAAACCGGTGGACCACCCTGCGGCCGGCATCGGCGGCGAAGATTTTTCCTTCAGCGACATCCAGGGAAGTGATGAAACTGGAGGTATCCAATCCTGCAAAGCTGCCGGTTTTGACCCCTGCCGAATCGAGAATGGTCACTTCCCTGCCCCCGCTCACGTAATAATACCCCTGGGCCTCCAGGAAAGTGAAGGGTTCGAAATCAAGGGGGATCTCCTTCAGCAGCTTTCCCCCGGGATCAAGGCGGATCAGCCGCCGGTCACCGGAAACCATCAGGACACCCCGCGCATAGCTGATCGCCGTAAGATTTTCCATGGGAAGTTTCAGTTGGCGTGTTTCCCGGTAAAGGATCAACGCCTCATCGACGGCGGTCTGGCTCTTCATGTCATAGGCGTAAGGATTGGCTTCCTGCTTGTCGGGCCGCGTCGAAATGAAATCGGCCACAAAAACCAGGGCAATGACCACCCCCAGGGCAATCAGAAAGAAGGTCAGCATCCTGTTATTACGTTTCCCGGTCATAATGGGTAAAATTTAAGATGAGCATTTATCTTCAATATTAACTGCGGAATCGCCCGTGTTTCATCGATCAGGGAGGGGAGAGCCTTCCGGCAGGAAGGAGCGGATTTCCTGGTTGGGGAGTCAGGGTTTGTCGGGTCAGGTGGATTGGTCATATGGTTAACGGTTAAGGTTAATGCAGACCATGGTTTTGGAGTCGCGCAGGACCAGGTAGCCGTCGGCGAGCGCCAGGGGAGCCCAGGCATCGTGGCCATCGGCGATGACCTTAGCCTGGTCGAGTTCCTGGTAACCGGTCGTTGAGGGCTTCAGGATATAAAGGGTGCCGTCCTCGTGGAGGAGGAAGATCTTTCCGTCGGCCATGAAGTAGGGTCCGAGGCCGAAGCGTTTATCGGAGCCGCTAGACCATACCACCTTCCGGGTATCGGAGGGATGGACGCACACCATTTGGTTACGGAGGGCTCCCCCGTCTTTGGGAAGGATACCGAAGAGATGGCCGTTCCAGAGCAGGGGGGTCTGTTGTTCGCAGGCGAGGCCCTCACTGGGTTTGTAGTCATAGAGCACGTCGGCCGAGAAAGAACCGCCGTTCTCCTTCAGCTGGAGCATCATGCTTCCGGCGCCGTAACCCGCAGTGATGAAGATCCTGCCATCGGGCATGCAAACGGGTGAGGGGGCGATGACCTGTTTGTTCCAGGCGGAGGTCTGCCACAGGAGGCTTCCCCGGTCGGGCCCGTCGGCGGCAATGCCGGCCATACCGCCCGAAGCGCTGTAGACATACATTTTTCTTCCGCCGAAAGTGAAGGGCATGACGGAAGAGTGGGACATTTTCCAGTTTCCGGGGTTGGGGGTTTCCCACACCTTGGCACCGGTGCGCAGGTCAACGCCGATCATCAGGGCTGTTCCGCCGGTGGCGATCACGGCGGTATTCCCGTCGATCAGGGGACATTGGCCCGTATACCACAAGGGTACTTCCGACTGGTAATCCTTTTCGACATCGATGCCCCACAGAAAGTCGCCCGAAGCCCGGTCGAGGCACATCACGTGGCAACGCGGCCCTATGGTGACAATAAAACTATCGGTGACGGCGGGCACCGTCCGCGACATCCCGTGGTTGCGTTTGACGTGCACCTTATACCCCCGGCGCCACTGTTCTTTTCCGGAGGTGAGGGAAAAGCAGCGCAGGAAATCGGCATACTCCTCTTCGTTGTAGTCGAGGAGATATAGCAGGCCTTTGTAGATAGCGGCGCCGGAATGGCCCTCTCCGAGCTGCACCGACCAAAGGATTTCCGGCCCCGAACTTCCGAACTTCTCCCTGAGGGGAACAGGCGAGGCAGAGATGTTGTCGAAGGCGGCGCCGCGGAAACGGGGCCAGGTTTCCCCCAAGGGGGTATACTCATCGGAAAAACGGTCGAAGAGTGCCCCGATGAGCACCGTATCGCCGGCTCCTCCTGCACCACGGTTGTCCATTCCCGGGAGACTCTGCGTCAGGGAACGGGTAGGATCCCAGGTGAGCCACCAGAGAAAGGAGAGCAGGGCCAGAGCAGCCAGACTCCAGGTCAGCAGGCGGGGTAATTTCTCCGGGTTGATCTTCACGTGCTTATCCTTTCTTACTACAACTGTTCATTTAAAAACCTGGAATAGCCAAGTGCCAGGAATTCCGGAGCAGGTGTGCCCGGCCTTCCCGGAGCCTTCACCTGACCTGGTAAACCATCAGCGCCTCTCCATGGCGGAGGAAAAGCTTTCCATCGCGGATGAAGGGATGGGCCCAATGGGGTCCCGAGCCTTCCGTCACCCGGAAGTAACTCAAGAGATCGAATTTTTCGGGAGAAGGGTTCACCAGTCCGACATGACCCCGTTTCTCCTCATAGAGGTAGAGCAGGCCGTCGGCCCAAATGACCGATCCCTTGTTCTCCCAGGTCGTCTCCCATTTGATTTCACCTGTATCCCAGTCCATGCATACCCAGTTGCCTTTGCCGTTGTTGATCCAGTTGGAGCCGTAAAGGTATCCGTCGACCAGGACGACGCCGTGGTGGTGGTTGTCAAAGACGGTGCTGGAATATTTTTCGGTGACTCCCGATCCGTCGGGGTTCATTTTCAGCATGACGGCGCGGTAGTCGTACCCCATGGTGATGAAGATCTCATCATCTTTCCAGACGGGGGTATTGGCCCAGATGAGCCCGGGCTGGTCCCATTTGGCACCATCCCAATACTGGTAGGACCAGGCGACATGGCCGGTTTCCGGTACGATGGCGATCAGGTTTTGGCCGGTGGCGGCCAGGATATAGCGGAAATCCTTGTACGCGTATATGGTCGGAGAGATATAACAGCGGGGACCTCCGACTGCAGGGGTCCGCCATATTTCCCGGCCCGTCATTTTGTCAAAGGCGACGACCGATGTTTTGTTTCCCCCGGGAGAACAGATGACCATGTTGCCGGTGATGAGGGGGCTCTCGGAGACGCCCCAGAAATGCCACTCCGCCTCGTACTCCTTATCGACGTCGACCGACCATACCAGTTTACCGTCGGTTCTGCTGAAACAGCTGAGAATGCCACTGCCTGCCAGGACATAAATCAGTTCCCCTTCCACGGTAGGTGTACTCCGGGTATCGGGATAGGACTGGGCCCATGAGCGGCCATAAGGCACCTGCCAGAGGATCTTCCCTTGCATGTCGAGTGCGAAAAGATAATCCAGGGTATCGACCATACCGGTGATGTAAATGGTCTGATCCACGAGGATGGGTGAGGAAAAGCCCTTTCCCGGGATGGTGGTTTGCATGAGAAGCTGCGGGCCGCCTTCGGGCCAGGCTTTCAGGAGCCCGGTCTCACTGCGGAAGAGTCCGTCGCGGTTTTCGCCGCGCCACTGGGTGATCTGGGCGGAAAGCACCCCCCAGAGGGTCAGGTTTAAAAAGAGTAGGAGTGTGATCTTTCTCATCGGGTTCTTCAGGCATTTAACGGGTAATCAGGAATGTCATAAAGGGCGGGAATGGTTTCTGCCCTGGAATGATTCAGGAGCGTTTACTTGATCTTGTAGGCGACCAGGGCGTTTCCGTGGCGGACCAGCAGACGGCCGTTGTCGATGACCGGGTGGGCCCAGTGCTGTGCGGTGCCATGGGTCACCTTGGTCTGGGAGAGGATTTTCATGCCGTTGGGATCGGCCAGGAAAAGCTCACCCCGCTCGGCATATCCGAAGAGAAGACCATCGGCGGTGATGACGGTTCCGTTGGCCAGACCTTTGAGCTGGTATTTTTCCTGGCCTGTTTTCCAGTCTATGGCCATCCAGTAGCGGTTTTTATCTCCGGAACCGCAAATCATGCCGTTGACCAGCACTGCGCCGCCGATGCGGTTGTCCATGGTGGTGGTCACCCATTCGGGATGTACGGAAGCGCCGTCGGGAGAGAGTTTCAGTTTGACGCCGCCCTGGCCGTACCCGCTGAAACAAAACAGGGCCCCGTCGTGGAAAATGGGGGTGTTCGCCTGTACACTCCACTGGTTGGGATGGTGGCGGGTCCACAAGAGTTTACCGGTATCGGCGTCAAGTCCGGCAATCCACGATCCGGTATGGGTCACCAGAAGTGTCCTTCCGGGCATTTTGACCACCAGGGGAGTGCAATAGCCCGAGAGGTCATCCTTGACATTGGCAGCCCAGATCAGGTCACCGTTCTTCCTGTTCAGGGCCACGATGGTTTTCCCCGGCCCCCCGGGCGTCACAAAAAGCTTATCTCCGTCAATGGCGAAGGTTTCAGTGACTCCCCACTGTATATTTCGCCCCCCGAATTCCCTGAAGGTATCCTTTTGCCATTTCACTTTTCCGGTGGCGGCCTCCATGCAGGTGACGACTCCCAATCCGGAATACTGGTACAACAGGTCACCCACGATGACTGGGGTACTCCTGGAACCGGGATAACTTTCGGTGAATTCGGGGCCATAAGGGGCTTTCCAGAGCAGCTTGCCCTCAAGGGAAAGGGCATACACAAATCCGGTATTCTCTTCCGTGCCGGAGGTGTAGATGGTCTGACCGGCCACCACCGCCGAGGAGAAACCGGCCCCCAGGTTTTCATAGGTCCAGAGGATGGCGGGGCCTTCCGCCGGCCAGGAGCGGAGCAGTCCTTTGTCGTCATAGCTCCCGTTGCCATGGGGCCCCCGCCAGCGGGTGGGCGTTTGGGCCGATAAAGTGGCAATGGTTAAAAGCAGGGCCATAAAAAGAAGGGTTCTGTTTTTCATATTCATTCACAGTTATTTTCAAATGTTTACAATGACGTATTTCCAGTCCAAAGCCGGAACCGTGCCGCATGGGTCACCCGTTGCGGGGAAAGTCCGCTGAGGCACAAGCGCATAAAAATAGTCGCTTATCCCCTTTTTGCCAATCCGGGCCTTAAATTTAGGTTGATTATAAATAAGGGACAGAAAATTAACAGACCGTTAACAGAAATGGGAGTGCTGCGGGCACCGTCCTCCTGGGAAGGCGATATGGGTGTGGGGCAGATCCGGAAAAACAGGAGGCACCCCTGACCAAAGAGGTGCCTCCATGAGCGGGAATCCGTATCGGTCAGTTACTGAAATAGTCTATTTTTTCGGAGTCAGAGTTGTTGGAAGTCATGGTTTCCCCGTTGTTTCCCGGGAGAATCTGGGTGGTAATGGTATACACCCCTTTGGCGTTGCCCGAATTGAAAAGGGCCTTAAACCCGAAGGTGGACATGGCGCCCTCACCCAGTCCGAGGTTGTTCCTGAAGACGTGGTAGGCGGGATCGCTGGCGTCGTAACTCCACTGGTCGTTATTCAGGTCAACGCCTGCCAGGGTTTTGGTACCGCTGGCATAGGGACCGTCGAGGGACCACCGGGCATCGCGGGGGATGACCAGGGTAAGGGGGTCGGTCGCCGCACCCACCCCGAGTTCGGTCACCCTGACGATCACTTCAAAGCTCACCTCGCCATTCATGACATTGGGGGTAACGGTAATGGCCGGGGTCAGGTCAGGGCTTGGGGAGGTGACCGGCGGGGGTTCCAGTTCCAGGACCGACACGGCATAATGTGCCGAACCGGCATAACTCCCTCCCCAGGGGAAGGAGTGTTCGCTGAGATCCCAGGTATCACGGACAAACACCAGGTTGCCCGTGGGGTCATAGCCGTAACCGGCCATGGAATGGCCTTCCACATGGATCATCACCGGCCGGCCGGCGTCGATCTCAGCCTTGTACTGCTCAAAGGTGAATCCTTTCGACAGGTTGTTGTAGCCGCTGATGTACTGGCTAAAACGGCGGACGACCTTGTAGCCGCGCGACTCCAGGAAGAGTTGGAACCCGTATCCGCCGTCGCCGTTGTTGTTTCCCCCGTAAGGGGAGTTGTCGACATAATAGTAAAAGGTGGTGCTGCCGTCGCGGTTGGAGAGGGCCGACTGGTTGGTTCCCATGAAATCGGCGGCGCAATCCTTGGGCGTGTGGGCGGTCCAGCCGTTGGTGAGGTAGGGGTCGGTTTGGCTGTTTCCGTATTTGATCCAGTAGTCGTCGACATGGCCGCGGGTGGTGCGGCCGTCGAGTCCGTTGCGGGAAGCGCTCAGGGGGCACAGATAGCGCGTTTCTCCGTTGATGGTGGCGGTGCCCCACCCCAGGTTGTTCAGGGGGGCCATCCCGCCATTGGCGGGACCGGCGTACATGTCGGGGTATCCATGAAGATCGTAATAACCCGCCATCATGGCCGCCGATGTCGGGGAACAGCCGAAAGACCAGATATAGGCCGGCATGTCCTCCAGGATGACCGCCGTGGCGGATGCGGAGGCCACGGAAGCGTTGGTGACAGTGGCCACCTTCAGGGAGGACGGTGGGGTTCCGGGCACCCTGATGATTTCAATTAGCGATCCGTCAGGATCTACGATCACCCCCGTGACCAGGGAATCGGGAAGGGTCGTCGCTCCGCTGCCCCCGGGAGGAAATGCAGGCAGCTCCCTCAGGGTGCCGGTCTGCCCTGCGGCAGGGGTGAAACACACCAAAGGGAAAAGAAGCGTTAACCCCAATGCGATAAAGGGCCATATAGGGGCCCGGGCCTGTTTTTCCATACTTCTGCAGTTAAATGTTTATAAACGGTTTTGTGCGGATTGTATCTGCAAAAATATGGATTTCGCTGACTTTAAAAAGATTATTGAAAAAAACTTTCTTTTTTCTGTTCAGAAACAGGTTGTGTTGTTGAGAAATGCCGCTGATCAGCTCAAACACTTCCGTCATGGCTGTTTTTTCCAGGAGCTGACCATTCAGGCCGGGGGCGCATCAGGGGGCGGCCATTTCAGGAGTGCCGGATCCTCCTGCGGGGAGGACGGGGTCCTTTCTGTTGGCGAACTCCCAGGTGTTGAGGAATCCGAGCCTGATGATATTGGTCATTTTGGTCCAGTTGACCTTGCTGAGTTCATCGGAAGGCTGATGGTAGTCGGGGTGCATGGCGGCCATGAAGTAAAAGATGGGGATTCCCTTGCGGGCGAAGTGGGCGTGGTCGCTGCCGCCGCCACCACCGGAGGAAGGCCTGAAAGTGAGGTCCAGGCCAATACCATATTTCGTGAGATGCGCTTCCGTCACCTTGCGGATATCGCTCCAGCCTTCGGAGTACATCATCATGGCCTGGTTACCCAGGGAATCGCCGGCTTCGTCGCGGGCGATCATGTCGTAGTTGAGGTTGATGACCACCCGGGTGCCCTCGGGGAGGTTACGTACAAAATACTCCGATCCGAGGAGTCCTTTTTCTTCGCCGGTCCATGCGGCAAAAACGACCGACCTTACAGGTTTCTTACCGGTGGCGGCAAAGGCTTTGGCGATGGACATCACCCCTACAGTTCCGGAGGCGTTGTCGTCGGCGCCGTTCCAAATGTATCCCTCTGACTGGCCCATATGGTCATAATGACCGCCCACTACGATCACCTCCTCTTTGTTCTCGCCTTCGATGAATCCCAGCACATTGCGGGCGTTGATAATTCTGGAATGGACGGTGGTTTTGAGGCGGACCGATTTTCCGGGGAGGAGTCGCGAAAGGGGTTGCATGGTGGTGGCGACCGACTTTTCAAAGGTGGCCAGGTCGGTGCCTGTTCCCGAGAAAAGGCGTTCTACCACCCTGGGGGAGACGGTGAAAACGGGGATATTCCCGGAGAGGGTATCCCCGGGGAGGGCCATGCGACCGGTGGCTTTGGGGACGGGATTGGCCTGCTCAGAGGAGGCTTTCATGGCGTCGGCACCGGGAGTGAAGGCCCATTGGCTGTAGGGGTTTTCACCCGGGCGGACCATCACAATAGCGGCGGCGCCCTGTTTTTCAGCATGGAGGATCTTATCGCGCTCCAGGGCATACTGGGCCGACCGCCCTTCAGGACGAAACTTCAGCCAGGCAGGGGAATTCTCCTCGCGGTGACCGGGGAACCCGGCCAGCATCACCACCACCTTTCCGTTGACATCGAGCTTCCTGTAATCATCATAGCCGCTTTTCGCATCGCGAAAGCCGTAGCCGGCAAAAACCACGGGGGCGTTTACCGTCAGTCCCACGTTGCCCGGCCGCACCGAGAAATCGGTCAGATAGGCAAAATCGGCGGAGCTCTCCCCTCCCCCTGAGATGGTCACCACTGAAAACTGTTGTTCTTCGCCCGGGGAGTACTCCACCAGGGGGATGTTCTGGAAATAGCTTCTGGCGGGGGGGAGGCCGTTTTCCGGAGCGGGCCGGCCCCTGCGGCCCGGAGGAGGCAAATGCATATCCCCATAGGGTTCAATTCCGTAGAGGCGGAACATGCTGGCAATGTAATCACCGGCCATCACCTCTCCTTTGGTTCCCGTGGCCCGGCCTTCCATCCAGTCGGCCGCCAGAATGTCCATCTGCGCCCTCACCACCTCATGATCAATGGCCTTCAAACCGGCCTCCTTCTCTTCCTGGGCCATCAAACTTCCCCCTGCGGAAAAACATAATAAGGCCAGAATCCATCTCCTTAGAAATAACTGTTTCATCTATATGATTGTATGTTAATGATTTGTTCTATTGTTGTATACGGTTGTAAAGATGAGCGTAGTTCTTCCCTCCTGAGGGGTGTGCGGGGCAAACCTCATGCCCTTTTGGGTTTAAGCACCTCTCCCGATTCATTCTTCCGGATCCTCCTCATCAGAGTTATCCTCTTCAGAATCATCCTCATCAAAATCATCTTCACCGGGGTCCTCCTCATCCGGATCCTCCTCATCGGGGTATCCGGCCTCACCCCCCTCTTCCACATCCTCTTCTCCGTCGGGGGCGAGTTTCTGCTGATTGAGGAGTTCGATGATTTCCGGGATGGAGAGCCGTTTGACATTGGTGATCACCATGTCATCGTGGAGGAAGTTGCCATACTGGTTGCATTCGTCGATCACCCCGCGAAAAATTTCCTTCAGGGGGGCATGGAGGGGGAGGATGACCACTGCGGTGGTGAAGTCCATCATTTCGCTGAACTCTTCGAGTTCTCCGTCATTCTTTTCCAGCACGTACCGCAGTTCATCACGGAGGAGCTTCACCTGCATGGGAGTCAGTCCGGTGCCCTCCCTGTTGAGGAAAACCACGAAATAGCGGAGTTTCTGCCCCTTGCCCCCCATCCCTGTGGAGATGAAGACCTGTTGTTCGTCGAGCAGGGAGCTTTGAAGCAGCATCCGGCTTTCCTGAAAGGCCAGGGTAGCCCAATCCTTCATTCCCTCATCAGGCGCCTTGAAATAGCGCTCGATGGTTCTGAAGGCTTCCACTTCCGGAACAGAGGCCAGAGCCACCAGAATCTCCCGCTTCAGCGCGGCAGGAGTCTCTTCCATAAAAAGCCGATCCCCCATCGTGGACACCTCCTTCACATCCTCTTCCTTCCGGAATTTCCGGGCAAATTCAAAATACTCCATCTGAAGCTGCACGTCTATCTGCTCCTCGAGTACATTAAAATTCCCGGGAATCTGTTTCAGCGCTTCCCTGATCTTATTGTACAGGTACTCCTCGTTCATCCAAACTTTATTTGTCAATGCACAAAAATAGCGATTCTGCCAGACCAGCTGTCAAATGATAAGTGAATAATCCGGTACAAAAAATTATATTTGCGGCAGCTATTTATATTTAATTTAAATAAAAATACCAGCCATCTTGAAGCTCAGTGAAGTAAAAAACAATGAAACGGTAGTGATTACCAAGATTTTGGGTCACGGTTCCTTCCGCAAGCGGATCAACGAGATGGGGTTTGTGAAGGGGAAGGAGATCAGGGTGATCAAGAATGCCCCGTTTAACGGGGCCATTGAATATAAGATCCTCAATTACAACATCAGTTTACGGCGTTCGGAGGCGGAGCGGATTGAGGTGGTTCCGGTCGGGGAATACAAGGCGCCCGGGGAATCGGGTTACGAAGGGGTAATCACCCGGGAGGAAGAGATTCCGGAGGAGCTGGTCAGGGGCAAGTGCATTAACGTGGCCCTGGTAGGGAATCCCAATGCCGGGAAGACGACTTTATACAATGCCCTTTCCGGGGCCAGGGAAAAGGTAGGCAACTACAGCGGGGTGACGGTGGACATCCGCAGGACCAGTTTTGACGCATTCGGATACCGTTTTAACGTGTATGATCTTCCTGGCACATACAGTCTGACCGCCTACACACCCGAGGAGATATACGTCAGGAAGTTTATCTATGAAGAGACACCTGACATAGTGATCAATGTGCTGGAGGCGACCAACCTGGAGCGGAGTCTTTTTCTGACCACCCAGCTGATCGACATGGACCTGCGGATGGTGGCTGCCCTGAACATGGTTGATGAGCTGGAGAAGAACCAGCAGAAGCTGGCCCATGACAAACTGGGCAAACTGTTGGGGATACCCTTTGTGCCGACGGTCAGCACCCGCGGACAGGGCCTCGATGAACTGCTGAAGCGGGTGATCAGTGTTTACGAGGGAACAGATCCTGTCACGCGTCACATCCATATCAATTACGGTGCGGAGATCGAAGCGTCAATCAAAGTCATCAGGAAAAAGATCAAGGAGAACAAGCCCATCACCGACAAGATGAGTTCCCGGTTTCTGGCCATCAAGATGCTGGAGAAGGACAAGCAGGTGTTGGAGCTGATGGCCGACTACCCCAATTATATGGAGATCGTGGCCCTCACCCACGGAGAGATCACCCGCATTGAAGGGCTCTATGCCGAAGAGAGTGAGACGGTGGTCACCGATTCGAAGTACGCCTTTATTTCGGGGGCCCTGAAGGAGACGCTGAAGCAGCCGGTGCCCCAGGTCAGGAACCGTTCGGAGAAGATCGACCGTTTCCTGACCCATCCGAAGCTGGCCTTTCCCCTTTTTGCAGGGATTCTCTTCGTGGTGTTCTGGGCGACCTTCACCCTGGGGGCCCATCCCATGGAATGGATCGACCAGGGGATCTCCTGGTTCAGTGACGGCCTGCGGGCCATTCTTCCCGAAGGGATGCTCAAGGATCTGCTCATCGACGGAATCATCAGCGGTACGGGAAGTGTCCTGGTATTCCTGCCCAACATCTTAATTCTTTTCTTCTTCATTTCTTTGCTGGAAGGCACGGGATACATGGCGCGGGCGGCCTTTATCATGGACAAGATCATGCACCGGTTTGGGTTGCATGGCCGCTCCTTTATTCCCATGGTCATGGGTTTCGGCTGCAACGTGCCGGCCATCATGGCCACCCGCACCCTGCGCAATAAGGGCGACAGAATCCTGACCATGCTGATCATCCCATTCATGTCGTGCAGCGCCCGTCTGCCGGTGTACATCCTGATCATTTCGGCTTTCTTTACCAGCCACCAGGCCCTTATCCTGATCGGCATCTACGCCTTCGGAATCATCCTGGCCTTTCTGACCGCCCAGCTCCTCAACAGACTGGTCTTCCGCAACAAGGAGACCCCCTTTGTCATGGAGCTTCCGGCCTACCGGATGCCCACCCTGAGGAACATCTTTTTCCACATGTGGGACAAAACCCGGCAATATCTGAAAAAGATTGGCACCGTCATTCTGATTGGGGTCATCATCATCTGGGCCCTGGAATATTTTCCGCGCACAGTGCCGGAAGAGGAAGCCCAGGTGCCGGCAGCAGCTTTCACCGAAGAAGATGCTGTGGCCACAGAGACACTCAGGCTGGCCCACTCTTACCTCGGGCGGCTCGGGAAAACCATCGAACCAGTGATGGCCCCGCTGGGTTTCGACTGGAAGATGAGTATTGCCCTGTTGGCCGGACTTCCTGCAAAGGAGATCATCATCAGCACCATGGGGGTCCTTTACCAGTCCGATGTCGAAGAGTCGACCGTCAACCTCCAGCAGAAACTGAAAAATGAAGTGCACACCAGCGGGAGGCTTTTGGGTAAACCCGTATTCAACACCGCTTCGGCCCTGGCCTTTCTGGTGTTCATCCTGATTTATTTCCCCTGCATCGGCGTGGTGGCCACCATCAGCAACGAGTCGGGGCACTGGAAATGGAGCATTTTCTCGGTAGTATACACTACCCTGCTTGCATGGATACTGGCTTTCATCACCTATCAGGGCGTTCGACTATTTATGTAATTAGAGGAGAAAAAACGCCCTTGTTACAGTTTACTCCGGGGGAGTGATCTCCCCTTTTATCATTTTGCCATGACTCAGGAGATATTTACGTATATCATCATCGGCATTGCCGCAGGAGCAGCCTTGTGGAAGCTGTTCCGCCGTTTCGGACCAGCCACGAAAAAGGAGGATTGCGGGAAGCCCCAGTTTGAGGGGGGGGCGGGTTGCGGCAGTTGCTCCGCCGACTGCCCCCTGAAACAGAAATAATTCCCGGAGGTCATTCTTCAGCCGGCCCGGCATCGGGAATGCCCTTACCGTGACCATGTGGCAAATGTGAGTGTCCCGGCATGGCCGCACTGAGGGAAGAGCCCCGGCATGGGGGCAATGCAAAAGAGGCAGGTCCCTGACACCACGGAAGAATAACCTGCGAAAAGGGAATTTCAGAGGCGCCAGGTGACTGCAGACCTTTGAATAAGTCGTATATTCGGGCAGAGTAATTCTGTCGGTTAAACCGTTCCAACCCAATATTTCAGACTTATGGAAAGATTGTTGACATCCGTTCTGCTCATTATTCTTCTCTTTGCGGCGGCCTGCCAGTCGCCCCGGAGTCCCCGAACGCCGGAGAACGCGACCGGGGAAGCACAAGGGAAAGTGGTCGTTTACCAGGTATTCACGCGGCTCTTCGGAAATATCCACACCACCCACAAACCATGGGGGACCATTGAGGAGAATGGCGTGGGGAAGATGAACGACTTCACTGTCAAGGCTTTGCAGGAGATCAAAGCGTTGGGGGTTACCCATATCTGGTATACGGGGATTCCGCACCATGCCACGGTCACCGACTATTCGGCCTATGGGATCACCCCTGACGATCCTGATGTGGTAAAAGGGCGTGCCGGTTCGCCCTATGCGGTGAGGGATTATTACAGTGTGGATCCCGACCTGGCTGTGGATCCGGGACAAAGGCTGGAGGAGTTCCGTGCGTTGGTCGACCGCACGCATCAGGCCGGCATGAAGGTGATCATTGACATTGTTCCCAACCATGTGGCGCGTCGTTATGAGAGTGTGGCCAAGCCTGAGGGGGTATCCGGTTTTGGGGAGAACGACGACATTACGGTGGAGTATGCCCGTCACAATGATTTCTATTACATTCCGGGGAAGCCTTTCGAGGTTCCGGAACCGCAGAACGGTTACCGTCCCCTGGGCGGGGAAGCCCATCCCCTGGCCGATGGCCGGTTTGAGGAGAACCCTGCCAAATGGACCGGCAACGGCTCCCGGGAAGCCCGGCCTTCACACTGGGACTGGTATGAAACCGTCAAGATCAACTTTGGGGTGCGCCCCGACGGCACCAAAGATTTCGACCTGCTGCCCGAAGGGTACGACAAGCGGCCAGTGGCCGACCACTTCGTCTTCTGGCAGAACAAAAGCGTCCCTGGTTCCTGGGTGAAATTCCGCGATATCGCCCTCTTCTGGCTCGACCAGGGGGTAGACGGCTTCCGCTTCGACATGGCTGAAATGGTCCCCGTGGAGTTCTGGAGTTTCATGAACGCTTCAATCAAAAACAAACATCCGGGCGCCTTTTTGCTGGCCGAGGTATACAACCCTTCGTTGTACCGCGATTACATCCATAAGGGAAAAATGGACTACCTCTACGATAAGGTGGAGTTGTACGACACACTGAAGAACATCATCCAGGGGCGGGGATCTGCCGACCACCTGGCGGCCATCCAGGCGGGACTAGCCGACATTGAGCACCACATGCTCCACTTTCTGGAAAACCACGACGAGCAGCGTATCGCCAGTCCGGAGTTTGCCGGCGATCCCCGGAAGGCCCTGCCGGCGATGGTCCTCTCCGCCACCATCAGCACCTCCCCGACAATGGTCTATTTTGGCCAGGAAGTTGGGGAACCGGGTGCGGAGGAACCCGGCTTCGGGGATCCTTCACGCACTTCGATTTTCGACTACATCGGGGTGCCCCACCACCAGCGGTGGATGAACGGAGGGGCCTTCGACGGCGGGGCGCTTCTTCCTGAAGAGGCCGCCTTGCGTGAATACTACAAGAGGCTCCTGAATTTCACCCTCTCCAGTCAGGCCCTGATGGGCAAATACCGCGAAATCCACACCTTTAACAGGGCGGATACCCCCGGCTACGGAGAGAAGCTCTTCAGTTTTGTCCGCTGGTCAGAAGGCGAACACCTGCTGGTCATCTGTAATTTCAATGCCACGGCCGGGCAAAGTGTGGAGCTGCAGCTTCCGCAGGAAATCACCGCTGCCTGGGAGTTGAAGAAGGGTACTTATCAGATGGAAGACCAGCTTTCGGAGCAAACCGCTGAGCTGAAGGTGACCCGTACAGGAGCCACAGTTCATATTGATCTGCAGCCCCTGGAATCCCTTATACTGAAGCTGGGCAACAATTAAACGGCCTTCACCAGTGCGAGTGCAACCCAGTCCGTGGCACTCCTGTCCCTATCGGCGGAATCTCCATGTGTCAAAAAGGAGGTTTATCTCCCGACACCGGGGATGGAAATCCTCCCATGGCTGTTCTGACATCACTTCAGAAGGCACAATGGGTATCAGCCAGAACAAATCGGGAAAACCTGTGTTTATTCATTTTATTTTTCCGGTGAAAGTGTAAGTTTGCAGGCCAAATTAAAATCTGCAGAGTGAAGAAGATAGTATTAACCCTTGCCGTAGCAGGAATGCTTTTTTCCTGCGGCAAAAAACAACCCGTAACCGAGGTGATGAACCCGTTTTTTGAGAAGTATGACACCCCCTATGAGGTGCCGCCATTTGACAAGATCCTGAACGCCCATTATCTTCCGGCCTTTACGGAAGGGATGGCGCAGCATGCCGCCGAGGTGGAGGCCATTGCCGGCAACACCGAAGTGCCCACCTTTGCGAACACCATCGAAGCCCTCGACCGGAGTGGTGACCTGCTTGACAGGGTCTCCATCGTATTTTTCAATGTCAAGGAAGCGCACACCAACGATTCGCTGAATGTCATCGCCGAGGAGGTGGCTCCGAAACTCTCGCAGCACAGGGATGCCATTCTTCTGAACGAGACGTTGTTTGCCCGGGTGAAAGCCGTCTACGAGAGCCGTGACAGCCTGGGTCTCACTCCGGAGCAGATGCGGCTGGTCACCGAGACCTACAAGGATTTTGTCAGGGGGGGCGCCAATCTTCCGGCAGAAAAGAAAGCGGAACTGATGAAAATCAATGAGCAGTTGTCGCTTCTTGACCTGAGATATGACAAGAACCTGTTGGCCGAAACCAACAGTTACAAGCTGGTTCTCGAGGAGAGTGCCGACCTGGCCGGACTGCCGGAAAATGTGGTGGCGGGAGCTGCCGAGGAGGCCAAAGCTGCCGGCATGGATGGCAAATGGGTCTTCACGCTGCAGAAACCAAGCTGGATTCCTTTCCTCACCTATTCAGAAAAAAGGGAGCTGCGTGAGAAGCTCTTTAAGGCGATGTACAACCGCGCCAACAATGACAATGAATTTGACAACAAGGAAGTGATTGGCCAGTACCTGAAGCTGCGTCTCCAGAAGGCCAACCTGATGGGTTATCCCAACTGGGCCTCCTTTGTGGTTGACGACAATATGGCTAAAACGCCTGAGAATGTTTACGACCTGCTCACCCAGGTGTGGACTCCGGCCATTGCCCGCGCCAAAGAGGAAGCCGCCGACATGCAGGCGATGATTGACCGCGAGGGAGGCAACTTCAAACTGGAGAGCTGGGACTGGTGGTATTATGCCGAAAAGGTGCGGAAGGAGAAGTTTGACCTCGACGAGGAGCAGCTGCGTCCTTATTTCGAGCTGAACAACGTCCGTGACGGGGTCTTCGGCGTGGCCAACAAGCTTTACGGGCTCACGTTCACCAAACTGGAGGACATGCCCCTTTTCCACCCCGAATGCGAGGTATATGAGGTGAAGGACGGTGACGGGTCGCTGATCGGGGTGCTGTATATGGACTATTTCCCGCGTGAGTCGAAGAAGGGCGGCGCCTGGATGACCAACTACCGCGAGCAGTATACCACGCCCGACGGGGTCAACGTGCGGCCGGTGGTCTCCATCACCTGTAACTTCTCCAAGCCGGTGGGCGACAAACCCTCCCTGCTGAGCTACGACGAGGTGGAGACCCTTTTCCACGAATTCGGGCACGGACTGCACGGACTACTATCACAATGCACCTATAAGAGTCTGGCCGGGACCAACGTTCCCCGTGATTTCGTGGAACTCCCCTCCCAGATCATGGAGCACTGGGTCAACCAGCCTGAAGTGCTGAAGATGTACGCGCGCCACTACCAGACCGGCGAGGTGATCCCCCAGGAGCTGATTGACAAGCTCCAGGCAGCCGGCAAATTCAACCAGGGGTTCGTCACTTCGGAATTCATCGCCGCCGCCCTGCTTGACATGGACTACCACACCCTGACCAATGCCGACAGTATCGATGTCAACGCCTTCGAGCAGAAGGCCATGGAAAACATCGGGCTGATCAGCCAGATCATCCCCCGCTACCGGTCGACCTATTTCGCCCATATCTTCTCATGGGGTTATTCGAGCGGTTATTATGCCTATACCTGGTCGGAAGTGCTGGATGCCGACGCCTTCGAAGCCTTCAAGGAGGCGGGTAACATCTTCGATCCTACGGTGGCTAAGGCCTTCCGGAGCAATGTCCTTGAAAAAGGAGGCACCGAAGACCCCATGAAACTCTATCTTCAGTTCCGCGGAAAGGAACCGAAAATTGAGCCGCTGCTCAAAAACCGGGGACTACTGTAATGGCAGTAAAGCGTCTAATGCCATAGATCCCGGGCAGGTAATGCCAACACCCTCTTCCGATTAGGAATCTAAGTCCACCGGAAGAGGGTGTTTCCTTTTATTGATGCCCCACAGAAGAACGGTGGAGATGATGAAGTTACAAACTCCCGTATTGCCTGTTAACAACCAGTGTTTTCCAGCTCCTTTTCCAGGGCTTGTTTGATCATCTGGTTGAGTGTGATTCCCCTGACCATGGCCATCCGGGCAGCCTTTTTGTGCAGCCCGGGACTAATTCTGATGGTTTGAATGGCTTTATTTGTTTTCGTCGGGCCAGGGAGCAGGAGAACCGCTGCTCTTGAAGGAGGGACGAAGGGCGCCAACTGAACGGAGGTGATTTCCCAGGCGGGCCGAGAGACCGGCCACCACATCGGGGTGGAGAGAGGCTACATCGTTAAGTTCGCCGATATCCTCCCTGATATTGAAGAGTTCCTTTTTCCCTTCGCAGTACCAGTAAACCAGTTTCCAGTCGCCATGGCGGATGGTGCTGGTGGTGCCGATACCTGGTCCAGCGGGGCCCCATTTGTTGGGGAAATGCCACACGAGGTCACGCTCATCAGATGATGGGCTTCCAGCATCTGTTGATTTCTTTTCCAGAAGCCTGGACACGAAACTTTTCCCATCCACTTTCTGAACGGTTTTATACTTTTTGATGCCGGCCATCTCCAGTATGGTGGGAAAGAAATCCTCGATGATGAGGTAGTCATGGCAAACTGTGGCCGGTTTTACTTTTCCGGGCCAGGAGACGATCATAGGTTCGCGGATACCCCCTTCATAAGCCGACCCTTTGCCACTGTGGAGCGGCAGGTTATGGGTATGGGGTTCCCCTCCCCTGCCCTCGGCGCTGAGGCCCCCGTTATCTGACATGAAGAGGATAACTGTGTTTTCCGTCAGTCCGTGCCTGTCAAGGTAGTCCATAAGGTCTCCCAGGCTCTGGTCCATGCTCTCGACCATTGAGGCATACCGGGCTTCCGCTTCTGAAAGCCCTGCAGCTTTATATCTAGCATAGAAGCGGTGGTCGGGTTCCAGGGGGACGTGCACGGCATAATGGGACATGTAGAGGAAGAAGGGTTTGCCGTTTTCCCTTGCCCGGTCGAGGGCGGCCATGGCCTCCAGGGTCAGGGCATGGGTCAGGTTAATGGTGTCACCATGGTACTTTTCCAGTCCGGGTACCCCCCAGGGAAGGGTATGGCTTCCCCTTTCTGCGTTGCCGAAGTTTTTCTCGCCCAGGTAGCTTCCGGGGCCCCCGGCGGCATGGCCGGCAATATTGACCTCAAAGCCCAGGTTCAGGGGATCGGCACCGGGGGTGCCCACGGCTCCCCAGTGGGCCTTGCCACAGTGAATGGTTGTGTAGCCGTTGGCCCTGAGGAGCTGGGGCAGCGTGGTAGCCACCACCGATCGTTCAACGGAGTCGCAACCGGCAGGTTGAAGACCATTGACATTCCACAGGGGAAAGTCGAGGAGATCATCGGGCCGGTCGACGGATTGGTTTTGGTAGAGGGTCCAGTTGGTGACCCCATGGCGGGCGGCATTCATGCCGGTCATCAGGCTGGTCCGCGTGGGGCTGCAAACGCTGCAGGCATAGGCCTGGGTGAATTTCATGCCCGCGGCAGCCAGCAGTTCCATATTGGGAGTCCGGTAAAGATCATTGAAGGGAGTCCTTTCCGTGTGAAAGGGCACGGAAGTATCCTGCCATCCCATATCGTCGACCAGAAAAAGGAGGATATTGGGCCGGGAAAGGGTTTTGGTCTCCCCTGCCCCGCTGCATCCCCCGGTGGCCAGTCCGGTTGCCAGCACTACTGCCCCCAGCAGCCCGGTTTTCAGTAAGCCAGTTCCCACTATTGCAGCCTTACCCCATCCGGTACCCGGAGATCCTGCACCACACAGCCCGCCACTGATCCACCCGGTAGCCCTACATCCTGCATCTGATAATCCTGCAGCTATAAATGGGGTTCTCAGCAGCCGATGGCCCAACCTGGTGGTCTTATGCAAAATTAACTTGTTCATAATTAACTGATTCTATCAGGAATTAATCATTATCTGATTTTATGTGCACCCTTACCTAAATGCTTTCCACCACCTCCGGCTGGACTGGGGTGCATTCGCACAGTGTTGATAATCCCTTATTATTCTAAACATTTAGAAACACTCACAGGCTTTTTCACCAATACCATCCTGTCATCTTGTTACGACAGATCAACTATCCTGGAACCGGAAAGGACCAATCAGGAACGGAGAAAACCAGTTACCGCTGTTCCTGGTACACCCTGACCCAGTCGACTTCCATCTGGACGGGAAGGTGTTCGGGATTGACTGGCCCGGGCCAGCTGCCCCCGAGGGCCTGGTTAAGGATAATGTAAAACTCCTGGTCGAAGGGCCACTGGCTGCTACCGGCTACCTCCACTTTGGGATAAGAAAAGGTTTTGGCACCGTTGATAAAAAAGTCGAGACGATCGGGGTACCATTCGAGTCCAAAAGTGTTGAACTCCCCTGTTTTGAAGGGAGCCGTGGCATAGTAGACCGGATTGGTCCGCTGCTTCTGATTGTCAATGTAATCGGAATGGACGGTCTGGTAAAAGATGGTGTCAAAGTTGAGGTGTTCCATCACGTCGATTTCACCGCTCAGGGGCCATCCGCCATAGACTGAACGGGCAGGCATCATCCAGATGGCCGGCCAGGAGCCCTGGCCTCTGGAAAGGCGGGCGTGCACTTCCAGCCTGCCATACTGGAAGGAAAACTTCCCGCCGGTCTGGATGCACCCGGTGTTGTAACGGGCAGTATCATCAGGGTTGGTCGCGCTGGTACCCCGCAGATAAAGCTTTCCACCGGCCACCCAGGCATTGCCCGGGCTGTCGGTGCAGTAGCAGGCCCAGTTGGGGGACCTGCGCCCCGAAAAGCTCCATTTCGCCGTATCGGGAGTACCATCGTTTTCAAATTCATCGTTCCAGACCAGTTTCCACTCCTTGTCATCACTGTCAACGGAAACATTCTGCGCGCATGCGCTGATACCGGTCCAGAAGAAACAGAGGACCAAAAAATCTCTTACCCACATAAAAGTTTATTATGAAGTATTATCCTGCTTTTTTCACTCTGCACCCCTTCATTCAGCCCGATGCAGGCAGAAACGGCCAACCTTCCCTGAGGCCATCGTGAAGGAGGATATGAAGATAAAAAAAAGATCGCGTAAATCCGCCCGGAAGCTTCATTACGCGATCTACATCACTAATTACTAACTCAAACCCATTTCCTGTTGATCAGAGTCTATTCCGTTGCTCCGCTGTTGGCGGTCAACGGCCAACCCGGATTCTGATAGATGACCGAGCTGTTCAGATCGGAGGTATTGGTGGCTGTGATCAGGAAATGCTGTATGGCAATGGGCTCCAGATAGTGGGCCGGAGTCCAGCGGTAACCTTCGAGGACCAGGTTGGTAGAAGCCAGATTGATCCGGTAGGGACGCATGTAGAGGCTTTCCGATATTTTGGAGACGTTGGCCGTTTTCCCGGCGGTACCTGCTTCAATGAGTTTCGAGGTACCATCGGTATTCTTATACCAGTTCTGCATGGGGCCCCAGAGTTTCATTCCCTCGATGATGTAAGGATTGGTCTTGAGCTGGTCGAGAGCTCTCCATCTTTTGAGGTCGAAGAAGCGCATTCCTTCGGCCATCAGTTCGCAGCGGCGTTCGCGACGGATGTTGTAAAGGATCTTGTCACTCAGCAATTGTCCGGCTGAATAGGCAGCGAAGTCGTTTTTGGCTTCCTGGGCCATATCGGTGGCATTGACCGTCACCATGTAGTCGGGTTCGATGCCGGCGCGTGTGCGGATAGCTCTCCAGTACTGGTCGGCCTTGGTGTTGATCCGTTTCTCCTTCAGATAGGAAGCCTCGATGTAATTAAGATAGGATTCGGTAGCCCTGAAGACGATGCTGCCCGTCGAGCCCATACTTCCTTCCGAGTTTTTTGTCAGGTAGGAAAATCCTTTTTTAAGGGCATAGCCTGTCACATAACGGGTTTCCTGAAGACCGACAATGTCGGGGTACCCTTCGAGAATGGGGGTACCATCCGCATTTTTCTTATCGGTATAGCGCAGGTCGCCGGGGGTTTTCATGAAGATCTGGAGACGGTTGTCCCGGTTGATCTTGACCATCTGCACGGAATCATCACCGGCATAGCCTGAATTCGGGGCGTAAATGGGAAGACCGTTTTTCATCACGAAGTTATCGACAAAGCCACGGGTATAACCGGTATTTCCGCCGTTCTGGTTGACGTAGTGATTGACATTGTGGTTAATCCCAACCGAGGGGTCGTAATCGCGCCAGAGGATCACCTCGGAATATTTGTCGAGGCTGGCATCGTCGGCGAACATCTGATGATAGGGGTTGGCCGAGGAGTTGTAGCCGTCGTCCTTTGTGTTGTTGACCAGTTGGAGGGCGTCGGCCACCTGCGAAGAGGCATCCATGGCCTGGGTGAGAAACCAGTCGATTTCGGCGTCGATGTTAAGGTTGAAACCTGTGTTTTTGGAAGCTCCGGGCCATCCCGGACCTCCGGGTACCTGGGCGGTTCCCTTGTGGTAAGTCAGCCATGTGGCTTCATGCAGGGCTACCCTTGATTTAAACTGCAGGGCCGCATATTTGGAGATGCGGTTTTTGCCGTTAGGCGGGGTAGTCAGCAACAGGCTTATAGCCGAATCAAGGTCGGCGATGATGAACCGGGCTACCTCATTGCGGGGTTTCCGCTGTGAGGCCTCTGTGAGCACATCCATTTTATCCTCCAGGGTGTTTTTCACAATCGGGTAGTCCCCGAAAGCTTCCACCTTTTTGAAATACTCATATGCCCTCATGAAGTACATCTCACCCACGTAATGGGAGATGTTGGCCGTAGTTCCGGTAATCTTGCCTTCTTTCCAGCGGGGGACCACTGTTTCGAGGAAGTAATTGGCATTGCGGATGGCACTGAATTCCCAGTTGCCACCTGACTGGGGCACGCGCCATTCACCGGGGACCCAGCGGGTCGAATAGCCAGAGGTGGCCTGGTTGTCTGTACCATTGTCGAGGGAGTGAGTTCCGGGGTACCAACCGCCATGAGTGGGGAAACTGTAACGGGCCACGGCATAAGAGGCCAGGTCAGCCTCGTTCCAGAGGTACTGGTTGGGCGTTACGTTCGACAGGGGCTCCCTGTCCAGGTAATCGTTACACCCCGTAATGGCGACGGCCAAAGCGGTAACGACCACACTGTAAATGATATTTCTATGTATGCTTTTCATTTTGTGATTTCGTTAAAAGTTAACACTGATACCGCAGGAGTAAACTTTGGCCAGAGGATAGGTCTTTCCGTCGTTCCAGCCTGACAAAGCCACCGTTTCAGGATCGAAGATCTTGATCATCTGGGTAATGGTCAGCAGGTTCTCACCGCTGACATAGAAGCGTGCCCTGGAGATACCCACTTTGGAGGAAATGGCTGACGGAATGGTGTACCCCAGCTGGAGGTTCTTAAGCCTCATATAGGCGGCATTCTGCAGGTAACGGGTCTGGGTCTGCTGGTTCTTTCCGGTGTTGAAATAAGGCTTCGGGAAGTAGGAGTCGGTGTTGACATCGGCTTTGCCGGCCTTCACCATCACGGAAGTCTCATCGCGGAAGTAGTCCATGTGGCCTGTAAACCCTGCCGACTGCCACATGCCGCCACTGGCACCCCAGAAGTACGGCCCGTTGGGCATCCAGTCACGCTTGCCTACCCCCTGAAGGAAGA
>ERZ795053.2124-NODE-2124-length-24397-cov-4.681867_pt1 | contig 24397 bp, 19 predicted proteins | sample MGYA00375137_ERZ795053 | MGnify/ENA primary metagenome ERZ795053 (study PRJEB30182, sample SAMN05720284) | activated sludge metagenome | isolation source: Anaerobic digester | place: Hong Kong | collected 2014-12-17 ...
ATCTGACTCTGCCGCGCATGGCCTCTGGCGTGCAATCCGAGATCGTGACCGGTGCAAATGACGCTGTTTCATCCGTTTCGCCGAGCGGAGCGGTCTTGGCCATCGGCGACAGATCCGTCCCGCCACCGTGCGCCGTTGCCGCGGGTTCGCCGACGCGCGCGAAAGCGTAGTTCACCGCAGGAAGTTCTTTCGCCTTTGGTCCACCGGGATCCATTCCTGCGAAACGCAAGGATGTCAGCTCGCGGCCTAGCTCGAGCTTGAGACCGAATGGCACTTCCAGGCTGGACGTGAAGAGTCCGTCCAAGCTTTTCTGACACAACTGTGGTGGCTGCTGGGGTGGTGCCGGGTAATATGTTTTTGCGAGGTTGACGTCATCCTGCGAGAGCGAGACCGCCAATTCTGCAAAACACTTCGGTGACGCAGGTGGGTTCCACGGGATGCTGGTATCGAACAATCCACGCGGAATATAATATTTCATGACCGAAGCCTGATCGTAGTTGAATGTCTTGACCGTCGTGTCAGTCAGTGCACCAAAATAGCGCTTCAGCTCGGTTTCCGACATGCCGTACTCGATCTGCGCACGCTGATGCAGGATCTCCCGGTCCCAGCACTTCACGTCTTTGTGCTGGTGTTCATGCTCGAAGCCAAGCGCATGTCCGATTTCGTGTAGCGCGACGTAATGAAATCGATCGCTGCCCGGATCACCGACCGTGGTGGGATTGATGTTGAGGCTCATTACATCATTGCCGCATTTACGGTCCGACTGGCGCACGCTGTCAGATCCGACGCAACCCCAGTTGGCAGTAAGCTTGCCCTGGTAGGTCGTGCGGAAAGCGACGCGGATCGGTTCGCTTTTGTCGCCAGAGCACGTGTGGTAAGCGGGCGCCGCCCCGAAATCGAAGAGTGATTGATTATGCGCGATCCATTCTTTCGCTACCTTGACGAAGGCGTCCTTCCACGCTTGGTCGGCGTTGCCGTCTACGAAACAGACCTTTAGGGGCCTTCCGTTGCTCCAGCCATTCCATGGCCCCCACGTCGAACAACTCCTCACAACTGATGCGAAGGGCTGCATCCAGAGTGTGCCGAAGAGTGCAAATTGTTGTGATTTTGCCAATCGATCCTGCATCGCCGGATTCATCGGCGCGGCGCCCTTGAGAAAAAGTGACTCGGCTTGGGTGGAGCCGACTGCAATCCAGAGCACTGCTATCGCGACGAAAAATCGAAATGCCATCCGCATGAAGGCCTCCTTCAGCAGCTTGTGCCGCCATTCTCAATGCAACAATCAAAATTGACGGGATCAATTATCGAGTTCCTGGTCACCTGCATCAATTAACGAACCGCGCGATCATGGCAGCGCTCTTCAATCGATTTATCAATGCCGCAGACTGGTGGCATCTTCCAACGTGCGCGCCATCGGTTGAAAAACTGCTGAAACGCAGCCGATGACGTGCGCGCGACAAAAGATCGTCCTTGAATAACGATACTGGCAGAATTCACGCCAACCACAAGGCGAGGCCCATAGGGATCTTTGGTGGATGCGAGCCGATAGACGGCACCACCGCTATCGCCCTTGCATAAGGTGGAACTGTCGCGCCGGCCGTAACCTCCAAGGCTGAGGCTGAGTTCCGAAAGGCCAGAAAGTGTGGCGAGACCCGCTCTAATCTTTCCATCAATTCGAACTGACGTGGAACTCGAGCAGCCGAAGCCGGCGAGAAATAGCTTCTGACGCCACCCAACGTCGCGCGGCGATAGGCTCAGCCTCTGAAACTTGACCGGATAAGACAACGTCTTCACTCCCATGCGCCGCGATTCGTCGGTTTCTATCTCGACTCTCTCCGGGAATGGCGTCGCAAGATAACAAAGTGCGAAATCCACGCGGCTCAATGGTCCCAACGGCCGATATCGTGGATGCGCCTCGCAGGTAGTACGGATCAACATGACCTGAGGCGCTTTGTTCGGAACAAGCTGTGCGCCCGCTGAGAGATCGAAAACCCGCATTCGCTGGACGCAATGCGCAGCAGTCAGCAGCACCTGTGGACCGATCAAGGTTCCGGTGCAGCCGATCGTGCTTGTCAGGTTTATCGTGAATGGCCAGTTCTCGGGCTTCTCGCTGCCGTCTTTATAGCTGTCGACCGCTGCGCCACCGTCCTGACTAGGAATGATTCTTGGCGGGGGGATCACGCGGCTCGCATCTCCGGGCGAGGCCGTAGGTTCGCCTGCTGCCTCTTTCGGTGCACCGGAAAACGTGAAAACGGGGACTTTTTCCCGCGCCTCGCAGATTGGCATGCCCGTCAAGAGGCCGGCGGCTACGGCAAGAGCCTTGGCAAATGATCCTTTTGGCATTGCGCTGCATGTTAACCGCATCGGAGCCAACTCCAAATACGATTAGGGGGTTAACCTGGAGCCTGTGAGAACACCTATCAGGTCATGTGAGTCCCTAGCCGTACAATTCAAACTATATTTTTGACTGTCGTCTATAACAGGCCCGGTCCCGGCAAGCGCGCCCTGAATTGACTTCTGGCTATCGAGGAGCTGGGCGACATTGTTATTGAGGTTGGCAACTTCTGTGACAAATCCTGAACTGTTGCTCGAGCTGAAAGCATTCGAGATTGCAGCACTTGGCGTGGCCAGGGCCGCATAAATCACTTGAAGCGGTAACAGGCTCGCCGCTTCAAGTTCGCTCGGCTTGCGTATCAGTGCGCCGGTAAGGATGCCGCCATCGAAGTAGAATTTCGAGATCTTGTGAACAAGGAATGCGCGCCGGATGCTGATCGCACCAACGTCGTTCGGGTTGATGACGGAAGCATAGTTCACGTCAACGGTCTGACCATTCCTTCTCAGATCGATAGGAACCTTGATCGCCGTGCGGTAACAGATGCTGTCGGAGGTGCAGCGGTCGGTGAAGGCTTGCGGTTCACATTCTCCGTCGCGGCTGCAGTTCGTCGGGAGCGCAGCTGTGTGGTGATTGAAAATTTCGCTCATTCGCGAGAAATCGATCTCGAGGTGCTCTCCGAACATTTCGAGAAGGGCGCGGTTGAACACGATTCTGTCATGGCGCCGCGTCGGATCGATCCTGCCTGTGTACGACCTGACCTGAACGGAGTCGGTGGCCGTGCCAATTCCGGTTAGTCCTGTCGGAGACGGCAAGGCTGCCTTGATGGCCCGCGCAATGTTGAAGGCGATCGCCGGCGTGCGATCGTCCGAGGCGAAGTCCAGTTCCTGAAGCAGGCCTTCCGTCGAGCGTGCAACACAGAACCGGTCATCACTCGTCACGCTCGGTCTGTAGAGAGCCACATACCGGTGATCGATGTCGGGGATGGGATTGCTTTCGATCTCGAGAACGGAAAGGTCAGTCTCTGCGGTGCCCTCACCCTTTTTTTTCGTGTTTCCGCCGATCTGGTACCATGTGCGGCCATTCGCGATGTCCTTGTACTGGATCACGGTAATCGTCAGGATCGACTTGGGAAGAAAATAGACAATGCCCCGATCGTTGATCGAGCTACTCTCGATTGCGACGCAGCCGCCGATCAGTGCCAACAACCCGAATAGGCCTAAGGCCGAAAGACAACGCATTACCTACTCCCTCGGAAGGAGACCTGACCGGCCTCGCATCATGGCCCTTCGCAGAACATGTAGAGTGTCTGATTGTTCGAACCGAGCGCGAACTGTCGGGGCTTGGCGCCGCACTGATAGATAATCAATGCGTTTTTCCCTGCCGTCGGACTCCACGCCACTGGCCCACCGCAGAACGGGTCGGGCAGGACGGTGACGGCGCAATTATCTGGAGGAGGATTTCCCTTCTTGACCATCCTCACCGTCGTGAGCGGTTTTGAATCAGGGAAATCGCCATTGGCGCCGCTACATTCGTCTACTGAGGAATTGCCCGGCCATAACTTGTTTCGGCAATATTTGACAGTTCCTTCAATATATTCGCCGCAGTGGATTTTTATGTACCTCGTGCCATCGCACATCGCCTGCGCGGGATGCAGCTCCCAGCCAGCATCCTTGCCTGATCGGCCCGACCGGAGAATCTCGCGGATCTCTTCTAGGTCCCGGTCGATCTTGTCATCTGTCGCTGTACGCCAGAGGTGATAAGCTCTCATGATATATTCGTTCTGACCGTAGAGGGCCGCGATGATGCGAATTCCTTTTGCAGCCTCTGTCTTGGCCGGATCACTCTCCAACTTGGCGCCGGCGATCATGGCCTCCCTGCCTGCCTTTTCGGCCTTGTCATAAGCCTCCTGGAGGGTATTCAGCTGCTGATGCCGATATGAAGCGAGGCTCTTGGTGTACGCCCAAAGATCCTGCTTCTCCTTCAGGGTCTGAGCCACATCTTTGCTGCCTGCCGAATTCGGTTGCTTGCCGATATCACGTTTCACGATCGCGGCCATGCTTTCGATATCCGAGGCCAGCTTCGCGACGTCGTCATTGCCGAATTCGCTCGCAAACCTTTCGTAATCTGCAGCTGCGACATAAAATTTGTTCAGCTTATCGAAGTAGACCGCCTTCTGCTGGTCGAGAAATTCCTTTTTGGTCGGACTTCCCCCCGGTTGTTTGCCGAAGGGGTCTTTGGCCCAGGCTTCCATAGCGGTGCGTGCGGCCTCACGGGCGTCGGTTGCCTCTTTGAAAGTTGCAAGGAATTTGAATACACCAAGCGCCTCGCTGCTTGCCGCCTTTTTGAAAAGTGTGCCAGCCTTTTCGGATAGGCCTTTCAGTTTGGCATCAAGCTTTTCGAGCGGCTCAATTGCCGCTTCGACTTCGCTTTTCTGTTTGTTTACGAGTGCCCAATCGCTTTTGGGCGGCGGCGCGGAATCTGTCTGCGTTTTGGCATTAGTTCCGCCGCCGTTACCGGCCGGTGGCTCCGACGGGAATGCAGCGGCAGCGAGGTTATTGAAATATGTGTTTCGTGCTTCGGATAATTCTCGGAATGCTTTGGCGTAGTCCTTGAGAAGCCGAGCACAGCCCGGTGCCGCGGTAACAGGGCAATATCCGGGCGACGGCGGTTCAACCGTAATATCGACCGAAGACGTTCCGCTTGGTTGAGCTGCCGCGCCCTGGTCTTGCCGATCTGCCGCGCGAGCCGGAAAAATAATCGAAGCCGCCAGAATTACCGCGAACCAAAAATAACGCATGACACACACCGCACTACCCAATGGGGCAAAGCTCTCAGGTCCGCCTATCGAAATCCACCACTTTGATGGACGTGCCGCCTAATTTCAATGGGCCGGGCATTTCCGCAACATGACCGTGTTTCAAGCGATTAGCATTGATGGAATTCTTAGGAATGTGAGTGTTAACTAGCGCTTGGCTAAAGCCAGGTGCTAAGTGCAGGAAGCTGCGGTCATGTTGTGGTCCAGAAATTCTCGGGACGAACGACGTCGAGCGAAGTTGCGCGGAAAGCACAGCACAGCTGATATTCCGCGTCTCAGAATGGCAGAAACTGGCCCATCTCGGCGCAGGTCGCAATTCTGCCTTGGCGCAGCCGATATCGCACGTGGAGCGGACATCTGCGGCGTGAGAGCAATGATGAACGGTCCGGAATGCTCCCGGTCTAGTTTGTCAGGGATCTACCCGGTTTGTACCCCCAAGGTTGTGCTCCTCTTCTGGATCACGGCATGGCGGACCGATCCGGCCTGGCGCCTTGATGGGAAGCCGCAGGTCTTCGCGGGTGATCGTTCACATTTTGGCTTCCCCGCCCTGCTTCCCTGCCCTGCTTTACTGGAGCGCTTTCCTGGCATGCGCCTGGACGACGGCGAGGGCGGCCGAGGCAATGCGGCACAGTTCGCTGTCGGCGCGGCTGGTCAGGATGACCGGCGCACGGGTGCCGACAATCATCCCCGCGCATTCCGCTTTTCCAAGATAGACAAGTTGCTTGTAGAGCATGTTGCCGGCTTCGAGATCAGGCACGATCAGAATATCAGGTGCACCCGCGACCGGTGAGGCAATCCCCTTGATGTGCGCAGCCTCTGCTGAAATGGCATTGTCGAACGCCAGCGGGCCATCGACCACGCCGCCGGTGATCTGGCCGCGATCTGCCATCTTCGACAGTATCGCGGCTTCGAGCGTTCCTGGAATTGCCGGATTGATCGTCTCGACGGCGGAAAGCACGGCAACTTTCGGTAGTGCAATACCAAGCCCATGCGCCAGTTCGATCGCATTTTGGATGATGTCGCGCTTGGCCATCAGGTCGGGCTCGATATTGACGACGCAGTCCGCCATCATCAACGGGCGGGCCTGGCCGGGAACATCGAACACGAAGACATGACTGGTGCGCCGGCCGGTGCGCAGCCCCTTCTCCTTGTTGACCACGGCTGCGAGCAGCTCGTCGGTATGCAGGCTGCCTTTCATGATGGCGGCTGCTTGCCCCTCGTGGATGAGGGCGACGGCGGCTGCCGCTGCAGCGTGTGGGCTATCGGGCGTATCGGCAAATGACATCGCGTGGAGCGAGATGCCGTTTTCGGCGGCCAGGCGCTCGGTTTGGGCCCGCGGGCCGACCAGCGTTGCCTGCATGATACCCAGCGAACAGGCCTTGGCGGCCGCCTCCAGCGCATTGACACTCAAGGGATAGGCAACCGCGACCCGCGCGCCACCCAGCGCCACCGCATCTGCAATGAGTTTGTCGATATAAGGATAGGCGCTCATGCTCAAACGCTCCGTTGGACAAAACCGGCTCCAACACGTTGGCACACGCACCACACTTCGCGCTGCCTGGTTGGCCAGGCAGGCGTATCACAAAAACAGGTGTCGTTGTCGAAATGTCCGCCTTGGATCCTGGCCGCGAACCTGCTGCTCAAGTGGTCAGGGCAGACAGGAAATCGCGCGAGATACGATCAGCGAGCAAGCGCATGACTGCATAACCACTGGCCGTATCAGTGGAGAAATAGCGCGTAAGAGCGTTACCGCTGAGGGCCAGCACGGTGGTGTCGTCCAGGCAGGTGGCGGTGGCGACGCGGCGGGGCTCCTCGCCAATCAGTGCTGCCCAGCCAAACGTTTCCCCCGCCTCCATGATCGAGTTGGCGGACGAGGCGCGATTACCCACGCCCAGCGAGAAGCGCACGCTGCCCGAGACGATAACGAACACATGCAGCGCCGAATCGCCCAGGCGATAGATATCGTCGCCCTCTTCGAAGCGGAGCTGGTCTGCCATCTCGGCAAGCGCTGCGATTGCCTCCGGCTTCAGCCCCTTGAACAGGCTTGCGCCGCTCAGAACCGACTGCGCCTTGCTCTTATCGACCATTGCTTGCTCCATGTGTCCGGCCCCGGCCGGCCTAACTCATCCAAATTTCCCCGCCGCCAGCACAGCCCGAGGGTTGGTGGTGATCGCGCCATTACGCGGCGGATCAACCAAACTTGTCGTAGCGGATGAACTCCGCGGGAAGCCTTGCTTCCATGATCAACATGCGCAAGGCGCCATCGACCATCGGCGGGGGACCAGCAACGAAACCGACCATATTGTCGTAGCGGCCTGCCATGTCGCGCGCGGCAACTTCATGCACAAAGCCCGTGGCGAGACGAATCTCGGGATGGGCGGGGTGCGTAGGCTGTGGCGGCTCCTCGTTGGAAAGCGCGATCGTGACCTCCAGATTGCCATCAGAGCGTCGCACCTGTTCGGCAAACTCGGCCGTATAGAAGCAGTCTTCCATGGTGCGCACGCCGAAATAGATATGGCCGGTGTACGACTTCAGGTAGCCATTGCGCGTGGCGTGCTGGGCGATCGACATCATGCCGGCAACACCAGAGCCACCGGCAATGCAGACGAAATTCTTGCTCTCCTCGGGACGGAAGGTGGCGCGGCCCAATGGCCCAAGAATCCGGAGTGCCTTGCCCGATACTTCGGTCTCGAACAGCCAATCGGAAAAACGTCCGCCGGGTTTGCGCTTGACGACGAAGACGAGCCGATCGGTGCTTTCCGCGTAGTTGACCATCGAATAGGCGCGCGCACCAACGACATCCTCGCACGAGATCGCCGCGAATTGACCGGCGGCAAAGGACATAGACCGGTCGAGTTGCACTTCGAAGTGAATGACGTCGTGGGTAAGGCGCAGGACCGTATCGATACGGCCCGAAAAGTCCGCGGGAATGTTTACGGTTTCGTGCAGTGGCTCGACCTTGGCGGGCACGCGCAGCACGCAATCACCTTGGGCATGGGCCTGGCAAAGCAGGACCTCGTTCTTGGCCCGCTTGACGTAGGCCAGACCTGGCGCCTCATCCCAGGCGAGCGAAACCTCGCCCTCCATGACGCGCGCCCGGCACGTGCCACAGGTGCCCGTCGCACATTCATAAGGAAGGCCAAGACCCTGCTTCAGTCCGGCGTAGAGCAGATTGTCCGAAGGATCGCTCTCGTATTCGGCGATGCCAGTCTTGCTCTGAACCGTTACTTTCATGGCGCGCGCGATCTCATTATTCTCACCATTGTATTTGGGTGGACCAGCGGCACGCTGGCCTGCCCGGCTCCATCACCGAGTCGCCCAAGCGCAAGACACCTCAACTGCGCCAGCGCAATCGGCACATGGGGTATTCAACTACTCAAGACTTGCCGAAGAAGGCATCGTCATCCATGTCGTCTTCGTCATCGAAGTCGTAAACGATCTCCTCCTCGACGAAAGCCAGGATGTCACCATTTTCTTCCTTGCACTGGTAGGTCTTGATGTCCTTCTCGGTCTCAGTACCCTCTTGAGCGAGCGTCTCAAGATTCCAGGCCCACAAATGCTTCGTGCATGTCAAAACGCAGTTGGCAATGACGCCCGATTCCTCAAGCGGTTCTTCCATGTGGGGGCAGACCGGCGGCATCGCGGCAAAGCCAGAGCCGTAATTGGCAATGACAATCGGCATGCCTCCGGCGATCCAGAACTTCTTGAGTGAGTTGGGCGCCACATCGGATGCCTTGCAGACCTTGATCCAGCTCATATTGGATGCTGTTCCTTCCTCGCCCCTCAAGGGCGGTCGGCAGATTCGGACTTAACTTGTCGTTCGAGCGATGCGCACATTGCCATGGCTATGACATGTTGCGCACTGGCACGAAATATTGGGAGTCGTCACCGCAAATCTGGCCACCCGCGAGGCTGAACCTTGCCATGTGGCGCACCATTTCGTTGAACACTCCTGCTACACCTTGTTTAACAAGCCTTCACCGATCGAGTGACACGTGCAGCTCATGCGTTCACCGCACGTGCCCTCGTGCATGCGAGCCCCAAGGGCGAGCCGCACATGCCACCACCGCATCAAAGCGGCCAGTGCGAGCCCTTGTCGAGACGGCGGTTATCGAGGCGAACCTCACGCTTGACGAACTTTGCCTTACCATTCTCGAACTTGAAGGTATCGTGATACTTACCAACAAGGAAAAGGCGGCTTTCGCCAGCATCCAGGTGCGAGTTCACGCCATCAAGCATGTTCTGATAAATGACAAAGGAGCTGATCGCCGTTGCACTCGACAAATCATCAGCGACGTCCACCGCATAGACCGAGGTGTGACGGCGCAAAGGTGAATGGTCGGTGTTGTGCTTGGGCAGCAGGCGGACCATCGTCTCCATGTCGCGGCGCTTGCCTTGCAAGTAGATCATGTCCTTATTGATCTCGGGGCTGAACGAGGAAATCCTGTAGTGGAAGTCCTCATCGCAAAGGTTCAGCCAATCATCCCATTTCTGGTCATCCAGAGCCATGGTTGCGCGATAGATGGTGTCGCGGACCACGGACGCTGCATCATGTCCGTTCTTGTGCATGGACGCATCTCCCATTTCGCAGTGCGTTTGTTCGCTTTTGTTGTGTCTTCAATCGCAGTTGTGTGTTGAGCCGTGTTGTGTGCCGATCACTGCCTTCGCTCTGCTTCCACGCCTGGCGCGACGCTTCCACGCCCGGGGCGACAAGGCAAACGCGATGAAAGTTCCCGACGGGGCCAACACGACAACAAAGGGGACAACAAGGGGGTGGCGCAAAACCTGTCCGCCCCCTTGCACTTGCCTATTCAGCAGCCTCTGCCGCCTTGCCCGAGTTGCGCTCATGCCATGGCTTGTCGGGATCATTGGGCAGACGGTTCATCCAGCGACCCCACTCATCGTAATAGTGGCGCATGCCGACTTCATCGTGGATCGTGTGGCCTTCGTGGCGACCGTGCAGGATCTTGCGCGACTCGGTGTGGGGGCGCATGGTTGCACCCTGACCGGCAACGCCAATCAGATCCTCATGCAGGTTGCGGCCGAACGGACCCCAGATCGAGTTGTGGTGGTTGATACGGGTTTCACGTTCGGCTGGCGTGTCGCGCTTGAGGCCGAGACCACGGAACTCAATCATCACCTTATCGGGGCCCAGCGGGGTCACGATATCGCAACGCAATGCCGAGCCGCGCAGGTTAAAGTTCATGCCCGGGAACAAGTCGACCATGTACCACTGGTTCGGCGGCAGGTGCGGGAACGACAGAGCACCACGGCTTTCGAAACCCTCGTAGTTCTCGTAATTGACCTCGAACGTGCCAACGACGACGTGACCGTTCTTGAAGGCAAAGTTCTTGCGCGCAAAGTAAGCTTCGTTGAAGCCCGTGACGCGGTTATGATAGTGCATGAAATCATGATAGAATTCGCTGTTGGTGTCGTGCCACAGCTTGTAGTTCGTATCGATGATCGCCTTGTGATAGTGGAAGACCTCAAGCGGTTCTGCATCGATACTCTTGCGTAGGCAATCGAATGGCTCGCTCGCCCAATCCTCCAGTTCGACCTTCGGGTTGTCGTCCAGGTTGACCCAGACGAAACCGCCAAACTTTACTTCGCAGCGAAGACGACGAAGGCCAACGTCCTCCTTGCAAAGACGGTCCTGGTAGCCTTCCTTCTCGCGCGCCACGTAAACGCAGTTACCCTTCATATCGAACTGCCAGGCGTGGAACATGCAGGTGATGCGCTTCGGGTTGCCCGAAGGCTGGCCTTCGAGGAAGCTGCCGGCGGGGCGGCGCTCCAGCAACATGCCGCGATGTGGACAGACATTCAGGAAGGCGCGGATCTCGTTGTCGGGTCCACGTGAAACGATAATCGGCTCACCGGCAATCGACGTCGTGCGGAAGCTGTAGGGATCAGGCAGCTCCGACTCATGGCACACAGGAACCCAGACGCGCTTGAAGATCTTCTCCATCTCGTCGTTAAAGACCTCCTGATCCGAATAGACCCGGCTATCGATCCACTCTCCTCCCTTGAGCTTAGGGTCGCCAAGCCATTGGCTGTGATTCCTTGCTGGCATTCGTTTACCTCCTCCTGGTTCCGCTTCACTTATCTGGCGGATTTTTGGCTATGGGATGCTATCGGGACACGGCAGCCAATTTTGCCTTGGCCATTTTTGTCTTGGAGAGACACCATGGGAGAGACACCATGCCGTGTCGTCTCATTTTGCGTTGACCCGCCACTCCGCCCACTCCTACGAGGGCGGAAAAACAGGGTTGCCTAGGTAAATTCTTGAGCGCAACTGTGCCACAGCGATGATTGATGAAAACAATCAAAACTTCCTATCACATGATCGAACCTACTAATTACGACGACGGCGTGGAGCGCGCTAAACTGCAAAGTGCAGGCAGGGTGCGCATGAAATTTAGGCAGCCGTCCAATCAATCACCAATGTGAGGGTCAACTTAAGCAAGACGCCGCTTTGATAGGTTGCAGGTATCACAGCATCAACACGAACGATTTTACAATGAGGTGTTTGCGGCGTGCCATTATGGTTGCGACAAGTTGGCAGAGTTCCGTCATGCACATCGGGCAACAGTCCCTGCAACGCACATGCCCGCGCCCTGTTGGACGAGACCAAACGGGGCACATAACCGAACGCCAATCAGGAGGGTAATGCTCAAGCAAATCCAGGCAATTACACGTCAGACGAATGCGGTGACGATTGAATAAAAAAATAAACTGATCACACGCATCACAACACCAAGAGGACCATCAAAGGTCCCGGTTTCAACGACAAAGCTTCGGGAGGAAGCGCATATGCGATTTCACACAATACTTGGTATCGGTACGGCAGCTCTGGCAGCCCTGGTTGCTGCACCGCTGACGGCACAGGCCAAAGTGGAGTTCGGCAAGAAAGGTGAGAAGGTCAATCTCGTTGTCGGATATCAGCCGTACTACACAGAATCCTGGTCTGGCGTCGTCAACAACGCCAAGTCGTTCTGGAAAAAATATCTACCGGAAGGTTCCGTCGTAGAATTTCAGGTCGGTCTGCAGGGCTCGGTCATTGTCAACGCAATGACGGGTGAAAAAATGCACATCGGCTACATGGGCGATATGCCGGCCATCGCTTCGACATTCCGTAACCTGCCCGATCGTGGCGCCACAGACATTCGCATTGTCGGCGTTGCAGGCACTTCCAAGCAGCAGTGCAACATCTTCCTGGTCCGCAACGACGCACCAAAGTTCGCCAACGGCAAGGATGCCGTGAAGTGGATGGGTGGCAAGGTGACAGCGGCACCGCACGGGGCATGCACGGACCGTTTCGTGCGTCTTGCCTTCGACCAGGTCGGGGTAAAGCCGCGCAGCTACCTCAACCAGAACATTGAGGTCATCACCACGAACTTCCGCGCCGGCAAGCTCGATGCGGCAGCGATCTGGGAGCCGACGGCAACAAAGATCGAGAAAGCCGGTCTGGCGCGGCGTGCCGCCTCGGGTGAGGATTTCAACGCTCTTGATGGCGCGTTGATCGTCATGCTCAACGATCTTATTCAGCAACGCCCTGACATCGTCGAAGCGTGGATGGAAGGCGAACTCGACGCTCAGCTCTATCTTGCCGACGCCAACAACGCCGGCGAAGTCGCCAAGATGGCCGAGAGCCAAACCGAGCAGATCGACCGCAAGGTCCTGTGGGCGGCAATGTATGCCAATGACGGGGCGCCCGGATCGGTCAAGCTCGAGCTCGACTTCATCGTCAACGATCGCGTCAAATCGCTACTCAAGGATGCCACAGCCTTCCTTTTCAGCCTGCCCAAGAAGCCGGCTGCGGCCGAATCGATCCGGGAAGGTGGCGTTGACGACAGCATCGCGCGCAAGGTGCTGGAAAAGCGCGGCCTGAAGAGCCCGCTCGGCGTGCTCAAGGCGCAGCCGCTGTCCGCCTACAAAGAGTAGTTAAGCGCACTGCACCCGTGTGGCGGCACCCGGAATGGACCGCCACACGGGATCCCTGACCACAGCTTTTTGATCGACAGCGATGCCGGGCAGCAATCGTGCAGACCTGCGGACGGGATGAACTTTTCTGTCGGTACGTTGGATCGGTGCTTGGTTGGCGTTGCAGGATCAAACCAGGGAATGCGGCAGCCCGCGTGCCAAAGGCATTTGCCGCATAATCGCAGCGGCTTCGACATTTACGCCTGATCATTATCGCATGTAACGAACAAGCGGTCGGGGTGGTTGCATCTCCGGCCAGGATCAAACCGAATAATCGCAAGAGCCGCGCCAACTGGCGCAAATTACATCACAAGTTCCTGCGATGCTCCCAGGCGCTCAAAATCGGAAACCAAAAATGACAACTACCCTCAACCCAGAGAGCACCGCTGACGTACAGAGTGTGCGGAAACAGGCGCCGACCGGTCTTGCACTCGTCTGGTACCGTTTCAAGAAGTCGCTAGTGACGCCGCAGCCATATCTGACGTTCGTCGGCATCTTTTTGTGGCTGTTCCTCTACTGGCTGCTGTGCGAAGGCCTGAAGGTCGACCGGTTCGACAAGATCCCCGGACCGATCGCCGTCGCCAAGGACTGGTTTTCGACGACGCCATTCCAGGGCATCTCGATCTTCACTGAGGATTACTACAACCACATCATGGTGAGCTGCCGGCGCATTTTGATTGCGTTCACGCTGGCAACGGGCATCGGCGTGCCGCTCGGCCTGTTCATGGGTTGGTCGAAAAAGGTGCGCGACTATACCTTCCCGATCCTTGAGATCCTGCGGCCGATCCCGATCCTCGCCTGGGTGCCGCTCGCGATTCTGATGTTCCCGGGCTTCGAAGGCCCGGTGATCTTCCTCGCCACCCTCGCATCACTGTTCGTCACCACACTCAATACGATGCTTGGCGTGCAGTCGATCGACGAATCCTATTTTCGTGCGGCGGGCTGCCTGGGCTCCAGCAACTGGAATATCTTCACGAATGTCGTCGTGCCTGGCGCGCTACCTTTTGTCTTCACGGGTCTGCAGATCTCGATCGGCGTCGCGTGGTTCTCGCTGGTCGCAGCGGAAATGGTGTCGGGTGATCACGGCCTCGGCTACCTGATCGTCGATTCCTACATGAACAACGTCACCGTCCCGATGGTGATCGGCATGATCACGCTCGGCTTCGTTGGCTGGTTTACATCGGCACTCGTACGCATTGCCGGCAACCGCCTCATGCAGTGGCACGTCAAGGCGCTGGCCCTCCAGGGTCGGTGAGGCCCCGCTCATCCAAGGAACAACTGGTCACATGAACGATATGACAATGAACTCCAGACTCGCAGCGGATACGCCCCCCACAGCCCAATCTGGCAATGGTGCGCCAATGGGCGGTTCGATCTCGATCCGCAACGTGACGAAGATCTATGATCCTGAAGGCGTCAATGTATGCGCCGTCGACGACTGCTCGATGGAAATTGCCGCGGGCGAAGTGTGTATGATCGTCGGACCTTCGGGCTGCGGCAAGACCACGCTGCTCAACGCGATCGCCGGCTTCCACTCGATCACCGCCGGCGAAATTCTGCTCAACGGAGAGCTGCTGTGCGGCCCGCCGAAACCAAAAGCCACGCAAGGCGCTGACCGCATGGTCGTGTTCCAGAACGGGGCGCTGTTCCCATGGAAGACATTGGCGGAAAACGTAGCGTACGGGCCGATCGTGCAGGGACGCATGGGCAAGGCCGAGGCGAAGGAGAAGGCCTACCACATGCTCGCCGAGGCGGGCCTGGGCGATTTTGGCGACAAGTATCCCGGGGAAGTCTCCTCGGGCATGGCGCGGCGGGCCGAGATCGTTCGTGCGTTGATTAATGAACCCAAGGTTCTGCTGCTCGACGAGCCATATCGCGCCATGGATGCGCTGACCAAGTCGATCATGCACGAATCGCTTCTGGAGACCTACGATCGCACGAAGGTCACGATCTTCTTCATCACCCATGACCTGGAAGAGGCGATCTTCCTGGGCGACAAGGTGCATATCGTCACCACGCGCCCGTGCAGCCTCAAGAAGACAGTCGACGTGACGATTCCGCGGCCACGCACCTACGAGAGCCTTTCTTCCGAAACGTTCCGCGAGCTCATGGAAGAGGTGAATGAAGCTGTTCACGAGGAAGCGGTGAAGGCCTTCCAGGCAGGCGAGCGCGAACTCGCCTGATCCTATCAAAGACACGTCTAAAGAAAAGATCGCCGAACACGGGCGGTCAGAGGAAACGAACGAGACGGACAGACATGGCGAACGTTGCACAAACACACACCGCTACACCTGTGGTCAGGCGCAAGTCGAAACTTGTCAAGATGATGGAGAATCCGTCGATCTGGCGGGGCATGCTGGCGATCGCCATCTTCATGCTCATCTGGGAGGTTGGCGCACGCTTTGACGATTGGTTCGGTAAGGAGTGGACGCTGCCGTTCATCGGCCTCATTCCGCCACCAACCGCCGTCTTCAAGGCCTGGCTTGAGATCCTTCCGCAACCTGGCTACTGGGATAGCTGGGTGCAGAGCTTCAAGCGCGTCATGACCGGCTTCTCAGCTGCAATGATCATGGGCATACCATTCGGACTTGCACTCGCGGTCAATAAATATTTCCGCGATCTTTTCTTCCCACCCTTTGAGATTCTGCGTCCGATCCCGCCGCTGGCCTGGGTTCCCGCTTCTCTCATTTTCTGGCCGACCAACGAGATGTCGATTGCCTTCGTGACGTTCCTTGGAGCGTTCTTCACGATCGTTATCAACGTGCTCGGCGGCGCACGCACGATTGACGTGCGCTACTTGCGGGCCGCCCAGTCGATGGGCGCATCGCAATGGGATCTGTTCTCCAAGATCATCCTGCCCGGCACATTGCCCTCGATCTTCACTGGTGCAGCCGTTGGCATGGGCATCACCTGGGAGGTGGTGCTGGCAGCAGAAATGATCTCCGGCGGCGGCACACAAGGCGGTGGCGGCCTCGGCTTCTTCATCTGGAACTCGTATATGGGTGGCTCGCTCGAGCAAGTCGTTGTCGGCATGATCTCAATTGGTATCGCCGGATATCTCTCATCGAGCGCGATCCGCTGGCTGGGTGACACGCTGATGCCTTGGCGCCGCCTGTTCTGATCCTCAAGGTCAATCTCGCGACCGCAAAAATTTAGCACCAGACGTCAGCAGACGCATTCGCAACCGAGAAAGGCTGCAACGCCAATGACAGCGACAACGCAAAATCAGGCAGACGATCCGCATGCGGCAGGCAAGAGCCACCTGCAGGTCCAGAATGTCTCCAAGGCCTACGGCGATGAATGGGATAGTCAGCAGGTCATTTCCGATCTCTCGCTCGACATCACACCAGGCAAGCTCACGGTGGTCGTGGGTCCATCGGGTTGCGGGAAATCGACTCTCGTCAACCTGATCGCGGGTTTTGAGAAACCCGATACTGGGCAGATTTTGCTCGACGGCAAACCCGTCACTGGACCGGCCAAAGACCGCATGGTGGTGTTCCAGGAGACGGCGCTCATCCCGTGGCAAACGACATATCAGAACGTCGTGTTCGGACCCAAGCTGCGTGGTGATCTGCGTGGCAAGGCGCTCGATGAGGAAGCCAAGCGTCTGCTGGTCAAGGTCGGGCTGGGCGAATTCATGCACAAATATCCGCTGCAGCTGTCGGGCGGCATGCAGCGGCGCGCCGAGCTTGCACGCGCGCTCATCAACGAACCGCGGATTATGATCATGGACGAGCCGTTCCGCGGACTGGATGCCATGTCGCGCGGCCTGATGCAGGAGTTCTTCCTGCGCCTATTTGAAGAAAACCAGCGAACCAATCTGTTCGTCACCTCGGAGATCGACGAGGCCATCTTCCTTGCCGATCGCTTGGTGGTCTTGTCAAACCGACCAGCATCGGTACGCATGGTTCTCGATATCGACCTGCCACGTCCGAGGCACTACTCGATGCTGAATTCGAGCGCCGCCTTTGCCTACAAGCGCGAGGCCATGGCAGTGCTACACGAGGAGGCGATGAAGAGTTTTCGTTCGCCGTCAGCGGGGGCGAACTTCGCTCAAAGCTATTCCAGTCCGGGCGGACACTGACAGTCGAGAACCGCCGCGCCGAGGCTCATGCGGAAAATTCAGCATGCGTCACGGCGGGCGGGGGACTTGCGTCAGCCGAGCCCTTGGTGCAATTGAACCCGTGCGATGCACTCACAGGATCACGGCAATCAAGGTTAACAAGATACGCCAATGCTCGACTTCCTCGCCAGCGCAGCCCAAAGACCCGTCGTTGCGGTCCTTGCCATCACGGGGGCGCTGCTGGTCTCGGCAGGAGCGCTGATCGCCAGCCCCGATCCCCAGGCCCCACGTCGCGCAAGTGCGCGATACTTGACCATGACTGGTTACGCCATCACGATAGCCAGCATATTCCTGTTCATTGTCGCGGGCTTCCTTTCCGGGCGATAACAGCGACAGGCGGCATCGAACGCGCCGCCGACCCGACCGGAGCAAGCCACACTCACCATGCTGATCGAGGCAGAGGATCTTCAAAAGTCGTTTGCCTGTGTGCCGGCGGTGCGCGGAATTTCATTCACTGTCGCACATGGCGAGCGCGTCGGCGTACTTGGTGCCAATGGCGCGGGCAAGTCGACGATGCTGCGCATGCTGGCGGGAACGCTCCTGCCCGACAGCGGGCGGGCGCGGATCGCGGGAGCAGACGTCATTGCATCAGCACCGCGCGCACGCGCCGCGCTCGGTTATCTGCCCGAAGCAGCAAACGGCTTTAGTTCTCTCACGGTTACCGAGTTCCTCGTGTTTGCAGCCGAAGCACGTGGCCTTACGGGTCGTGCACGCAACGGCGCGATTGCCAGAATGAGCGAGATGCTGTTGCTCGGCCCGGCACTGCGCCGGCCGCTAGGAACACTTTCCAAAGGCTGGCGTCAGCGCGCCTGGCTGGCACAGGCGCTGATTCACGATCCACCGGTGCTGATCCTTGATGAGCCGACGGACGGCCTTGATCCAAACCAGAAGATCGCCTTGCGCACGCTGCTGACGTCGTTGTCGAAGGACAAGGCGATCTTGATCAGCACCCATATTCTCGAAGAAGCCGAGACGTTGTGCGACCGCTTGATCGTCATCGCCAACGGCGCGGTACTTGCCGATACCAAGACCGCGGAGCTGACCGATGCATCCGGCCGCCTTGGTACCGCGTTCACGCGCCTCACCGGAGGAGCTGAAGGCGCCATGGACGCGCAGCGCGCATCATGACCTTGGCAAATGAGACACTCCCCGCGATGCGTGTCGAGGCAGCCCCAACGTTTGCGCGCGCCACATTTGCCGTCATGCGCAATGCCTTGCGCCAGCTTGTGTCGGGATTGATAACGCCACTTTTCCAAGCCGCCTTCCTGGTTGCCCTGGCGATGGCGATCTTTCTGGTCGGGCGCGTCTACCAGAGCGATGTCACCTCGCTCGAACTGCAATGGACGTTCTTTCCATGGCTCGCCGTGGTGTTTGCTCCCGCACTCGCCATGCAGGCCTTCGCCGACACGCCGGGCGATCGGCGGATGGAACTTTTCGCCAGCCTGCCGGTATCGTCGGCATCGATCGTGACCGGCACCTGGGCCGCGGGCTTGGCTGTTCTGCTTGCGACCTTGGCCCTGACAGTTCCGTTTCCGCTGACCATGGCCTATCTCGGCGATCTCGATCAGGGCGCCGCGTTCGCCGGCTACCTGGGCGCGGCCGGATACCTCGCCGTGGCCTATGCGATCGCGCTTGCCGCATCCGCCGCCACGCGCGATCCGATCGGCGGATACGTGATCGGCGCGCTGGCTCTCATGACACTCCAGCTTGGCACCAGCGATGCCCTCGCCGAATTCTTGCGCGGCACGCGGGCTGAGGCGCTGATCGACCTCGTACCACGACTAACGCCGGGCTACTGGATGTCCGAGATGGCGCGTGGGTGGATCCCCGTTGCCGGGATCATCTACGTCGCCATCGTGACGGCGCTGGCGTTGGCGTTGACGGCCTTCCTTGTCGAACGACGCCGCAGGACAGGCGCGCCCAGGCAGCGGGCAAGCGTTTTGCACCAGACGTTGCGCGTCAGCGTCTGGCTGCTGGCAGCAGGCATGGCTCTTGCCATTGCCTTCAACCTGGATGGCGGACTTGACCTCACCGAGGAACGCGAATTCACGCTGCACCCGCAAACGCGCGCGGTTGCCGCTTCGGCACCCGCGGGCACCCACATCGACTTTTATTGGAGCGCATCAAATGGTGAGGTGCCGGCGGCAATTCGCGAGCATGCGGCACGGCTCGCCCGGTTGCTGCGCCGCATTGCCAGCGCATCGGGTGGGCGCATCTTGCTTCGCGAGCATGATCCAGCTCCCGACACGCCAGCCGAGGACGAGGCACAGCTCAAGGGTGTGCAAAGCGTATCGCTGTCATCGGGGGGCAATTTCATGCTCGGGGCATCGTTCTCACACGAAAAACGCGCGATGGCGGTTGCCTATTTCGCTCCCGAGCGCGCACCTGTCATGGAATACGACATTGCCTCGATCCTGGCCGGGCTTGGCCGGGCCAAAATCCCACGGCTTGGCATCATATCTCCCCTGCTCGCCCCGACCAACACGACCAAGCCCCGCGAGGGGCTGGCGATCTTGGAGGAGATCAAGCGACAATACGACGTCGCCATCATCCCGCACTTCGCCGACACCCTGCCCGATGGGCTTGACGCTTTGATGGTGATCGATGCCTCAATCCTGAAACCTTCGATGCTGCAGGCGATCGACCGTCACGTGATGGCCGGGCGCGGGCTCGTCGTGATGGTTGATCCGTTCGTGCGGTTCAACGCCGGCTCCAACGTCGTCAATCCCGAACCGGGCAAGGACATCAACGATATCTCCGATCTGCTCGCCGCCTATGGCTTGCGCTATGAGGGCAGGGATGTGGTGGGTGATCCGGAGCTGGCCTCCACCGTTGGCGCGGGCGACCAGAGGTTCCAGTATCCTTTCTGGCTGCGCGCCAGACGGCCACAGTTTTCCGCAATGCATCCTGCGGTCGCCGGCCTCAATGAACTGGCGTTTGCCGAACCTGGCGCATTCACCATGTTGGCGCCAGAGCGCACGACAGCATTGGTCACGACGACAGAGAAAGCCGGATCGCTACCACGTGGCGCGTTCAAGGATGGCAACCCGCAGACGCTGGCCGCGCAACTGCAATCAAAGGGTGGCACCCGCGTCATCGCGGCCGCACTCGCAGGACATCTTCGTAGCGCCTACCCTCCCGCACCAACCGGCACCACCACGACGCCGGCTGAGACGAACAGCGCGCGCATCTTCGCAATTGCCGACGTTGATTGGATCTTCGATCCACTGACGCTGACGGGCGGCAGCGCTGGAGGTCAGCTCGCACGCCCCTTGAATGACAATATCGCGGCCCTTTCCAACATCCTGGAAATTGCCGCCGGGCGCAGCGGGCTTGCCGGCATTCGCTCACGCGGCAGGCTTGCACGCCCCTTCGTGCGCGTTTCGCAGATGCTCTCGCAAGCGCAGGAACGCTATCGTGCAAAGGAAACCGAACTGCTGGGCAAGATCGGGCATGTCGAGAGCAACGTTCGCAAGGTTCTTGAGATCTCAGGCGCCAAGAAACTCTCCGATCTGCCGGAGAACATCCAGGACAAGGTGATGGACCTTCGACGCGCCTTGCTGCCCTACCGCCGCCAACTGCGCGCGCTTCGCCAGTCCATGCGCGAAGACGTCGAAAGCCTGGGCTGGCGCCTGACGCTGCTCAATCTTCTTGCCGGGCCTTTGCTCGTCATTCTGCTCGCGTTAGCAACGCACACATGGAGGCGCCGTTCAATTGAACGTTGCCTTGCACGTCAGGATGCGTGATAGATTGCATTGATCATGTCCTGCCTTTGCGCGGGCCGCATGTTTTTTCTTTTCAAAACATCAAGTCGTCCGAACAATCATTATCGGACTCTATTTATCGATAGCACGGAACAGCTTGCGTCAATGCGTTCCAGCGATACGCTCTGCAGGCTGGCCGAACCTTATTCATAACAACCACGTTCGGGAAATCCCGGCCGCTTATAACCCGAACTTAATGCCCATGAGCGATGCGCGCCCGCATATCTGGGCGTGTGTCTGCAGACGGCGGTTCAGCTGCTTGGCACCCAACTGTGGCGAGCAGATTGCAATCGATCCGAAACACTCCTGTTTGCAATGACCCGCTCAGCGCGCGCCGGGTGGGAACAGGGGAGGCTTTGCAAGCGGACATTGGTTTGCGTCTTGCAATTTGCGTCTTGCAAAGCGGACGGATGGAGAGACGACATCGCAAGAATGTGCGCTCACCAACGGCAAGTATGGAGCGGCCTCAACACCAGCGCCGTGCCATCGCGCCAAGCCATCATTGCAGCGCTGAGATAACAATTCGGGAGGAACTCAACACATGGATCACCGCAAACCAACGCGGCGCGGGGGCGAAGAGGGCACATCCGCTTCGCACGACGCTCCCGGCTCGCAGAACCGCAGAAATTTCCTCAAGGGAGGTCTTGTGTTTGCTGGAGCTGCTGCTGGCACCAGCTTGCAAGCTCATGCGGAGAAGCTGGCCATCCCTGAGTCCAACAAGCAAATGGGCCGGGAGATGGAGCTGAAAGCGTATGGCACGCCTTCAAAGTACGAGGCTCACGTCACACGCAACCGTTCTGATGTTCTCGTCAACAAGCAGAAGTGGTCCGACTGGAGCATGACGCCGATCCAGAACCAGGTCGGCATCATCACGCCCAATGGTCTTTTCTATGAGCGCCATCACGCTGGCGTCCCCGACATCGATCCGGCCAAGCACATGCTGGTTGTGCATGGCATGGTCAAGCAGCCGATGAAGTTCACGATGGACGACATCTTGCGGCTGCCGGCAGTGTCGCGGTTCCACTTCATGGAGTGCTCGGGCAACGGCCTCACCGACTGGAAGGCACCCAAGTCAAAAACCGTGCAACAGTCGCACGGCCTGTTGAGCTGCGCACAATGGACAGGTGTCCCGATGTCGTGGCTGTTGGAGCGCGCCGGCATTGCCGATGGCGCCAAGTGGCTGCTGTTTGAGGGTGCGGACGGCTCGGCCCATGCCCGCTCAATCCCGATCGAGAAGGCCATGACGGACACGCTCGTGGTTTATGGCATGAACGGCGAGATGCTGCGACCTGAGAACGGCTACCCGCTTCGCGCCTTCATCCCTGGCTGGGAAGGCAATGTCTCAGTGAAGTGGCTTCGCCGCATCAAGGTATCGGACAAGCCATGGCACCTGCGCAGTGAAACCGCGCGCTATACCGATCCGATGCCGAACGGCAAGTGGCGCCAGTTCAGCATGGTTATGGAATGCAAATCCGTCATCACCAAGCCATCGGGTGGCATGAAGCTAAAATACGGACCGGGCCCCTATGAGATTGAGGGTTTCGCATGGTCCGGCAATGGCTCCATCAAGCACGTCGATGTCACCACCGACGGCGGTAAGACATGGCAGGAAGCAAAGCTGGAAGAGCCGGTGCTCGATCGCTGCCTCACACGGTTCCGCTTCTTGTGGAACTGGGATGGCGGGCCGGCAAAGATCGCCAGTCGCGCGGTCGACACCACCGGTTACGTTCAGCCGACCGTCGCTGACATCGAGAAGGTGCGTGCGCTCACCGGCTTCGTCCAACATCACAACGCGATCTTCCCATGGTCGATCGATCCATCAGGGGAGGTGGCCAATGCGATTGCTTGATATGAAGCGCACCACAACCGGCGCCATCGCTGCAACACTGCTTGCCGCATTCGCCTCTTCCTCAGCGTTTGCCGTAACGCAGGCTGATTTCAAGATTGGCGCAGCGGTCAGCGAGGATGATCTGTCGTTGTGGAACATCGACGTCACGACTCCCGACGGCAGGGGACTGCCGCCAGGAAAAGGCAGTGTCAGCGAAGGCGAAAAGATCTTCGCGGAACAGTGCGTCACCTGCCACGGTGAAAAGGCTGCTGGCGGATCGATGTATGGCTCGATGGTCGGCGGTGTGGGGTCATTCTTGACCGACAAGCGCAAGCTGACACCGGGAAGCATGTATCCTTACGCACCGATCCTGTTCGACTACATCCGCCGCGCAATGCCGATGACAGCGCCGGAAAGCCTGACCAACGACGAAGCCTATGCGCTCTCGGCCTACATCTTGAACCTCAACGACCTGGTGCCGGCCGATGGTGTCCTGGACGCCAAGGCGATCACTGCGATCAAGATGCCCAACCGCGACGGCTTCATGGTTGACGACCGGCCCGACACCAAGGCCGTGCGCTGCATGGAAAATTGCCCACCAATCAAGGACTAAGTCTTCAGGCTATTATTGATGGCGTGAAACACTGAATAGAAGCGATCATTATTGATCGAATACATTCGCGAATAGAGGGGGCACCTGCAAAAGACTTGCGCAGGTGCCCCTCTTTATTGTCGGTGCGACAAAATATTCTTTGGGACACTCCTCCACACTTGATTTCCGTCAACTCACATTTTGTCGCTCGTTTTAGACTGCATCTATCAAACGACGGGCCTGCTTCATCCGCCCCGCCAGCGCGATCAGCGCGCTGCACCAGAGCAGAGATTGAAAGCGAAACAACACGTTAGAGGAAATTACTATGTCTAGCGAAAACGCTGAGCACCGCTGCAGCTTGCCAGCCTGCAAGTCGACAACACCCGGTGGCTGCTCGGACTGCAATCTCGCCTATGATTGCCAGCGCGCAGCATCGGGCGTCCCGTCCTTCATGTGGCCGCTGGCGGCGTTGCTGCTGGTCGGCATCATGGCCATTGCGTTCAACAGCTTTGGCGGCTAACCACGGCGCCAGTCACGGGCGCGGATAAACGTGCCCCGTAGCGCTGCCGCGTCGCAATGTCGAATTTTATACTTAATCCTTCCCGAAGGAGGGCCTTGCTCCGGAACGCTCTGCGGCTCCGGGGCTTTTTCGTTTCGGCACAGCAAAGGATGTGTGCTTTGCAAGCCAAGGCGCAGGCGGCCGACCGCCGCGATCAATCTCGGCACGCCAGATAGTTAGATGTGCACAGCGTGGCGTTTCGTATGCACTCCTTCGTGCCCACTCAGTCCACGAGGGCGCTCTAAGGCAAAAAAAACCTGCGCTCTGCCACAGGGCTTCGGCAGCAGCGCAGGTTAAGATAGCTTTCCAATTCCGCCCTACCGTCAAAGACCGCAGGGCGGAACCGCAATCAAATCAGCCGGCCTTTTTCTTGCCCGACTTGATCTCGTCGATCTTGCGCT
>ERZ795053.2130-NODE-2130-length-24330-cov-22.292070_pt1 | contig 24330 bp, 20 predicted proteins | sample MGYA00375137_ERZ795053 | MGnify/ENA primary metagenome ERZ795053 (study PRJEB30182, sample SAMN05720284) | activated sludge metagenome | isolation source: Anaerobic digester | place: Hong Kong | collected 2014-12-17 ...
CCCGAATTGCCGACCAGCGCGCCCCACAGGGCGTCATTGAATTGCCGGATCACCACGTTGCCATTGCCCACCGGATAGAGGGTCAGAGAGGTGGCGGCGCCCCCGGTCGGAAAGCCAACCAGCGCATCGGGCGTGGCCGGCGCATCCAGGCTCGCCGGGTAATTGAGCACGACGGGGACCTCGCCGGACGCACCCGGAGCAAAGATGGTCGTCAGCAGCATGCGGTTGCCAAAATACACCGGGCTGTCCACACCGGAATCCAGCGGTCCGGGCACCAGGTCGGTATCCAGCAGCACGGTGTCGTTCTCGATGCGGAACAGCTCGCGGCCGACGTCAGGTCGCTTGCCAACAAACAGCGTGCGCAACTCGGCGGGGAAACTGCTGGTCATGCCGACGGCGCGGATCACGCCCGGATTGGAACTCTCGATCCCCGGCATCATGTCAGCCAGCAACTCCGGCTGGTCGGAGCCGGCGCGAAGCATCCACGGTTCGCGCCCGTGGATGCCGTCGTCCGCATCGAAGTACAGGCGATCCCCCACCACGCTGAAATTCCTGGGATCGCTGCTGCAGGCACCGGGACAGATATCGGCCAGCCGCCGCGTACCCGCCGCCGTGCCATCACTCACCCACAGTTCGGCACCTTCCTCGCGACTGTTGGTGACGAACAAGTGGCGTCCGTCGAAGCCAACAGCCTCCTGCACGCCGCCACCAGATGGCGCATTCGGCCCGCTGTAGAGGTCAGCATGCAGGGACAGGCTGGGTGAGGCCGCCCTGGCCGCAGTCGCAAACAGGCAGATGCATGCAAGCACTGGCAGGATGCGTACGCCAGATCGACGGAATGACGGCAACGTTTTCGGATCAGGCATCGGATCAGGCCTCGGGCTCTGATCGGGTCACGGAAAACGCGGACGGTTTCTGCCATCGCCCACGAAATGCCCGCTAGACTCAAGGTTCACGGAGGCCCGATGCCGATATCTCCCGACGACTTCCAGACTGGCGGCGCGCTGCAGGGCGCGGTGGCGGCATCACTGCTCGCCTCGCGCGACGCGGCGGCGGCGCTGGCGCCCGGCGACAGTGTCGGCCTGTTCCGCATCGTCCGCGAACTGGGCCGTGGCGGCATGGCCATCGTCTACCTGGCCGAACGCGCCGATGGCGAATATCGGCAGCAGGTGGCGCTGAAGTGCATGCAGGCCGCGGCGCCCGGTGTCGAAGGCGAGGCGCTGTTCCGTCGCGAACGGCAGGCGCTGGCCGACCTGCGCCATCCGCATGTCGCCCGACTGCTGGATGGTGGCCGCGGTGAGGACGGAAGGCCGTGGTTCGCCATGGAATACGTCGAGGGCGAACGGCTGGACGACCACTGCGTCAATGGCGCATTGCCCCGACGCCAGCGGCTCGAACTGTTCCTGCAGCTGTGCTCGGCGCTGGCCTTCGCCCATGCGCGTGGCGTGATCCATCGCGACATCAAGCCTTCCAACGTGCTGGTGGATGCCGATGGCAGCGTCAAACTGCTGGACTTCGGCATCGCCCGCCTGCTGGGCCAGGGCGATGCGCTGGGCGACGGCGCCTACACGCCCGGTTTCGCCAGTCCCGAACAGCTGCGCCGCGAGCCGGCCACCGTGGCCTCCGACATCTACCAGCTGGGCCGGCTGCTGGCCTGCCTGCTGAGCGCGGACCGCATCGAACAGGCGACGATCGTCGAAGCCACCCGGTTGCCAGCCAATGACGCGGACGAAGGGCGCGACAGACATAAGGCAGCGAATGCACCTCTGCCCTCATCGCTACCAGCAGATCTCGCCGCGATTCTGCACAAGGCCCAAGCCGATGAACCGACGGCGCGCTACGCCAGCGTCGATGCCCTGGTCGCCGACGTGCAGGCCTTCATCGCGCATCGACCAGTCAATGCGCGGCCATCGAGTGCCCTCTATCGCGGCCAGCGCTTCCTGCAGCGACATCCGCTGGCGTCGACGGCAACGTTGCTGGCGCTGGCGATGCTGGTCGGCATCAGCAGCTGGTTCACGCTGCGCCTGCGTGAGCAGCGTGACCTTGCCCGCCAGCAGCGCGATATCGCCGCCACGGAGCGTGATCGCGCCGAGCAGGCACTGGCCACCACCGAGGCCATCAACCGCTTCCTCAATGACGACCTGCTCGGCGCCGCCAACCCGCTCAACCGCCCCCCGGGTGCACCGGAAGCCACCGTGCGGCAGGCGATGGATGCGGCCGAATCGCGCATAGAGACGCGACTGAAAGACCACCCGGCGGTTCTGGCCTCGCTGCTCACGACCGAGGGCAATCTGCGTTTCGAGTTCGGTGACGATGACCACGCCCGTGCGCTGTACGACCGCGCCATCGCGCTGGCCGAGGCCACGCCCGGCGCGGAGGACACCGCGATCACTGCGCGCGGCCTGCGCGCGGCCATGCTGGTGACGTTGCAGGAACACGATCAGGCCGAAGCCGAACTCGACATGGTCATGGACGCTGCCACGCGCCGTTATGGCAGCGAGGACATCCGCACGCTGCAATGGGAGCTGCGCCGGCTGGAAGCGCGCTCCGGCCAGGGCATGGACGACAGCCAGATCGACGCCCTCCGCGAACTGCGCCAGCACATCGTCGCCAGCGCCGGCGAAGCCAATACCTTTGCCGGTGAAGCCTCGCTGCTGGCCGCCATGTCGCTGGTGTTCGCCGGCCACGCCGACCAGGCGCGCGCCGACGCCGAGCTGGCCTGGCATTCACTGCGACAGGCGGAAGGCGAAGACCATCCGAGCACGCTGAAGGCGCTGGTCACGCTGGGGCACAGCTATCGGGCGGAAGGACGCGGCGACGAGGCAATCGACACCATGCGCCGGGCCCTCGACCTGCAGCGCGGTCGCTATGGTCCGGACGCGCTCGATTCGCTGTTCATGCAGAACGAGCTGGCCTACACGCTGTCGGCACTCGGCCAGCAGGACGAAGCCGAAGTGCTGTTTGCGGACCTGCTGGCGCGCTACCGGGCGAACCCGATGTCATCGACATCGCAAATCGCCAACACGCTGTCCAACCTCGCCACCGCGCGCCTGCGCGAAGGTCGCGCCGACGCGGCGCTGGCAGCCTATGACGACGCCGAAAAGATGATTGTCGAGGGTGACGCGATCATTCCGCAGGTGATGGTCAACCTGCTGCGCGGTCGTGCTGATGCGCTGATCGCCAGTGGACGACTGGACCAGGCGCGGCAGTCGCTGGATCGCGCAAGCCAGGCCGCCTCATCGCTTCCGGAGGATGACTGGCGACGACTGTCGGTGGACGGCAGCCGCGCCCGGCTGTTGCTGGCACAGGGGCGGCATGCCGAAGGCCTTGCCCTGCTCGACCAGACGCTGGCCTCGATGCGGACCGGGATGTCCGCCGACCATCCGCTGCTTCACGACCTGCAGGCATTCCGCGACAAGGCGGCGGGCAGCAACAAGGCCGGCGGCAACTGACAGCGGCTACAGATTCGCCGCCAGCCAGGCGCGGCCGGCATCCCAGTCGCGGTGCGCGGTGCGCGGCGAGATGCCCAGCGCCACGGCAGTTTCCTCGTCGTTGAGACCACCGAAGTAGCGGCACTCGAAGACCCTCGCCTGTCGCGGCTCGACCGCTGCGAGGCGCTCCAGCGCCTGGTCGATTTCCAGCAGCTGCAGGAACGGCGAATCATCTGGCAGCTGCTGCTCGTCAAAGGTCACCGCAATGGCATCGCCGCCACGTTTGAGCGCCATGCGCTCGCGCGCGTGGTCGACCAGTAGCTGGCGCATGATGCGCACCGCGAGGCTCAACAGATGCCCGCGATCACGCGGCGCACCTTCCGCCTGCGCCAGCTTCAGGTAGCACTCGTGGACCAGCGCCGTGGTGTCCAGCGTGCCGTCGCCACGGCCGAAGCGCGCGCTTCGCGCCAGCCGCTTCAGCTCCGGATAGACCAGATCGAGCAGCCGCCCCCAGGCATCCTCGTCACCGAGCCGTGCGGCGTCCAGCAGGCGGGTCACATCGGCGGGTTGGCGGTCGGATGCACTCATGTCTGGACGTGGGCAATGGTTGCCGCGCGGGAAGGTGACGACCAATTCTACGCACACGTGTCCATCCACCCCTGTCGCGGCCTGACCGATCCTGCGATTCCCGACCGGGCTACGGACAGGCCAGCCGAAGCCGGCGTAGCATGGCCGCATGAAATCCGACCGGATCCGTGTCTTCCAGACGCTCGAACACGACTGCGGCTATTACCCGCAGCGGCGTTCGCGCAACCTGGTGATCGACCCGCTGGCGCCGGACATCGAGCGCCTGTATCCGCTGGCGCTCGGCAATGGATTCCGCCGATCCGGCGGCCACGTCTATCGACCGAACTGCGCCCAGTGCCAGGCCTGCACGCCAGTGCGGGTGCCGGTGCGGGAATTCCGGCCGAACCGCTCGCAGCGCCGCTGCCTGCAGCAGAACGCCGACCTTCGCCTGGAATGGGCCGAAGCGAGGCACACGCCGGAAATCGGTGCGCTCTACGAACGCTATCTGCGCCAGCGCCATCCCGGCGGCGGCATGGACGACGCCGATGCCAGCGACTTCGAGCGCTTCCTGCGCTGCGACTGGAGCCCCACGCGTTTCCTCTGCCTGCGCGATCCCGACGAGCGACTGCTGGCGGTGGCGGTCACCGACGTGCTGCCGCGCGCGCTGTCGGCGGTCTACACCTTCTACGATGCCGACGCGTCGGCGCGCGGCCTCGGCACCTTCGCCGTGCTGCAGCAGATCGAGCAGGCCCGGCAGCAGGGGCGGGAGTACCTGTACCTCGGCTACTGGATCGACGGCCACCCCAAGATGGACTACAAGCGCCGCTTCCGGCCGCAGGAACGCCTGTCCGACGGGCATTGGCTGCGCGTCGGCTAGCGCCCGCGGATTGCCCGGCGCACGGCGATTCGGCATCCTTGGCGGCCATTGCGCCGCGTCAGGCGCCCCACGCCGACATCGGATGCCCGTGACTTTCCGCCGACTCCTGCCACTCACCGGCCTGTTCGTCCTCGCCGTCCCCCACGCTCGCGCCGCCGACGACACCGCCTGGCGCCTGTGTTCGCCGGGACCGCTGACTTCGCTGTTCGAGCCGCTGCCGGATGCCGGCCTGGCGCGCGAGGACGCGCCAGCGGACATCAACGCGAAGTACTTCAACGTGGCGGACCAGTCCGAGTACCACGCCGAGGGCGACGTCGAGCTGCGCCGCGCCGACCAGCAGCTGCGCGCCGACAGTCTGTTCTACGACACCGAAGGCCGCCGCTATCGCGCCGACGGCAACGTCCGCTACCAGGACAACGCCCTGCTGCTGACCGCCAGCCACATCGAGGGCGAACTCGACGCCGACCGCACCCAGCTTGACGACATCCGCTACCAGCTGGTCGAAGCGCGCGGCAACGGCGAGGCGGCCAAGGCCACGATGCAGGGCCAGCTCAGCAACCTCGAACAGGTGAGCTACAGCACCTGCGATCCGCGCAACCCGCACTGGCGGATCAGCGCCGACCGCATCGAGCTCGATCAGGAAAGCGGCGAGGGGCGCGCCCGTGGCGCGGTGCTGCACCTTGGCAAGGTACCGGTGTTCTGGCTGCCGTACCTGAGTTTCCCCATCGATGACCGCCGCCGCAGCGGCTTCCTGTATCCGCGGCTTGGCGCATCGGACAACACCGGCATCGACCTGTCACTGCCCTACTACCTGAACCTGGCGCCCAACTACGACGCTACGCTCACGCTGCGCAGCCTCGGCCACCGCGGCCTGATGCTGGGCGGCGAGTTCCGCTACCTCACCGCACAGCACAGCGGCGAATTCAGCGCCAGCTGGCTACCGAACGACAAGGAAAACGGGCGCGACCGCGGCAGCTTCACCTGGCGCCACAATGGCCGCCTCAGCGACACCTGGGACCTGCGGGTCAACCTGAACCAGGTCTCCGACGACCGCTATTTCGAGGACTTCGGCGACTCGCTGTCGGCCACCAGCACCAGCCTGCTGCAGAGTTCGGCGGGCGTGTATGGTCGTGGCGAAAGCTGGTGGGCCAGCGTGGCGCTGCAAGCCTGGGACGTCACCGATCCGTTCGTGATCAACGCTCAGCAGCCGTTCCGCCGCCTGCCGCGCGCGCGCTTTGGCTGGAAGTCGGACTGGAGCGAGCTGCTCGAAGTCGGCCTGCGCAGCGAACTGGTCGCCTTCGACCACGAAACCCTGCCCGGCGCGCGCCGCCTCGATCTCTACCCTTACCTGCGCATGCCGCTGGAGAACAGCTGGGGCTTCCTGCGTCCGGAGTTCGGCTACCGTTACACCGCCTATCACCTTGACAGCGGCTACGTGGACCAGGTCGGACAGCGTGCGCCGGACCGAGGCGTTCCGATCCTGAGCCTCGACAGCGGCCTGCTGTTCGAGCGCGGCACCAGCCTGTTCGGTGGCAACAACATCCAGACCCTGGAACCGCGCATCTACTACCTGCGCGCGCCCTACCGCGACCAGGACGCCCTGCCGGTATTCGATACCCGCGAGCTGACCTTCAGCTTCGACCAGCTGTTCCGCAACAACCGCTTCTCCGGCGCCGACCGCCAGGGCGACGCCAACCAGCTGACGCTGGCGGTTTCCAGCAGCCTGTTCGATGAATCCACCGGTCGCGAGCGCCTGCGCGCCAGCATCGGCCAGATCCACTATTTCGACACGCCGCGCGTCGGCCTGCCCGGCAATCCGCCGGACATGGGCACCAACTCCGCACTGGTGGCCGACCTCAGCAGCGAACTCAGCGAAAAGTGGCGCGTCGGCGTCACCCAGCAGTGGGATGGCGACAGCCACGATACCCAGCTTTCCGGCGTTCGCGCGCAGTACCGCTTCCGTGGCACCGGTGTCGCCAACCTGGCCTACCGCTATCGCAGCGGCCGCCTGGAGCAGACCGACTTCACCTTCCTCGCGCCAATCAACGAGCGCTGGCGCGTGGTCGGCCGCTGGAACTACTCGCTGCGCGACAGCGAGACGCTGGAAGCCTTTGCCGGCCTGCAGTGGGAAGACTGCTGCGTGGCGGTGCGCGCACTGGCCCGCAACTACATCCGCAATCGCGAAGGTGACAAGAACACCGGCCTGTATTTCGAGATCGAGCTGAAGGGCCTCGGCGCCTTTGGCCGCGGGGCCGAGGAACTGCTGGAGCGTGCTATTCTTGGCTATCCGCGCTGAGCCTCCGTCCGCGGCCGGCATTCGGCCGTTTGGCGACGGTTACCCTGCGCTCCGGCACACTGCCGGCCAACCCATTCGAACGGACCCGAAGCGACCCATGACGCTACGCATGACGCCCCTCTTCCAGCACCTTATCCAGCAGCTCACACCAACCGTCCTGCGCCGCATGACCGGTACCGCCCTCGCCGCAGGCCTGGTGCTGGGTGTCGCCGCCCCGTCACTGCACGCGCAGGCGCTGCCTACGACGGCGATCGACAGCATCGTCGCGGTGGTTGACGAGGACGTGATCCTGCGCAGCGAACTGGACCAGGCCGTGGCCAACATCCGCGCCCAGTACCGCGGCCAGGAAAACGCGCTGCCGCCTGCCGACGTGCTGGAGCGGCAGGTGCTGGACCGCCTGATCCTGATGCGCCTGCAGGTCACCCGTGCCGAGGACAACGGCATCCGCGTCAGCGACGCCGAGCTCGACCAGGCCGTCAGCGGCATCGCCCAGCAAAACGGCATCAGCACCGACGACATGCGCAGCCAGCTTGCTGCGGACGGCATGAGCTTCAGCGGCTTCCGCGAAACGCTGCGCGATGAGCTCACCGTCCAGCGTCTTCGCCAGGCCCTGACCCAGAGCCGGGTCAACGTCAGCGACGCCGAGGTGGAAGTGGAGCTGGCCTCGCAGGCCAACAGCGGTGGCCAGGTGCATCTGGGCGACATCCTGGTGGCCGTCGATGACGGCGCCTCGCCAGTGGACGTCGAAGCCGCGCAGAGCAAGATCGCCGACATCAAGCGCCAGATTGACGGCGGCATGGCCTTCGAGGCCGCCGCCATCCGCTATTCCGACGCGCCCAATGCGCTGGACGGTGGCGATCTCGGCTGGCGCAACGTCAATGAAGTACCGCGCCTGTTCACCGAAGTGGTGCGCACGCAGCCTGTCGACACGGTCACCGAGCCGATGCGTGGGCCGAGCGGCTTCCACCTGCTGAAGATCATCGAGCGCCGCGACGAGAACGCGCGCCAGACCGCCACCGAGTACCACGCACAGTCGATCGTGATCCTTCGCAGCGAGCTGGTTTCGGACGCGGAAGCCAAGACCCGCATCGATGCGATTCGTGATCGCGTCACCAGCGGCGGCGAGGATTTCGGTGCCGTCGCCAAGGCCACCTCCGAGGACACGCGCACCCGCGACCTCGATGGCGACATGGGCTGGTTCAAGCTTGAGGACTACGGCGCTTCGGTGGCCCGAGTCATCACCACGCTGAAGGATGGCGAGGTTTCGGAGCCCTTCCCGAGCAACGTCGGCTGGCACCTGATCAAGCGGCTGGGCGAGCGTGAGCAGGACGTCACCGAAGAGCTGAAGCGCAACCAGGCCCGCGAAACGGTCGGCAAGCGCAAGGCCGAGGAAGAGTACGAAAGTTTCCTGCGCGAACTGCGCTCGGAGGCCTACATCGAGAACCGCCTGACGGGCTGAGCGGTCCACGCCGCACCCGCTGGGCCACGCGAAGGGGAGCGTGAAATGGCGGCATTGCCGCGCCTGGCCCTGCTGCCAGGCGAACCGGGTGGTATCGGTCCGGAGCTGGTCGTCAAGCTGGCACAGCGTCCGCTGCCTGCCAGCCTGGTCTGCTTCGGCGACCCGGACTGCCTGATCAACACCGCGCTGTCGCTGCGCCTGCCGCTAAGCTGCAGGACGCTGGCGGCGGCCGATCTCGACGCCGATATCGCTGCCCACCAGCCGGGCCGCCTGCTGGTGGTGCCATTCCCGCACGGCATTCTTGAGCCGCCCGGCGCAGCCAATCCAGCGAATGCTCCCAGCCTTTTCGCTGCACTGGAGGCCGCCACCGATGCCTGCCTTTCCGGCCAGCTCGACGGCATGATCACCGGCCCGCTGCAGAAGGCCAGCCTGAACACGCACCGCCCGTTCAGTGGCCTTACCGAGTGGCTGATGCAGCGTGCCAGCAGCGACGACGTGGTGATGATGCTGGCCAACCCCGACCTGCGCGTGGCGCTGCTGACCACTCACCTTCCGCTGCGGGCGGTGCCGGATGCGGTCACGCCGGAACGGCTGCGCAGCCGGTTGGGCATCCTGCATCGCGCGCTGCAGCAGGATTTCGGCATTGCCGTGCCGCGCATCGCGGTACTTGGTCTCAATCCACATGCCGGTGAGGACGGCCTGCTGGGCGAAGAGGAAATCCGGGTCATCGCCCCGGCGCTGCAGCAGTTGCGCGCCGAAGGCATGGATCTCGTTGGCCCCTTGCCGGCGGACACGGCCTTCCTGCCGCAGCGCCTGCGCGATGTCGACGCTGTGTTCGCCATGTACCACGACCAGGGCCTGCCGGTGTTGAAGCACAGCGGCTTCGAAACCGCCGTCAACATCAGCCTCGGCCTGCCTTTCGTTCGGGTTGCGGTGGACCACGGCACCGCGCTGGACCGTGCCGGACGCGGCATTGCCGATCCCGGCAGCCTGATCGCCGCCACGGAAACCGCCATCCGCATGGCCGGCTCGCGACGGATGGCCGTATGAGTCACCGCGCAAAGAAGCAGTTCGGACAGCATTTCCTGCACGAACGCCGCTACATCGATCTGATCATCCACGCCATCGACCCGCGCCCCGGCCAGCGTGTCGTCGAAATCGGCCCGGGCCTCGGCGCAATCACGCGTCCGCTGATGGAGAAGCTGGGCAAGCTGACGGTGATTGAACTGGATCGCGACGTGATCGGTCCGCTCACCGAGCGCGTTTCCGGACTGGGCGAACTGGATGTGGTGCTCGCCGATGTGCTGACCGTGGACTTCAGCGCTATCGCAGGCGGACAGCCCCTTCGGCTGGTGGGCAACCTGCCCTACAACATCTCCTCGCCGATCCTGTTCCACGCGCTGGCGCATCGCCAGGCGATCCAGGACATGCACTTCATGCTGCAGAAGGAAGTGGTGGACCGCATGGCCGCTGATCCCGGCAGCAAGGTCTACGGACGCCTCAGCGTGATGCTGCAGGCCTATTGCCGCGTGCAAGCCCTCTTCGACGTCCCACCCGGCGCTTTCTCGCCACCACCCAAGGTCGACTCCGCCGTGGTCCGGCTGCTGCCGCGCAACGAAGCCGACATTGGCATCAGCGACCATCAACACTTCGAATCACTGGTGAAGGCGGCCTTCGCCCAACGTCGCAAGACCCTGCGCAACACACTGCGCGAGGTCGCCACGGCGGAGCAGATGGAAAGCGTGGGCATTGATCCCGGCGACCGCGCCGAGGCCATCGCCGTACCCGACTACGTTCGGCTCAGCAACGCGCTGGTCGGCTGACAGAGCTAGTGACAGGAATTCGGGGACTTCGACCGCCGAAAGCGATGGCGGCGAGAGAGGTATGAGTGGATCGCGACTGGTCGGGGCGGCGAGATTCGAACTCGCGACCCCTACAACCCCATTGTAGTGCGCTACCAGGCTGCGCTACGCCCCGACGCGCGATCACTCGATGGTCACATCCACGGGCGATGCCGCGGAGGCGGGATTATACGGTGTTGGCCGGCCTGCGGATACCGCGGCGGCCCTGCCCTGAAACTGATCCCCGAATCAGCGCCGCAGCAGCTGAAGCACTTCTTCCAGCTCCATGCGCACCTGGCGCACGATCTGGGTGGAAATGGCGGCCTCGTTGCGGCCGGTCTCGCCTTCAAGTCGCTGGCGCGCGCCGGTGATGGTGTAACCCTGTTCGTACAGCAGGTCACGGATCTGGCGGATGGTCAGCACGTCGTGGCGCTGGTAGTAGCGGCGATTGCCGCGACGTTTGACCGGCTTCAGGCTGGGGAACTCGGTCTCCCAGTAGCGAAGCACGTGTGGCTTGACGTCACACAGCTCGCTGACCTCACCGATGGTGAAGTAGCGCTTCGCCGGAATCGGCGGAAATTCGCGGTTGCCGCCAGCGTCAAGCATGGACGCCTCCCATCGATGCCGAGCCGTCCGCGTCCGCGGCGCTGTAGGCCTCGACGCGTTCCTTCAGCTTCTGGCCAGGACGGAAGGTGACCACGGTACGGGCCGAGATCGGTATCTCCTCGCCGGTCTTCGGGTTGCGCCCGGGGCGCTGGTTCTTGCGGCGCAGGTCGAAATTGCCGAAACCGGAAAGCTTGACCTGTTGGCCACGCTCCAGCGCATCACGCAAGGTATCGAAGAACGCGTCCACGAATTCCTTGGCTTCACGCTTGTTCAAACCGACGTCCAGAAACAGACGGTCGGCCATATCGGCCTTGGTCAGCGCCATGTCACCCCCTCAAACGTGCAGCACAGTCGCGCCCCAGCGCGGTCAGTGCATCCGACACGGCAGCATCCGCGTCACTGTCCGTTAATGTGCGTGAAACGTCCTGCAAAATCAAGCCCATAGCCAAGCTCTTGAAACCGCTTTCCAAGCTTCCGCCAGCGAACTGATCGAACAGGCGAACCTCGCGCAGGCGCTCACCCAGCGCCGTATGCAGACTGGTTTCCAGCGCGGCCCACGGCGTCGTTTCGGAGACGATCACCGCCAGATCGCGACGTACTGACGGATATCGGGACACCGGCTTCGCCCGCGGCACGTCGCGACGCTGCAGCGCCGGCAGATCCAGCTCGAAGGCCAGCACGTCGATATCCAGATCCAGGCGCTGCTGCAAGGCTGGATGCAGCTGGCCAATCCAGCCGACAGGCGCACCATCACGGCGGATGGACGCGGCACGGCCAGGATGCAGCCATGGGCAGTCGATCAGCGGTTCGAAGGCGAGCGACGCATTCGCCAGCGCCGCCAGGCTTTCCAGATCGCCGCGCAGGTCGTGGAAATCCACGGCGCGCGCCTTCTCCGACCATTGCTCAGCATGCGCCGCACCACTGCATACGGCGGCGATGCGCGCGGTTTCGTTGGGTTCGCCGTCGCCCTGCGCGAACACATGGCCGATCTCGAACAGTCGGATGCGCGATTGCTGTCGGGCATGGTTGCGACGCAGCGTCTCCACCAGCCCCGGCGTCAGCGCGCTGCGCATCACGCCCAGTTCCTCGGTCAACGGATTGGCCAGCTTCACCGGCGCTTCCGGCAGCTGCCAGGCCGCCAGCGTGGCCTCGGCGAGAAAGGCGTAGTTGAGCGCCTCAACGTAGTCGCGCGCCGCCATCTGGTGACGGAAACGCGATGCCGGCACCTCGCCTTCCGGCAACGGCGCCAGACGCAGCTCACCGGATGGCGCATGCGTCGGCACCTTGTCGTAGCCATGCACTCGCACCACTTCCTCGATCAGGTCTTCCTCGCGCTCGATGTCGAAACGGCGCGTCGGTGCGGTGACCATCCAGCCGTCGTCATTCGATGCCACGCTCATGCCCAGCGCGCGGAGGATGCGCTCAACTTCGGCATCCGGCACCGACAGGCCCAGCACGCGCGACAGACGCTGGCGACGCAGGCGCACCGGCTGCGGCTGCGGCAAGCAATCGGCCAGCTGCGCCTCGGTGACCGGCCCAGCCTGTCCGCCGCTGATTTGAAGCACCAGCGCGGTGGCGCGCTCGATGGCGCGCCGCGGCAACTCCGGATCGACGCCGCGCTCGAAGCGATGTGAGGCGTCGGTATGCAGGCCGTAGCGACGCGCACGACCGGCAATTGCCGACGGCGCGAAATGCGCACTCTCCAGGAACACGCTGCGGGTGGCGTCAGTGACGCGGGTATCGAAACCGCCCATCACGCCCGCAAGCGCCACCGGGCCCTTCGCGTCAACAATCAACAGCACTTCCTCGTCAACGGACACGTCACGCTCGTCGAGCAGCTTCAGCGATTCACCGGCCTTGCCGCGACGCACGCCAACCGGGCCGCTCAGCGTGGCGAGATCAAAGGCGTGCATCGGCTGACCAAGCTCCAGCATTACGAAGTTGGTGATGTCCACCAGCAGGCTGATCGGCCGCAGGCCGGCGCGACGCAGGCGCTCCTTCAGCCACAGTGGTGAGGTCGCCTGCGGATCAATGCCGTGGATGATCCGGCCGCAGTAGCGCGGGCAATCGGCGCCAGCTTCCAGCTCGATGGCCAGTTCGTCGTGCTGAACCGCCTGGATCTGCGGCGTATCGACCAGCTTTGGATCACCGCCGAACAGCGCGGCCAGATCGTAGGCCAGTCCGCTGAGGCTCAAACAATCGGCGCGATTCGGCGTCAGCTTCAGTTCGAGGCAGGCGTCCGGCAGCTTGAGGTACTCGACCAGTTTGGCACCCACCGGCGCATCAGCCGGCAGTTCCATGAGGCCAGTGGCGTCGTCTTCGAGCTGCAGCTCCTTGGCCGAGCACAGCATGCCGTTGGAGGTCACGCCGCGCAGTTTCGCGATCTTGATGTTTAGGCCACCCGGCAAGGTTGCACCGACCGGCGCCAGCGGCACGCGGATACCCGGACGCGCGTTTGGCGCGCCGCAGACGATCTCCAGCATGGTCGAGCCATCACTCACCTGGCAGACCTGCAGGCGATCGGCATCGGGATGCGGTGCGCAGGCGGTGATTTCGGCAACCAGGATGTCGTCAAGGCCCTCACCGCGCAGCTCGGCTTCCTCGACCTCAAGGCCGGCCATGGTCAGGCGATGGATCAGCTCTTCGCGCCCGACCGGGATGTCGACCAGTTCGCGCAGCCAGTTTTCGGAAAATTTCATGATTCAGCAGCCGGAATTCGTTGTTGTTTTGGTGTCGATCCGGGGAAGACCCGGAAGCAGGCTCAGGCGAACTGGCGCAGGAACGGCAGGTCGTTCTCGAACAGCGAGCGCAGGTCGTTGATGCCATAGCGCAGCATGGCGAAGCGCTCCACGCCCATGCCGAAGGCGAAACCGGTGTAGCGCTCGGGATCGACGCCGCAGGCGGTCAGCACGTTCGGGTGGACCATGCCGCAGCCCAGCACTTCCAGCCAGCCGCTGGTCCCGTCGGCGCGATCCCAGCGGATGTCCAGCTCGGCCGACGGCTCGGTGAACGGGAAATAGCTGGGACGGAAGCGCATCTCGAAGTCGCGCTCGAAAAAGGCGTTGACGAAGGTTTGGAGCGTGCCCTTGAGGTCGGCGAAGCTCGACGTCTCGTCCACCAGCAGGCCTTCGATCTGGTGGAACATCGGTGTGTGGGTCTGATCGGAGTCCGAGCGATAGACCTTGCCAGCAGCGATGATGCGCACCGGCGGCGTCTGCCCCTTCATCGCGCGGATCTGAACCGGCGAGGTATGTGTGCGCAGCAGGCGACCGTCAGGAAAATAGAACGTGTCGTGCATGGCGCGTGCCGGATGGTGCGGCGGGAAATTCAGCGCCTCGAAGTTGTGCCAGTCGTCCTCGATTTCCGGTCCTTCGGCCATCGAATAGCCAAGGCGGGCGAAGATCTCCGTCATGCGCTCCAGCGCGCGGCTGACCGGATGCAGGTTACCGCGGCCGCCGTCGCGTCCCGGCAAGGTAACGTCGATGCGCTCGCTGCCAAGGCGCGCATTGAGTCGCTCGGCCTCCAACGAGGCCTTGCGCGCCGCGATGGCGTCCATCAGCGCCTGCTTGACCACGTTGATCTCGGCGCCTGCCGCCTTGCGCTGCTCCGGATCCATCGCGCCCAGGCTCTTCAGCTGCGCGGTGATCACGCCCTGCTTGCCCAGCGCGCGGACGCGGACGGCGTCCAGCGCGGCAAGATCGGCAGCCGCGGCCACTTCGTCCAGCAACTGCGTCTTCAGGTCGCCAGTGTCACTCATTGCTCGCTCCATGCGGGGCCGCCGCGCTGCTCGCGCCGACCCGGAATCTTTGAATTGGGAACCCGGCAAGGACACTTTCCGGATCCCGAAACGCACGTGGGGAAGGACATCAGCCCTTCCCCACGTGTGGTGTTGCGTGCCGCCGTGGCGGCCACCTTGTGGTGCGAACCGGCCGCAGCCGGCTCGTCAGGCCTGAAACATCAGGCCGACAACGCGCCCTTGGCCTGCTCGGCCAGCTTGCCGAACGCCGCGATGTCGTGCACCGCGATGTCGGCCAGGACCTTGCGGTCCAGCGCGATATCGGCCTTCTTGAGGCCGTTCATAAATCGGCTGTAGCTCATGCCATAGACGCGCGCAGCCGCATTGATGCGGGTGATCCACAGCGAACGGAACTGGCGCTTCTTCTGCTTACGACCGATATACGCGTACTGGCCGGCCTTGGTAACGGCCTGCTTGGCGACGCGGAAGACCTTGCGACGGGCGTTGTAGTAGCCCTTCGCCATGCGCAGCACCTTCTTGTGGCTGCGACGGGCGATAACACCACGCTTGACTCGTGCCATTTCTCAATCCTCCCTTATGCGTACGGCAGCATGCGCGCGACGCGACCAGCGTCTTCCTTGCGCACGTGGTTGGGGGCACGCAGACCGCGCTTACGCTTGGTCGACATCTTGGTGAGGATGTGGCTCTTGAAGGCGTGGCCGCACTTGAACTTGCCGGAAGCGGTCTTCCGGAAGCGCTTGGCCGCCGCCCGATTGGTTTTCATCTTGGGCATCGGATTTTCCCTATTTGTGTTTTGTCACCTGACCGAGCGGCAGCCTTGGCTGCTCTTTCCGTCCTGCTCGACCCTGCTTGTTGTTGCCGCCGGATTCACCCGGTCGGCTGTTTGTTGCTCCGTGCTCGTGGCCCATCGCCGAATACAACGGCTCCGGGATCAAACCGGACCAGGGATGGCCCAGCGTCCGACAGCAAAAGCTGGCGAACAGGAAGCGGCAAAAACCACGCTTTTTGCCGCTTTGGCGAAAGTCGCGGCAGGACGCCCGATCTTTCGCGAAAACTTACTTCTTCTTCGGCGACAGCATCATCACCATCAACCGCCCTTCCAGGCGCGGCCGCTGTTCGACCGTCACTTCCTCGCCGAGTTCTTCCTCGACCCGCCGCGCCATCTGAAGACCCAGCTCCTGGTGGGCCATCTCGCGTCCGCGGAAACGGATCGTGATTTTCACCTTGTCGCCGTCTTCCAGGAAGCGCCGCGCGTTACGCAGCTTGACCTGGAAGTCGCCATCATCGGTGGTGGGGCGAAACTTCAGTTCCTTGATTTCGACCAGCTTCTGCTTCTTCTTGGCCGCCTGGGCCTTCTTCTGCTGCTCGAACTTGAACTTGCCGTAATCCATGATCCGGCAAACCGGCGGATCGGCATTCGGCTGGATCTCGACCAGGTCGAGGCCCGAGTCCTCCGCCATCCGCAGCGCGTCGTCGCGCTCCAGAACGCCAATGTTCTCGCCTTCGGCATCGATCACCCGGACCCGCGGGACACGGATCTCGGCGTTCTTGCGATCTCTCTTTTCGGTACTGATTCGCGCTTCCTCCAACCGGTGAAAAACGCAGACGCCCGGCATCCTGCCTGACGCTGCCCGGAACCTGCGGCAAAGCCGCCCATCCCGCTCGTTGCGATCGCCGCCCAGGCGGCACGCCGGGCCTCCTGGCCCGCTGCTGCCCGACAACGCGGTCAGCCCCAACACGTGCGGGCGGCCGAAGCCGCCCGAACCGCCGTAGCCGGCGAAAAACGCCGCTGTTACGACTTCTGATCCCTTTCCGTACGCAGGCGCGCGACCAGATCGGTCAGCGACAGACTTCCCAAGTCTTCCCCACTGCGTGTGCGCACAGCCAGCGTCCCATTTTCCATCTCGCGGCCTCCGGCCACCAGCTGATAGGGAACCTTCTGCAGGCTGTGTTCGCGGATTTTATAGCCGATTTTCTCGTTACGCAAATCCATTTCAACCCGGAAACCTTCATTTACAAGGGCTTGGGTCATTTCACGGACGTATTCGGCCTGCGCATCGGTGATATTCATGACCACTGCCTGAACGGGAGCCAGCCACAGCGGCATGGCACCGGCATGGTGCTCGATCAGGATGCCGATGAAGCGCTCCATCGAGCCGACGATGGCGCGATGCAGCATCACCGGGTGTTGGCGGCTGCTGTGCTCGTCCACGTACTCGGCGCCGAGACGCTCGGGCATCATGAAATCGACCTGCATCGTGCCCAGCTGCCAGGCGCGGCCGATGGCGTCGCGCAGGTGGTATTCGATCTTCGGTCCGTAGAAAGCACCCTCGCCCGGCAACTCCTCCCACTCGACGCCACAGGCCGACAACGCCGCTCGCAGTGCCGCTTCCGCGCGATCCCAGACCTCGTCCGAGCCCAGGCGCTTCTCCGGGCGCAGCGCGATCTTGATGGCGATGTCCTTGAAGCCGAAGTCGTCGTAGACCTTCAACGCCTGCTGGTGGAAGGCGGTCACTTCGGATTCGACCTGCGACTCCATGCAGAAGATGTGACCGTCGTCCTGGGTGAAGGCGCGCACGCGCAGGATGCCGTGCAGCGCGCCGGAGGGCTCGTTACGGTGGCAGCCACCAAACTCGCCGTAGCGGATCGGCAGGTCGCGGTAGCTGTGCAGCCCGGCGTTGTAGATCTGGATGTGGCCGGGACAGTTCATCGGCTTCAGCGCGTACTCGCGCTTCTCCGACTCGGTGAAAAACATGTTGTCCTGGTAGTTGTCCCAGTGGCCAGACTTCTTCCACAGCGACACGTCGAGGATCTGCGGCCCCTTCACTTCCTTGTACCCGGCCGTGCGATACACGCCGCGCATGTGCTGTTCCACCGACTGCCACAGGGACCAGCCCTTGGGGTGCCAGAACACCATGCCCGGCGCCTCTTCCTGCATGTGGAACAGGTTGAGCTGCCTTGCCAGCTTGCGGTGATCGCGCTTCTCGGCCTCTTCCAGCTGCGTCAGGTAGGCCTTGAGGTCATCCTTGCTGAGCCAGGCCGTGCCGTACACGCGCTGCAGCATCTCGTTGCTCGCATCGCCACGCCAGTAGGCGCCGGCCACCTTCATCAGCTTGAAGTGCTTGAGCTTGTCGGTGCTGGGCACGTGCGGACCGCGGCAAAGGTCGATGAAATCACCCTGCGCATACAGCGACAGATCCTCGTTGGCCGGAATGCTCTCGATGATCTCGGCCTTGTAGGCTTCGCCCTTTTCGCGGAAGAACGTCACTGCCTCGTCGCGCGGCATGACGCTGCGCGACACCGGAATCGCTTCCTTGGCGATCTTCGCCATCTCGGCCTCGATCTTCTGCAGGTCTTCCGGCGTGAACGGTTCCTTGCGCGCGAAGTCGTAGTAGAAGCCGTTATCCACCACCGGACCGATGGTCACCTGCGTATCCGGGAACAGCCGCTGCGTAGCCTGCGCCAGCAGGTGCGCCGTCGAGTGGCGGATGATTTCCAGCGCATCGGGATGCTTTTCGGTGACGATCTCCAGCGCGACATCGCTGTTGATGCGATGACTGGTATCGACCAGTCGGCCATCCACCTTGCCGGCCAACGCGGCCTTGGCCAGACCGGCGCCAATACTGGCGGCGACGTCGTGGACCGTTGGCGCGCTGTCGAACTGACGCTGGCTGCCGTCGGGGAGCGTGATCTGGATCATGGGGCTTTCCTTGGAATCGATGGCGAACCGCCAGCCAGGACTGGCAACGGTTTCGCGGGCAACAAAAAAGGGCGAAACGCGCCCTCGAGGTGTGCGATTGCGTCGTACTCAGTTGTCGATACGGGTAGTGCTCATGTCACACGCTCGACTCGCGGATCTCGCCGCGGCCACCTCGGTTGCTCGCCATCGAAAATGGATCTGATCGGACTCCTGCAGCGGAGCCGCAAAACCGACCGATCCGGCCCTGTATTTTCCCACCCATCGCAGGAGGTTTCAATCACCGCGCGCAACCCTTGCCAGACGCGCTGATGCCGCTAAGATCGCGCCAGACAGTGTTCTCTGAACCGCACGACGGTAACCGATGGCGACAGGCACCCACGAGTACCACGATGACCCGCGCAATGCCGACGTGCTAATCCACGTCAACGGCCATCTCGTGCCGCGCAATCAGGCGACGGTGTCAGTGTTCGACTCGGGCTTCATCCTTGGCGACGGCGTCTGGGAAGGCCTGCGCCTGCACCATGGCCGCTTCGCCTTTCTCGACGCACATCTGGACCGCCTCTACGACGGAGCCAAGGCACTGGACCTCGACATCGGCCTGGATCGCGCTGCGCTGACCCGTACGCTGCACGAAACCGTGGAGGCCAATGACATGCGCGACGGCGTGCACGTACGGCTGATGGTCACCCGTGGCCTGAAGCGTACGCCATATCAGGATCCACGCGTCTGCGTCGGCCCCTCCACGGTCGTCATCATTCCCGAGTACAAGCAAGCCCTGCCGGAAACCGTCGAGAACGGCATCCGCCTGTTCACCGTGCACGTGCGCCGCGGCGCGCCGGACGTGCAGGACCCGCGACTCAACACCCACAGCAAGCTCAACTGCATCCTCGCCTGCATCCAGGCCACCAAGGCCGGCGCCGACGAGGCGCTGATGCTGGACCCGCAGGGTTTTGTCGCTACCTGCAATTCCACGCACTTCTTCATCGTGCGCAAGGGCGAGCTGTTGACCTCCACCGGGCAGTACTGCCTGGACGGCATCACCCGCGCACAGATACTGGCCGTCGCGCGCGCCAACGACATCCCCGCGCACGAGCGCAGCTTCAGCCTCAGCGACACCTATGCTGCCGACGAAGCCTTCGTCACCGGCACCTACGCCGGCGTGGTACCAGTGACCGAGATCGACGGCCGCCGCATTGGCGATGGCAAGCGCGGCGCGATGACCGAGCACCTTCAAACCCTTTATCAGCGCCACGTCGACAGCGACGTAGCCAGCCAGCAGCAACAGGAGTCGAACTGATGCCCCGTGCCCGCAAACCAGTGAACGACACGGTCCGCATCGCCATGTGGTCGGGACCACGCAACATCTCCACCGCCATGATGCGAGCCTGGGAGAACCGCAGCGACTGCGCCGTCATCGACGAGCCCTTCTACGCGCACTACCTGGCCGAAACCGGGCTCGACCATCCCGCGCGGGACGCCGTGATCGAGTCCGGTGAAACCAGTTGGCGAAAGGTGGTGGAAACACTGACCGGACCCGCACCCGGCGGCAAGCACGTGTTCTACCAGAAGCACATGGCGCACCACCTGCTCGACCACATCGACCACGACTGGATCGAAGGCCTGCACAACATCCTGCTGATCCGCGACCCGGTGGAAGTCATTTCCTCCTATACCAAGGCCCGCGACGAGGTAACGCCGGAGGACATCGGCCTGCCACAGCAGGTGGAACTGTTCGAGGAGCTCACCGAAGCCAAGGGCAAGCCACCCACGGTGATCGACGCCGGCGACTTTCTGAAGGCGCCGGAAGCCTACCTCCGGGCCATCTGCGAGGATGTCGGCGTGCCGTTCATGGACTGCATGCTGACCTGGCCCTCGGGCCCACGCGACACCGACGGCGTCTGGGCGCCGCACTGGTATGGCCAGGTGCAGCAGTCCACCGGCTTCCACCACCCACGCCCACCCGGCAAACGCCCCGAACTCACCGGCGAAGCCGCCGAAACCGCCGAAATCTGCCGCGAGTATTACGACCAGCTGCACGCTGCGCGATTCGTCATCCCAGACGCTTCCAGGTAAAGCCGTCGGAATCGACAAACCGGACATCGGAAACGGCAAAGGCCACGCGTTCGCGTGGCCTTTGCCGTTCTTTCGAAGTGGTGGGCGGTACAGGGATCGAACCTGTGACCCCTACCATGTCAAGGTAGTGCTCTACCGCTGAGCTAACCGCCCGAATCTCGCTACAACCCCGCTGCGGCCGGCTGCGGAGGTGCCGGCGCCGACGCAAGCAGCGTCGGAGGGGGCGGCAGTGTAATGCACCGCCGCCCTGCGCTCAATAGCTGATCGCAAGATTTTCTGGATCAACCCTCCAGTGGCGGAATGCGCAGGACCTGGCCCGGGTAGATCTTGTCCGGGTCGCTGAGCATCGGCTTGTTCGCCTCGAAGATAACCATGTACTTGCCGGCATTGCCGTACATCTTCTTGGCAATACCGGACAGGGTGTCGCCGCTCACCACGGTATAGGTCTTGGAAGTCCACTCGCCGGCATCGCCACCGCCACTGCCATCGCTGGACTCCGCCAGCGTCGGAACGGCGCCGCCTTCCATCGGAACGCCAATGGCCAGCTGGTCATCGACCTGCGCGACGCCCTTGGCGTTACCGACGATCAGCACGATCTTTTCGCGGGTGTCCTGGTCCGGCACGGCGCCAGTGATCGTCACGACACCGGCGTCGTGAACCTTGAATTCGACGCCTTCCGTCTTGATGCCGTGGTTTTCCACCTGCTTTCGCAGTGAGACATAGGTGTCCGCGTCGTCCTTCGGCTCGCCACTGCCGAAAATCGCGGCGCCAGCACCCTTCATGAAGTCAAAGATTCCCATGATTCACTCCTGCGATTGAGAAAAAAGCGCGCCGAACCCGATTCGTGGCCCGGCGACCCATCGATTCTGCCTCAGGCGGCCGCGGTTGACGACCCATCGTTGCGGCCATGGCAAGGCCCGCCCATCCACTCACGCTTTCAGCGTCCGCTCGCGCAAGGCTTCGATCTCATCACGCAAGGCTGCTGCTTCCTCGAATTCGAGGTCGCGGGCATGCTGGAACATCCGCGTTTCCATTTCACTGATCCGACGTGCCAGCTGGCTGGCCGACAGATCGTGGTAGGCATCCTCTCGCTGCTCGGCAACCCGACGCCGGGACGAGCGTGAGTCGGAATCGCCACGCGCGCCTTCCATGATGTCCGCGATCTTCTTGACGATGGTCTTCGGCGTGATGCCATGCTCGGCGTTGTAGGCCAGCTGGCGCTCACGGCGACGCGATGTCTCGCCGATGGCAATGTCCATCGACCTGGTCATCCGGTCGGCATACAGGATCGCCTTGCCGCGCACGTTGCGGGCCGCGCGACCGATGGTCTGGATCAGGGAATTGGCCGAACGCAGATAGCCTTCCTTGTCGGCGTCGAGGATGGCCACCAGTGACACCTCCGGCATGTCCAGCCCTTCCCTCAGGAGGTTGATGCCGACCAGCACGTCGAACTCGCCACGGCGTAGATCCCGGATGATCTCGACCCGCTCCACGGTGTCGATGTCCGAATGCAGATAGCGCACGCGAATTCCGTGCTCGGCAAGGTATTCGGTGAGGTTCTCGGCCATCCGCTTGGTCAGCGTGGTGACCAGCACGCGATCACCGAGCTTGATCCGCTCATTGGCCTCGGACAGCAGGTCATCCACCTGCGTCGCCACCGGCCGTACCTCGACTTCCGGGTCGACCAATCCGGTCGGCCGCACCAGCAGCTCGACGACCTGGTCGCCCGCATGCTCGCGCTCGTAGTCACCCGGCGTGGCAGACACGAAGACGGTGCGCGGCGAGCGATCCTCCCACTCGGCAAACTTCAGGGGTCGGTTGTCCAGCGCCGACGGCAGGCGGAAGCCGTACTCGACCAGGTTCTCCTTGCGCGCGCGGTCACCCTTGAACATGCCGCCGATCTGCGGGACCGTCACGTGCGACTCATCAACGACCAGCAGCGCGTCAGCCGGAAGGTAGTCGAACAGGCAGGGTGGCGGCTCCCCGGGATTGCGCCCGGTCAGGTGCCGCGAGTAGTTCTCGATGCCTTGGCAGTAGCCCACCTCGGCCATCATTTCCAGATCGTAGGTCGTGCGTTGCTGCAGGCGTTGCGCTTCCACCAGCTTGTTGGCCGCGTAGAGCTGCTCCAAGCGCTCGCGGAGCTCGATCTTGATCGCATCGACCGCGCTCAGCACGCGCTCACGGGTCGTTGCGTAGTGCGACTTCGGATAGATCGTGTAGCGCGGCAGCCGTCGCATCACCTCGCCCGTCAGCGGATCGAACAGCGAGAGCTGCTCGATCTCGCCATCGAACAATTCAATGCGCAGCGCCTCGGCTTCCGATTCGGCCGGAAACACGTCGATGGTCTCGCCATGCACGCGATAGGTAGCGCGACGCAACTCGAACTCGTTGCGGGTGTATTGCAGGTCCGTCAGGTGGCGGATCAGCACTCGCTGATCGATGCGCTCCCCAACCGACAGGATCAGGCGCAACGACAGATAGTCCGCCGGAGCACCAAGGCCGTAGATTGCCGAGACCGATGCCACCACCAGCGCATCCTTGCGTGACAGCAGCGCCTTGGTCGCCGAAAGCCGCATCTGCTCGATGTGCTCGTTGATATTCGAGTCCTTCTCGATGTAAGTGTCGGAGGACGGAATGTAGGCTTCCGGCTGGTAGTAGTCGTAGTAACTGACGAAGTACTCGACGGCATTCTCCGGGAAGAATTCGCGAAACTCGCCATACAGCTGCGCGGCCAGTGTCTTGTTCGGCGCCATCACCAGCGTGGGTTTCTGGATCGCCTCGACTACGTTTGCAATCGTGTAAGTCTTGCCGGAGCCGGTCACGCCCAACAGCGTCTGATGCGCCAGACCCGCCTCGAAGCCATCCACCAACCGCCGGATCGCCGCCGGCTGGTCACCGGCCGGCTGATACGGCGCGACGAGCTTGAAGCGCTCGGAGAAGTCGGACATCGAAAGGCCCCGCAAACTGCAAACGCCCAGTATAGCGAGGCGTTCCCGTCGCCGCGGCTGCCACAACTGGCTGGCTATCAGTGGTGCCCCGCAAATCAGGAATCCGTCGGACAAATCCTACCGACTGACGCGGCTTGCACCGATGGCAGGCAAACGCACCAAACCGCAACCTGCGGAAATCTCAACTGGAGTCAGCAGATGTCCACCGCACAGCAACCGATTGCAGCAAGCCGCAGCCAGACCGGCTTCACCCTGATGGAAATCCTGATGGCGCTGGCGGCCATGGCCGTACTGGCCGGAATAGCGATCCCCAGCTTCCAGGACGGCATCGAAGCCGCCAATGCCCAGCAGGTTCGCTCCGCGCTGCTGACTACGCTACAGCGCGCCGCCACCCGCGCCACCGTCACCGGCACGCGAGCAGTGATCTGTCCGTCCAGCAATGGGAGCCAGTGCCTGGATGATCCCAGCTGGAATGACGGTTGGATCGCCTTCCTCGATACCGACGGCGACCGCGAACACGCCGAAGACGAGCGCATTCTCAGTCTGCAGGAGGCACTACCGGGCCATGTGGCCCTGCGTAGCAGCACGGGCCGCACCCGGATCGTCTACCAGAGCAGCGGCAGCAACGCCGGTAGCAATGTCAGCTTCACGCTGTGCGATGGGCGAGGCCCGACGAAGGCCACAGCCCTTGTCCTCAGCAACCGCGGCAACCTGCACGACGCAGCACCGGATTCGGCCCGGGTGGCGGCGACTTGCCGGTGAGCTGCTACAACGG